>Ga0172373_10006896_pt1 | contig 14940 bp, 14 predicted proteins | sample Lak10m_2_FD_114546 | JGI IMG/M metagenome (GOLD analysis project Ga0172373, IMG submission 114546) | Freshwater microbial communities from Kabuno Bay, South-Kivu, Congo - kab_092012_10m | ecosystem: Environmental > Aquatic > Freshwater > Lake | place: Democratic Republic of the Congo... | reverse complement strand
TTGGTCTTTAAATCCAAAAAAAATAATTCATGAACAAGAACATAAAACGGCTTCTTTTGAAGAAAGGTTATCCGCTCTTCATCAAGTGGCGAAAGCAGGCTATTTAATTGGGCTACATTTCGACCCTATGATTTTGCACCATGGATGGGAAGGCGGATATAAAGAACTGATTCAGCATGTATTTGAAGTTGTACCAGTAATGCAAATCGCTTGGATTTCTATTGGAAGTTTAAGGTTTAATCCTGAAATGAAACAAAAAATGCAAGAAAATTTTCCCAAATCTACACTGGCATTCGAAGAAATGAATTTAGGCCCAGATGGAAAAATGAGGTACGTAAAACCCTTAAGAATCGCTTTATACCAACATCTTTTTACATTAATTAAAGAAAAAATACACTTAAAAGGAATACCCTGTTTTTCAAAAGAAGACCCTTTAATTTATTTTTGCATGGAAAGATTTGATGTGTGGGAAAAAATTTTTGGAAAAAGTCCATCCTCTATTCAAGAATTGGATTATTTATTCGCAGCGTCCCTATATCACAGGTTTAAAATAGGGCCTAAACCTCAAAAAGAGTTGTACAAAAAAATAAGAGATGAATAGCGCAACAGAACAAAAAAAACAAAGAATTTTTCTACTAAGACATGCCGAATCTATTGCAAATGAAAAAGGGTTCATTGCCTCTTCATATGAAAGCCAAAAAGGAATAGGCCTTTCACATTTAGGAATGATTCAAGCCAAAAAAATTGCCCAATTTTTTAAAGAAAATCAAATTAAACCTTACATTTTTAGCTCTGATTTTGACCGTGCTTATCAAACGGCAACCATCATCTCAAATGAACTAAAAAGCCCTTTAAAAACAGAATCTTTATTAAGAGAACGATATTTTGGAACATTCGATAACCAATCTTCTTCATATTATGAATATGTTTGGAAACAGGATGAAAAAAACATCTCTTTTGAAAACGTAGAGACTATTCATGACGTTTTTAAGAGAATGACAGACGTTATCAAAAAAGTGAAAAAAGAAGCTTTATCAGAAGTGTTATTGGTCTCCCATGGAGACCCCTTGCTAATATTAGAAGCCGGATATCAAGAAAAAGGCTTACATGAATTTAAAAAATTAGATGATTATAAAAATGCGGAATTAAGAGAAATAAAAGAAAAAGTAATAAAATTATTTGTTCCGTAAAATAGAATTTAGAAGAAAATTCAAACTTAAGCTACTTGGTATTTTCGGAAAGAATCTAATCGATTTCGCCTGGCAGGATGCCTTAATTTTCTTAATGCTTTTTCTTCAATCTGACGGATACGCTCTCTTGTAACATTGTAAACTTTACCCACTTCCTCTAAAGTTCTGGGCCTTCCATCATCAAAACCAAACCGTAGTTTTAGAATCATTTGTTCACGCTCTGTTAAAATGTCCATAGATTTTAATAATTCTTCTCTTAGCATATTACGAAGGGTTACATTATCTGGAGATTCGAAATTTTTGTCTTCTATAAAATCACCCAGTTGAGACGAATCTTCATCGCCTATTGGCATTTCTAAAGACAAAGGAATTTGAGAATATTTACGAATAGCCACAATATTTTCTAAAGGAATCTCTGTTCGCTCTGCAACTTCTTCCTCAGTAGGCTTTCGACCCAATTCTTGCATCAATACCCGCGTTACTTTTTTCACCTTATAAATGGTCTCTACCATGTGAACTGGAACACGAATGGTTCTAGATTGGTCTGCAATAGCCCTGGTAATCCCTTGTTTAATCCACCAAGTGGCATACGTAGAAAATTTAAACCCTTTTGTATAGTCAAATTTTTCTGCAGCACGAATAAGACCTGTATTTCCCTCTTGAATTAAATCTAAAAACAACAACCCCTGCCCTGTATATTTTTTGGCAATAGACACCACCAAACGTAAATTGGCATTGATTAATTTTTGCTTAGAAATTTCATCGCCTTCCGCAACTTTTTTGGCCAAGTAAACTTCTTCATCCGGTTTTAGCAAATCAATGGTTCCAATTTCTCTTAAATACATTTTTACTGAATCGTCTAAATCTAAATTTTTTTCAATCTCTGGTTCCTCAACCACCACTTCTTTAACTTCAATCACCACTTCTTCTGCATCAACAGTATCTGTAATATCCAGCTCTTCATCTTCTGTTTGGTCTAAGACATTTTCAATGTCACTTAACATGGATTCAGGATTAATTAAAATTAAATCATCTGCATTTAAAAACGTAGAAGAATCTTGAGAATCTTGTAAACTTTCTATTTTTTCAGATGAATCAGAAACACAGTAGTCCATGAATTCTCCTTTTGTTATATTTTGATCGGAAAGATTATTATCTTATCAAAATTTATTTCATTATTTCAATAATCTTTAACTGATCTATTTAATTTTTCGAAAAAACACCCCATTTAATTGCATCGATATTTTTAAATATATCGATAAAACACCGTCCTATTAAGCTTCCCTGAACCCTTTAGATCAATGGGCCAAGGTAAAAAAACGTCTGGAATTTTGTATTTAGGCAAAAATGAAGCCAAAAAAGACCTGATAGTATCTTCAGAAAGAGGTTCAAAATAGTCAATAAAAGCAACCGGCCTAAAGCCAAAATAAGAATGCGGTCTAGGAATGACCACAACTTGTTTAATATCAGGAAGTTTCATCATGATAGATTCAATTTCTTCAGGATAGATATTTTCCCCTCCTGAAATGAACAAATGGTCTTTCCTGCCTAAAATAGAAAGCTGATTTAAATGAATATCTCCTAAATCTCCCGTTTTAAAATACCCTTCAGAAGTTAAATGAAGATGGATTTGGCCGTTCTCTTGAAGGTAACCTTGAAATAAAGAGGGCCCTTTAATGCCTATCTCCTTATCTTCAGAAACAACAGAGGCCCCCTCTAAAAGGTAAAGCGGAAAATAAGTACCAACCAAAGAGGTCGCAACTTGGGACGAATATTCTGTTAACCCGTAACTCAAATGAATAGGCACTTGTCTTTGAACAGCTGTTTCTAACAAAGCTTGGTTAAAAGAGCTGCCTCCTAACAACACATGTTGTAAAGATGAAAAATTCACGTTTTGAGATAAAAAATCACAAAATTGAGGATAAACCAAAGAAAGATGTGTCACAGGATATTGAGAAAATAAATCAGAAAAAGACTGTTTTTGATCAGAAATAAGCAAACACCCTTGATAAGACAAGGTTCTCATCATAATGCCTATGCCACTGACATGAAACAAAGGCAAATGAAGCAACCATAAAGACTCTTTTGTAACAGGAATCACAGATTGAGAACAAAGGGCACTGGCTTGAAGTTGCCCAAATGTATGAACAGCAATTTTAGGCGTTCCTGTTGTACCCGAAGTCAATAAATAAGTGGCCAATTGGTGTTCAGAAATAGCCCTATCAAAAGAATGAAAAGACGTAAGCAAAGGCAGTTGTGTGACTAGCAATTTGGCACGGGAATAAGCCATACATAACGATTTTTCAAACTGACTTAATTTTGGATTAATAGGAAAAGCAATCACCCCCATTTTAAAACTGGCCAGTAAACACAAAAGCAACTTAAAAGAATCTGGAATACAGAACACAAGACAATCCCCTGGTTTTAAGCCTTGAGATGAAAAATAAAAAGCCAAAGTTTGAACTTGTTGATCTAATTCTGCGTAAGTATAGGAAAAGGAGGACGTTTGAACTGCCAAACGATGAGAGGGAAAAAACATCTAAATAAAGAAATTAAGGACGTTTTTTAAATTGATTAAAATTTGGCTTTCTCTTTTCAACAAAAGCATCTCTACCTTCCTGGGCTTCTTTTGTCATATAAAACAGCAGGGTGGCATTACCGGCCAATTCTTGAATGCCTGCCTGACCATCACAATCCGCATTTAACGCAGATTTTAAACATCGAATGGCTGTTGGGGAATTTTCTAAAATTTGCTTGCACCATTTAACCGTTTCCACTTCTAAGTCTTCCAAAGGAACCACACAGTTAATAAGGCCCATCTCCAAAGCCGCTTTCGCGTCATATTGACGACACAGAAACCAAATCTCCCTGGCTTTTTTCTGCCCCACAATTCTGGCCAAATACCCCGCCCCATAACCTCCATCAAAAGACCCTACCTTAGGTCCAGTTTGGCCAAAACGGGCATTATCCGCAGCGATGGTCAAATCACATAGCAAATGCAAAATATGTCCCCCACCAATCGCATAACCTGCAACCATGGCCAAAATAGGCTTTGGACAGGTTCTAATGTCTCGTTGAAAATCTAAAACGTTCAAATGGGTATGTCCTTGTAAATCTGAATACCCATCATCTCCCCTAATCTTTTGATCCCCACCTGAACAAAAAGCCTGGGTACCTTCTCCTGTTAAAATCACAACACCCACTTCATCATCGTACCTGGCCATATGCAAAGCTGAGATCATCTCTTGAACCGTTTCAGGTCGAAAGGCATTTCTGACCTTAGGACGATTAATGGTAATTTTGGCAATGCCTTCTGCTTTTTGATACTTAATGTCCTGAAAATCATGGACTTTATGCCAACTTAAAGCAGATTTAATCATCGTTGTAGTTTCCCATTAAAAAATGTTGTCGTTATGTCACTTGATAAAAGTTAATGAAAAAGGGCTTAAAAATTTGGTAGCTCCACGGGGATTCGAACCCCGGTTACCAGAATGAAAATCTGATGTCCTAACCCCTAGACGATGGAGCCTTTATTCAAGCTTGAAATTTAACAAACACAAGTGCTTCTGTAAATAGATGTTATTAAAAAAACAGACTAACAATTCAATAGTTAAAAATTAAAAAATAAAATAAAAAATTTTCTTAAAATCAAGAGAAAAATTGATAAAGCAACCACCCATTTAAACCCGCAATGATAGTGGCAATTAAAAACGAAAACCCCTTTAAAAAGCCACAATTAGAAAAACATCCCATTATTTTGGCGTTGCTTGTAAAAAAAACCAAAGGGAAAACAGCAAAGGACAGTTGCATACTTAAAATCACTTGACTGAATACCAATAAGTCTCCGATATGAGAATCTCCTAATAAAACAATAACCAAAACAGCAGGAACCACGGCCAATAATCTGGTAAATAACCTTCTTAACCAAGGCTTCATCTTAAAATTTAAAAAACCTTCCATGACAATTTGACCAGACAACGTCCCTGTAATGGTTGAATTTTGACCTGAAGCCAACAAAGCAATCGCAAAAACTGTGGCAGCAATACTGGTGCCCAAAATAGGGGTAAACAAATGATAAGCCTGATGTAAATCTGAAACAAACACTCCCTGTTTATAAAAAACAGAAGCAGCCACCACCAAAATAGCCGCATTAACAAAAAAAGCCATACATAAAGCAAAAGTAGAATCAATGGCAGAAAATTTAATGGCTTCTTTTTTACCTTCTAAACTTTCTGCATAATTCCTGGTTTGCGCAACAGCAGAATGTAAATATAAATTATGGGGCATCACTGTGGCACCTAGAATGCCCAAAGACAAATACAGCATGTCTGAATTTTTGAACAAACTTGTAGAAGGAATAAAACCAGCCAAGACCTGTGACAGTTGCGGTTGAGACATCAAAATTTGAATACCGAAAGAAACCATAATAATTAATGTTAATAAAATCACCAATGATTCAAGCCATCTAAATCCCTTTTTTTGTAATAGCAATAAAATAAAAACATCAACAACAGTAAAAATAACCCCAAATAAAATAGGCCAACCAAACAATAAATGTAATGCAATCGCAGAACCTAAAACCTCTGCCAAGTCTGTGGCAATAATGGCAATTTCTGCTAAAAACCACAGTACATAAGAAACAGGCTTGGGATAATAAGCCCGACAAGCTTGTGCCAAATCTTTTCCTGTAACAATGCCCAATTTCAAAGAAAGATATTGCAAAACCATTGCCATTAAACTTGAACATAAAACCACATACAACAACGCGTAACCATACTTAGAGCCACCCGCCAATGCCGTGGCCCAATTACCTGGATCCATATACCCCACTGCAACCAAATAACCTGGACCTGAAAATGCAAAAAGTTTTTTCCAAAAAGAATATGTTTGGGGTACAGAAACAGACTTATGAACCTCATCTAAACTCTTTGTTTCTTCACACCCAGTCCAATTTTTAGATCTAAAAAAATTAAGATGTGTCATTTTTTTCCTGAAAACAACTTAATTTTACCCCCAGACTCAAATTTATGTTTTCCTTTGTTATGAACAACAAAGGGATACTTACCTGTAAAACATGCCGTACAAAAAGAAGAAGAAGGATGTTTTTTCATAACAGCCAACATCCCTTCTTCACTTAAATACCCCAAACTATCTGCACCCACATAGGTCATAATTTCTTTGAGCTGTTTTTGAAACGCAATCAACTTTGTTTGTTTTGGGGTATCAATCCCGAAATGACAAGGAAATTTAATAGGGGGAGAAGAAATTCTTAAATGAATTTCCTTGGCACCCGCATCCCTAATGGCCTGAATCCGACGCTTCGACGTTGTCCCCCTCACCAAAGAATCATCAATCACAATCACACGTTTGTTTTTCAAAACCTCTTGAATAGGATTTAACTTTACTTTCACTCCAAAATCTCTAATTTTTTGAGAAGGCTGTATAAAGGTTCTGCCCACATAATGGTTTCTGGTCATGCCCACTTCATAAGGAATACCCGATTCTTCTGCATAGCCAAGAGCGGCACTAATGCCAGAATCAGGAATGGCCATCACCAAATCTGCTTTAACAGGATGCTCTTTGGCCAATTGACGCCCAAAGGCTTTTCTTACTTGATGAACTGTTTCTCCAAACACAACACTGTCTGGCCTTGCAAAGTAAACATGTTCAAAAATACAGAAAGCTGTTTTCTGAACCGGTGGCAGAAAATAAGAGTGCAACCCTTCTTTAGAAATAAAAATAAGCTCTCCAGGCAGCACTTCTCTTACATAACTGGCACCAATTAAATCCAAAGCACAGGTTTCTGAAGAAACCACATGCCCATCTCCTAATTTTCCTAAGACCAAAGGCCTAAACCCATAAGGATCACGAACAGCCATTAACCCATGATCTGTTAAACAAACCAAAGAATAAGCCCCTTGGATTTTATCCAAAGTTTGAATCATGGCCTCAATTAAGTTTTTTGAAGAAGACTTAGATAACAAATGCAAAATGACTTCAGAATCAATGGTAGATTGAAATAAAGAACCTTGAGATTTTAATTGTTTATACAAAGTGTAGGCATTCGTCAAATTACCATTATGTGCCAAGGCCAAAGTGCCGAACGCTGTTTTAGAATACAGAGGTTGAATATTGTGAATATGGTCCGATCCCGTTGTGGAATATCGAACATGCCCCACCGCATGCCGACCTTTTAAAGCCGCTAAATTGTCATGATTAAAAATTTCAGAAACCAACCCTTGAGACTTCATGACATAAAAATTTCGGTGGTTACGCGTTACAATCCCTGCACTTTCCTGACCACGATGCTGAAGGGCATAAAGCCCCAAATAACATAATTTTGCTGCATCGCTAATATTATAGACGCCAAAAACACCACATTCATCTTTAAAAGGCATTGGCTACCCTTTAGGCTTTAATTGAATGTTCAAGTCATCCAATTGAGATTTTGACACCAAATCTGGGGCCTGGGTTAAAGGACAAAAAGCCACCCTATTTTTAGGAAAAGCAATGACTTCTCGTATAGACTCTGTGCCTGATAACATCCCCACCAAGCGGTCTATCCCCAAAGCAATGCCTCCATGAGGCGGAGCCCCATACGACAAAGCTTTAACAAAAAAACCAAATTTTTCTTCTATTTCTTGAGAGCCCATGCCCAGTAATTTAAAAATGGTCTCTTGCATGTCCATGCGATGAATTCTAATACTGCCCCCTCCAATTTCCTCCCCGTTAATAACCAAATCATAAGCCCTGGCCTTTACTTTAAGTAAATCTGAAACAGAAAAAGAAGGATTTAAAAGTTGATCAGGTTGTGTAAACGGATGATGAACAGAGGTTAATTGGTCATTTTTAAGCTCAAACAAAGGAAAATGGGTCACCCATGTTACAGCATATTTACTTTTATCAATTAAATTTAATTTTTCAGCGATATATAATCGAAATTTACCCAAGACCTCATGAACAAGCTGGTGATCTACATCAGCAATAAAAATACAAACATCTCCCTCTTCTGCATGTAAAGCCAAACGCAACTGTTGCAATTCAGCCTCTGTAAAAAATTGAACAATATTGGACTGCAAATGGCCTTGCTCTACCCTCATCCAAGCCATCCCCTTCCCTCCTAAACTGGGAATAACGGTCTTGGCCAACTCTTCTTGTAAGTACGTTTTACTCAACTCTGAAGATTTGCCTTTGATATTGATGGCTTTAATCAATCCACCCTGATCTAAAATGGACCTAAAAATTTTGAACTGTACTTGAGATAAAATAGAAGAAACATCCACCATTTTAAGATCAAACCTTAAATCCGGTTTATCAGAACCGTAATATTGATACGCATCCTGGTATAAGAGATGAGGAAACGGACGAGGCAGGTGAATATTATTTAAGGCAAACAATTTAACAATCAAGCCTTCGATTAACTCATAAATAAAGGTTTCATCAATAAAAGAAGCTTCAATATCTAATTGGGTAAATTCCGGCTGCCTATTGGGCCTTAAATCTTCGTCCCTAAAACATTTTACAATTTGAAAATACCGATCAAAACCGCTCATCATCAATAATTGTTTAAATAATTGAGGAGATTGAGGAAGCGCATAAAATCGACCCTCATGATGTCGACTAGGTACCAAATAATCCCTGGCACCTTCAGGCGTACTTTTCGTTAAAAAAGGCGTTTCAATGTCTAAAAACCCTTGATCAGCCAAGTAATGCCTGATGGTTCTGGTAATCAAATCTCTTTTAATTAAATGCTGCTGCATACTGGGTCTTCTTAAGTCCAAATAGCGATATTTTAAACGCAAATCCTCATCAACAGACATATTTTTTTGATCATCAATATTGCTTTTTTCAGTGATGATAAAAGGCGGTGTTTGTGCTTCACTTAAAATTGTTAAATGGGTCACTTGTACCTCTATTGAACCGGTTGCCAAATTTAGGTTAATGGCATCAGGGGCACGATCCAACACTATCCCCGAAACTTCAATGACATCTTCACTTCGTAATGTTTCTGCTTTTTGGTAAAGTTCTTGATTTTTTAAAGGGTCAAAAACCAACTGTACAACACCCTTCACATCCCTTAAATGCATAAACAATAACTGGCCATGATTTCGTATCGTATCCACCCAACCATATAAAACAATTTCTTTGCCAGCATACTCTGACGTTACAAAGCCACAATATACTCTCGATTTCCACTTCATTGATAACTCCTTAAATTTAAAAAAACAGTTGGAATTATCTACGGTTTATTTTGATCCTGCAACCATAAAAGTATGTCTTGATAAACCTGATTTTTATTGGTTTCATTCAACACCTCATGCCTTGCCCCCGAATAAAAACAGGTAGAAATCTCATGAGGTTCTTTGCTTAGCCAATTAAAAAGGGTTTTCACATGCTTCAAATATCCCCCTACTGGATCTTGATCCCCCGATAATAAAAGAATAGGCAGTTTTTGTTTTAAAAAAGGTTTTTTTGAAGAAAACAATCGAAATAACCCTGAAAAAAATTGAACATAAAATGAAGAAGTACAAGTGAATTGGCAATAAAAATCTTGGCGATAATGTTCTGAAATAGCGGCATCACGAGAAAGCCAATCGAAAGGAGTACGCCTGTTTTTAACACTGACAATGAAAGGAAAAAAAACCAAAAAATCAATTAAATAAGCTTTGTTATGTCTCCCAAACAAAACTTGATTCAATAAAGAGACCACATACCCTATAAAAGTTAAAAAAGGAGGCTGAAAAGCACTTCCTGACAATAGCAATCCAGATAACCCTTGAAATTGCTTGGCATAATCTAAAGCCACAAAACTACCCATGCTATGGCCTAACAAAAAGACAGGCAAATGAATAAACCTTAGTTTGGCATAGGCAATACCATCATGCACATTTTGTACCAAATTGCCCCAAGTGGCATTTTCTCCAAGATATCCCAATGTTGTCGCTGTTTTTCCATGACCTCGTTGATCGTGCATCACCACCACGTAACCTTGTTGAGACAAAAATTCTGCAAAAGAAAAATATCTGGCAGAATGATCTTTCATGCCATGAACAAGATAAACCACCCCCTGATGATGCATGTCTTTTTTTTCAAATAGATATAAACTCAGAGGGGTACCGCGATGATCTTGAATAAACACATTTTCCATTAAGATATCTTCCTTTTTTCAGGCAAAATCACTGTAAACACAGATCCTTTGCCCAAGGTACTCTCCACTGTAATTTTTCCATGATGGGCATTCACAATCCAATGAGCAATTGACAACCCTAATCCCATCCCATCATCTCTTTTTTGATTTCCCTTATAAAAAAGGTCAAATACTTTTTTAGATGTCTCTGAAGTCATGCCAGTACCTTCATCTTTAACAGATAAAGAATATGATTTTGATAAAGAATCTAAACTAATGGTAATCATTTGATCCGGCAAGCTATGTTTTGCCGCATTTTCAAGCAAATTATTAATCACCTGTTTAATTCGATCTGGATCTGCTTCGACCATGGCTATTTTTTCAGGTAAATTAAGGCATATTTTTTGATTCGGAAAGATTTTTTTAAAATTCATCAAAGACTCTGAAATAAGTTCTGAAAAGTTAAAAAAAGCATAATTTAATTTTTCAGTGCCAGATTGTGTACGAAAAACAAATAACAAATTATTAATCACTTTGTTCATCCATTCTGATTCCTGTTGAATAATTAAAAGTGCTTTTTTCCATTCCAAAGCATCTTTTTGATTTAACGCAACTTCAGCATGTCCCTTGACAATCGCAAGAGGAGTTCTAAGTTCATGAGAAGCAAAACTTAAAAAACGCTTTTGATTTTTAATCATATTATTAGAAATAAAAACCTGAATCCCCAAACCCAATACAAGCAATGTAATGGCGCCTATTCCAATCATTAAATCTCTTAAATTTTGTAAGTTATTCAGCATTTGATTAATAGAGATCCCCACAACCACATACCCCACTGTACGTTTGTTGATGACAATTTTACTTTGGTAAACTTTAATTTGAACCCCATCCATAAATTCTATGTCTTCTAAAATATCTGTTTCACCCAAGGTAAAAGGTAAATTGTTAGACAACAAATTTGGAGATTTTGCCAAAATATTCCCTTTTGCATCCACAAATTGAACCATATAACTACCCGATGTAAATTCATTGGCCGTGGTTGAAAACAAAAATTTTTCAGGGGATTCGTAAAAAAGTTTAGAATTTTTTGCAATGGCCACGACAATATGGTCAACAGAATTGATTAATCTTGCTTCTGCTCCTTCAATTAAAATTTTTCGAAAAAACAAAAATTGAAATAAAGACGCCCCTATTAAAATGAGGGCCAAAAAACCCAGAACCCAATGATTTAATTTGAAGAACATATTCTGTATCCCATTCCATGAATGGTTTGAATTAAATGTGGAGAAAATTTTTTATCAATTTTATCCCTTAAAAAATTAATATAAACTTCTACAATATTGCTGTCTGGGCTAAAATTATATCCCCAGATGGCTTCTAAAAGCATGGTTTTAGAAATCACTTTGTGTTGATTTTCCATTAAATATTTTAAAATTTTAAATTCTGTTGCAGATAATTTAATAAGCTTACCTGATCTAGAGACTTCAAATGATTCTGTATTTAAAACCAAATCTTGAATGATCAATTCTTTTTGAAATTTAGAATCTTGACCACGACGACGCAAAGCCCTGATTCTGGCAAGAAGTTCTGCAAAAGAAAAAGGCTTGGTTAAATAATCATCAGCACCCGCATCAAGCCCTTTAATTCTGTCTTCCACAGCATCTTTGGCTGTTAACATAATGATATGAACTTGAATACCTTCTTCTCTAATTTTTTTACAAATTGAAATACCATCTAATTTAGGAAGTCCAATATCAATAATCAGAAGGTCATACTGACTGTCAATCGCTTCAAACAACCCATCTTCTCCGTTATAACAAACATAAACGGTATGCCCTTCACTTTTTAAACCTTGCTTTAAAAAACTAACAATTTTCTTTTCATCTTCAATAATTAATATTTTCATAAATAAAATTATTTAAGTTAAAAAGGGCAATGAAACCACCTTGGCCGAATAAGACATGCCTCTTATTTCAACATCTAAAAGCGTACCTATCTTTGAAAAAGGAAGAGGAACAATCGCCATGGCAACAGGGTGATTGAGAAGAAAAGACAAGGTACCTGATGTAATATAGCCACCCTGTAAAATTTTACAGCCAGTTCTTGGGATCATCCGATCTTGCATGATTAAACCCACTGTTGTCTGGTTTGGCTCTGATGCCTTCAAAGCTTCCTTGCCCATAAATTCATGGCTCCATTTAACCACCCAATCATATCGGGTCATTAAAGGCGTAATATCTTCAGAAAGTTCTTGTCCATAAAGAGGCAAGCCCGCTTCTATACGCAATGTGTCTCTACATCCTAACCCACAGGGCGTAACACCCTGGTCCATCAATAGCTTCCATAGTGTTTCTGAAGCCTCCTGAGGAACCAAGCATTCAAACCCATACTCGCCTGTATAACCTGATTTAAATAAAATAATAGAGTGCCCTTGCCAAATATGATGTGTCACAGACATGGGCTTTAATAAAGGGTCTATTTGGAAAAGTGAAGACATCAATTGAACAACATCAGGACCTTGTAAGGCAATGAAATTATGGGTCTTATTCAAAGAGGTGATTGTCACATCAGGTATGTGATGTTGATTAAGCCATAAATCAATTTTTTGATGGTTACAAGCATTCACCACCATATAAAAATCATCTTGATACCAGCTGATCATCACATCATCTAAAATACCCCCGTTTTTGTTCAAAAACATGCTATAAACACTTTTGGGTTGAGAAGGGATAAGGTTGCAAGATAAATAAGACAAAAACTCTGAAGATTTTTTACCTGAAATACGGTATAAGCCCATATGGGAGATATCAAAAACGCCAGCTTTTTTTCGAACAGCCTCATGTTCAACTTTAATAGAGTGATACCAAACTGGCATTTCAAAATTAGAAAATGAAATAAATTTGGCATTTAATGCCTGATGTACAGGATACAAAGTTGTACGATTCATAAAACCTCCTTTAATGCTGTCACAAACCGTTGGTTGTCTTTAAAAAGGCCTATACTAACCCTAATGGCATCTGAAAATCCAAAAGAATCCAAAGGCCTGACAATAATACCTTTTTGAAGTAACTGAGTATAAATTTCTTTTGCAGGTCTAGGCACTTTAATAAAAATAAAATTGGCCTGTGTTTTAAGATAAAGTAATCCCAAACGATCAAGTTCTTGGTATAAATAAGTTTTCTGTTCTTGATTATTTTGTACTGTTTTTTCTAAGAAATCTGTACGATTTAATGCCAAATGACCCGCATAAAGTGCCAATGAATTTACATTAAAAGGGGGCCGTACTTTTTGTAGAACATGAATTAATTCAGATTGTGCAATGCCATACCCTAACCTAAAGCCAGCCAAGCCATATGCTTTTGAAAATGTTTTAAGTACTATTAAATTTTTAAATTCTTGAATAAATGAAATACCATCTAATTGAGATAAATCATCTGCAAATTCAATGTAAGCTTCATCTAAAACCACCACAATATGAGAAGGAACTTGAGATAAAAATCCATATAAAGCGTCTCTTGATAAAACCAACCCTGTTGGGTTGTTGGGCGTGGTCAAAAAAATAATCTTTGTTTTCGAGGAAATCTGATTCAAAATCTCATCCAAATCAATATGATAATTCTTCATAGGACAAGCATAAAATAATCCACCCATCAACAGTGTCACCGTTTCATAAACAGAAAAACCATGCTGAGTAGAAATCACCTGATCTTGAGGAGCTATAAACGCTTGAGCCAACAGGTATAACAATTCATCACTGCCATTTCCCAAAATAATTTGATTTGAAGAAAGTCCATATTTTTTTTGTAAAGCTTGTTTTAAAACAGAAATATCTTGATTAGGATAAATAGCCGCCAAAGACAGTACCTCAGCCAAATCTTCAGAAGAAACAGGACATCCAAAAGGATTTTCATTAGAAGCCAACTTAATCACATCAGATAACTGATATTGACGTTTTACTTCTTCAATAGAAGTACCCGGCACATATGAGCGAAGAAAAGAAAGTTCAGGCCTAAACTGCATACGGGGAGTATATCAGCCCATGACCTCTTAAGAAATGGGAAGAAAAAATCTTGAAAATTTTACCAATATCAATGCAAGATGAACCCATTACTGAAGAAGATCAAAGAAATTTAGGGCTTTTAATTCGAACATTATTAAGAGAAAAACAAGGTAAAATGAACAATAGATTTATAACACATATGCATCATAATCCTGAGAAAAACCATTATGAGATTCAATTTTCAAAAGCATTATTTGAAACCATGATATTGACGACAATGATAGTAAAAAGTTTAGATGAATGATAAAAAAAACACCCTTTACCCTACTCTTTTAAACCTTTTAACAGCGCCTAAAGAAATCCATAAAAATAAGCCATCGTGGTTTAGCTTATCTTCAGATCAAATCCAAAGGTTTATCCTACAATTTGATGAGTTAAAGAAAAATGAAGTTTAGCAACATGGGCTAAATCATCTTTGCCATATTGTTTCACAAATTCATTTGCTGTTTTTAAAACCTTCGAAGAAGATCCTTTGGGAAGAGCAATATTAAACTTTTCTGATAAAAATCTCATTTCAGACAGAAAAGCATCCCTTGCCAAAATACTGGCTGCAGAAACAGCAA
>Ga0172373_10006894_pt1 | contig 14947 bp, 14 predicted proteins | sample Lak10m_2_FD_114546 | JGI IMG/M metagenome (GOLD analysis project Ga0172373, IMG submission 114546) | Freshwater microbial communities from Kabuno Bay, South-Kivu, Congo - kab_092012_10m | ecosystem: Environmental > Aquatic > Freshwater > Lake | place: Democratic Republic of the Congo... | reverse complement strand
GTGCGCTCGGCCTTGATGACGCGCACCGCACATTCCCGCCGCGCGAACACCTGCGGAAACTGCTCGGCGGCATAGCTGGCGATCATCCTGTCCTCATGCGGCAACCACGCCGCCAGCGGCCCGATCTCCAGCCGCAATTCGGGACGCAGATAGCGGTCGGGGAAGGATGCCGGATAGCGAATCTCGATCACATGCGGGTCATCCACCGCGATGGCGCACTGGCACAGATCGCCGAGCACACCGGCAATGCGCGTCAGCAACTCGCCGCCAATAAAGGCTTGCGCCTGCTCGTTGATCGCCGCGTTCAGCTTTTCCTGCTTGGCCTTGGAACGCTCGGCGAGCGGGTCTTCGCCCGACAACATGCGCCAATCCAGAATCAGGTCGATGTCCTCGGAGAACCGCTCGATCAACCGGTAGGCTTTCGACAAACTGGTGCCACCCTTGAACATCAGCAGGCGCGCCAACTCGGCATCGGCGAACAAGCGGTCGAGTACCCAAGTCACCCAGAAGTCTTTTTCCGCCACCGCCGGGGTCGTCTTCATCTTCGCGGCTGTTTCCGCAAACAGGGCCGAACGCTCTGCAGCCGGCAGATGAGCGATGCGATCCATCAGCCAGCCTCCCCGCGCGCTTCACAAATCTGCTTGATGACTTCGTAAATCCAGCCCGTGACCATGCGCGTATCGCGCAGCAGGCGCGTGCGCAGTTTCGGGTCGAGCCACTGGCGCAGCTTTTCAACCACGGCCGCGTCGATATGCTCTTTGCCCAGCGCCTTGATCGCCGGCACCAGCAAGCCGCTCTCGCGCAAGGCAAAGCCGGTGTCTTTCAAGGCGGATTGGCGAAAGGCCAGTTCCTGTCCGCCAATCGCGTAACGGCGACTGGGGCCGTCGGAAAGGTACAGCCATTTCCCCGGCACCTGCGTAGAAAGCCCGAGCAAATTCAGCGCCGTGTCGCCCGAAGGCTGAATGCGCCAGTTGAACTTGCGCGCCAGTGCCTGCGCCACCTGGTCGATATCCGGGCTCAACTGCCCCAGCAGTTCACTCTGGCGCGGGTAGTCATACACCCCCACGCACACGCGGCGAATCGTCCCGGTCTTGGTCAGGGCAGAGAGCGCCTTATGGATGTTGGTCTCGCCAAAATCGGCGACAAAGTCGGTCTTGGTAAAGGCCCAACCCCTACCGCGCCCATAGATACGAGAAAGTATTTTTTGTTCAATAGCTTGCATTAACGTACCAGAACGTATTTTTTCAGAAGAATACGCCTGTTTTCCGGAAAATAACAAGCGGGGAATAGAAGCGCCAGAGAAACCCCTGCCCGCTCCGTCACGGCGCTTGCAACAAACCCCGCAAGCCCCGCGCCGTCGCTACCACATCGCATCCTGAACCACGCCGTCGCGCGATAAAGCCGCGCCACGGCTCTATCCGCACCGGTCAAATGATCTTAGCAAAAGTAGGTTTTATCTTAGCAAATGCGAATTGCTCGCATTGTAACTATCTGATCTATTGGCGGAGTGGACGGGACTCGAACCCGCGACCCCCGGCGTGACAGGCCGGTATTCTAACCAACTGAACTACCACTCCAGATGCATCGCGGCGCCGGCAGATGCCGCCGCGTATTGGCCGACCCGCGCATTATACGAGAAGACCGGGAATCGCGGGAGCCGAACTTCGCCGCTTTGGCTTACTCTTAACTGCCTTTGTGCGTCGATGGAGGCGCCACCTTGATCACTTCCTCGATGGTGGTCAATCCGGCTGCGACTTTCATCGCACCCGAGATGCGCAACGGTTTCATGCCTTCGCGCGTTGCCTGCTCGCGAATTTTCGCGAGATCGGCGTCCCCGCCGATGAGCTGTTTCACATCGTGCGACAGCACCAGAATCTCGTAGATGCCGACGCGGCCCAGGTAGCCAGTCATGCGGCATTCCAGACAGCCCTGCGGACGATAAAGCCGGGGCGGCCTGGCCGCTTTCCATGGGCTGACAAGTTCCTGCCAGCGCTTCTCGTCGCTGGCATCGAGCGGACCGTCCTTCTTGCAATGCGGACAGAGCGTGCGCACCAGACGCTGCGCCAGCACGCAAAGAATGGTGGAATTGAGCAGATAGGCCGGTACGCCCAGATCGAGTAGGCGTGTGATGGCCGATGGTGCATCGTTGGTATGCAGCGACGAGAGCACCAGATGCCCGGTCAGCGCGGCCTGGATCGCCATGTCGGCGGTTGCCGCATCGCGGATTTCGCCGACCATGATGATGTCGGGATCCTGGCGCATCAATGCCCGTATGCCCTCGGCGAAACCCATGTCGACGGCCGGCTGCACCTGCACCTGGTTGAAGGCGGGCTCGACCATCTCGATTGGGTCTTCGATGGTGCAGACATTGACTTCGGCGGTAGCAAGCGCCTTGAGCGTGGTGTACAGCGTGGTGGTCTTGCCCGAACCGGTCGGGCCGGTGACAAGGATGATGCCGTTGGTCTGGGACGTCATTTGCCGCCAGCGCTCGCTGTCTTCCTCTGAGAAACCGAGGTCGCGGCTATCCCTCACCAGTACGCCGGGGTCGAAAATGCGCATCACGAGTTTCTCCCCGAAAGCCGTCGGCAGCGTGGACAGGCGCAATTCGACTTCCTGTCCTTCCGGTGTGCGGGTCTTGATGCGGCCATCCTGCGGACGGCGCTTCTCGACCACATCCATGCGGCCGAGAATCTTGATGCGGCTGGTCATGGCATTCAGTACCGGCATCGGAATCTGGTACACCTGATGCAGTACGCCGTCGATGCGGAAACGCACGATACCCAGGTCGCGCCGCGGCTCGATGTGGATGTCGCTGGCGCGCTGCTCAAAGGCATACTGCCAGAGCCAATCGACAATATGCACGATATGCTGGTCGTTGGCATCGAGGGTGCGGTTGCTCTTGCCCAGTTCAACCAGTTGCTCGAAATTGGAGAGACTCGATGAAGCACCGGCATCGCCTGCACCGAGGGCCTTCTTCACCGATTTGGCGAGATTGTAGAACTCCACCTGGTAGCGCGCGATGTCGAGCGGATTGCTGATGACCCGGCTGATTTTCTTGCGCAGAATGGGGCGTAGCTCATCTTCCCAGGCGCGTTCGAACGGCTCGGCGGTGGCGACAATCACCTCGTTTGACTTGACCTCCACGGGCAGGACGCGAAAGCGCGTGGCATAGGCGCTCGACATCACTTCGGTGACAGCCGAAAAATCCACCTTGAGCGGATCGATATGAAAATATTCGAGGCCGGTCCAGCGCGCCAGCCATTGCGTCAGTTCATCGAGATCGAGAACGCCGGCACTTCCGCCGGGGCGCGTGAACTTCCACTTCTGTTCCGCAATGGCGACGAGGGGATGAGTGTCGCCGCGAAAAAATCGGCGCTCCTGCTTGAATTTTGCGGCTGTCGTTGCGGCCAGCAAGCCATCCGCGACCAGCCCATCGATCGTCTCGACCAGACTCAGGCGGTGTTCCTTGACCGGCGATCCTGACGCGACTGTTTTCATGCGGAATCCCGGGGCTGGCAACCGGCTAATATCGTCCGATCATGCGGCTGCCGGACGCTTCAGCACTTGACGTAGTGGAAGTATTCGATCAGCTCATGCAGCTTCACTGCCGTGGCATCCAGCTTCTCGGCGCTGGCGCGTGCCTGGGCAAGAATCGCCAGGTTGGACTCGATTGCGGAGGCAATCTGGCTGGTGTGTTGGGTGACATCCTGGCTCGCCTGCGATTGCTCATCCGACGCGCTGGCGATATGCCGCGCCATGTCGCTGATACGCTCGCCCTGCTCCGCGGTCTTGAGCAGACCGGCTTCGGTATCGTCCATCTGTGCATCGGTTTTTTTCACCTGCTCGCCGGCCGCATCCATGCTTGTCACCGCTTCCTGGGTCGCCAGTTGAATGGCCTGCACGGTCTTGCCGATCTCGTCGGTCTGGATGCGCGAGCGTTCGGCAAGCTTGCGCACTTCATCGGCCACCACCGCGAACCCGCGTCCCATTTCGCCGGCGCGGGCGGCCTCGATCGCCGCATTCAGCGCCAGCAGGTTGGTCTGTTCGGCGATTTCATGGATGCCTTGAGTAATCGTGCCGATCTGCTGAATCGACTGAAACAGGTTCAGCATGGTGGTGCTGGCTTCGGATACCGTGGTCACGACGGCGTGGGAAGCTTCCCGGCTTTGCTGCATCTTTGCGGTGACCTCGCGCAAGCTGACACTCGATTCGTTCACGGCCGCCGCGGCGGTCTGCGCCGAATCGGCAACCTGGCGCACCGAGGCGCTGACTTCTTCCATGGTGCTGGCGATATTCATCACCGAAGTCGACTGCTGCTCCGATTGCTGAAACACGCCATCCATCTCCTGGCTCAGCGATTTGGCGCTGTAGCCAACCGTGCCGGCCATCCCGCCGATTTCGGCCATCATGACCTTGAGATGGGTTTGCATGGTGAGCAAACCATCGTTGAGCTTGCCCAGTTCATCCAGGCGGTGAATGGGGATGTCATCCGTGAGGTCGCCCTGGCTGATGTGATCGAGGCGCTCGGTGATCCTGCCCAGGATGTCCAGTACCTTGTTCTGCAACACGACCAGCATTATGCCGGCTGCGATGGCCAGAACACCGAACAGCTGCAGCAGCGTATCGACCAAGCCGCCGGATGCGCCGAGATGATGTCCGAACAGTCCGGTCAGCCCCCCCAGACACTGCAATACCACCATGGCAATCGCCAAGCCCACCAGTTTGGAGCGCAGCGTGACTCTTTGCCATGGGGTCGGTTCGGGAATGCTGGCGCCGCTCTCCTTGAGCGATTTGTACAGCGGTTCAGCCGCTGCGATCTCTTCGCGGGTGGGTTCGGTGCGCACCGACATGTAGCCGATGGTCTGGTTGTCCTTGCGCACCGGGACGACCAGCGCATTGACCCAGTAGAAATCGCCATTCTTGCGGCGATTCTTGACCGTTCCCCGCCACGGCCGGCCGTCCTGGATGGTATTCCAGAGCCAGGCGAAGGCTGACGGCGGCATGTCCGGGTGGCGCACGATGTTGTGGTTCTTGCCGATCAGTTCCTCCGGCGAAAAACCGCTGATCTCGAAGAAGGTATCATTGCCGTAGGTGGTGATTCCCTTGAGATCGGTCTTGGAAACGATGTATTTGCCCTTGGGAAATGGCTGTTCGATCTGGGTAATGGGGAGATTGATCTTCACTCGGATGACCTTATTCAGGTTAAAGCAACAGGAATTGGGAGAAAATTGCGGCAATGCGCACAACGCTAATGATACCTTGCCTGAGCATTGCCGTGCTGGCATTACCTGGCTTGGCGCAACCCGATCCGAACGGGCTGACCGTCAGCGCCGGACCCGGCGCCAATCTGGCGGTTGCGGATTGCGCCGAGGCACGCGACCCGGCACGTTGCCTGGCGTTGCAGGAAGCGCGGCAGGCTTGCCAGAGCCGGGTTGGCAGCGCCCGGCGCAAGTGCCTGCGCGAGAAGCAGCCGCCGCCGGATTGCACCGGGGCTCCCGACCCACAGCGCTGCCAGACGCATCAGGCGGCGCTGGCCGCCTGTCAGGGCAGGGCCGGCAAATCCTTGCGCGCCTGCCTGCGCCATTTCACCCTCAAGTAGCTGAAACGCCCCCCATCTCCAGCATCAACTGATTGATGCGCCGCACGAAGCCGGCGGGATCGTCGAGCTGACCGCCTTCGGCGAGCATGGCCTGGTCGAACAGCACCGCAGCCCAGTCATCGAACTTGTTTTCCTCGGCCTTGATCCTCGTTACGACCGGATGGGTCGGGTTGATTTCGAGGATGGGCTTGGACTGCGGCGCCGGCTGGCCGGCCGCCTTGAGCATGCGCGCCAGATTGCCGCCGATGTCGTGCTCGTCGGCCACCAGACAGGCCGGACTCTCGGTCAGGCGATGCGTGACCCGTACTTCCTTGACGCGCTCGCCGAGCGATTTGGCAATCTTGTCGGTGAACTCCTTGAAATCGCCGGCCTGTTTTTCCTGTTCCTTTTTTTCGTTCTCGTCCTCAAGCTTGCCCAGATCGAGCCCGCCCTTGGCCACCGAAGCCAGGGACTTGCCCTCGAATTCGTGCAGGTTGCCGATCACCCATTCGTCGACGCGCTCCGAAAGCAGCAGGACTTCGATGCCCTTCTTGCGGAAAATTTCCAGATGCGGACTGTTCTTTGCGGCATTGAAGCTCTCGGCCGTGACGAAATAGATCTTGTCCTGGCCTTCCTTCATGCGCCCGATGTAATCGGCCAGCGACACGTTTTCTTCGGCAGTATCCGTATGGGTTGAGGCAAAGCGCAGCAGGCCGGCGATCTTCTCCTTGTTGGCGAAATCCTCGCCCACACCTTCCTTGAGCACACGGCCGAACTCGCCCCAGAACTTACCGTATTTCTCCTTGTCGCCGGCTTCGTCACTCTTGGCCAGGTCCTCAAGCAGGCCGAGCACCTTTTTCGTGCAACCGGCACGGATCGCCTCGATATCCTTGCTCTCCTGCAGAATCTCCCGCGAAACGTTGAGCGGCAGGTCATTGCTATCCACCACGCCACGCACAAAGCGCAGGTAGTGCGGCATCAACTGCTCGGCATCGTCCATGATGAATACGCGCCGCACGTACAGCTTGATGCCGTGGCGCACGTTGCGGTCCCACAGGTCGAACGGCGCGTGCGCCGGGATGTACAGGAGTTGAGTGTATTCCTGGCGGCCTTCAACCCGCGCATGGCTCCATACCAGCGGGTCCTGGAAATCATGGCCGACATGCTTGTAGAACTCGCGGTACTCCTCTTCCTTGATCTCGCTCTTCGGACGTGCCCAGAGGGCGCTGGCCTGGTTGACCGTCTCGTCCTCGTCGGTGATCTTTTGCGCGCTGGTCTCCTTGTCCCACTCCTCCTTCTTCATCACGATGGGCTGAAGGATATGGTCCGAATACTTGCGGATGATCGAGCGGATGCGATACCCGCTCAGCAGGTTGTCCGCCCCCTCGGTGGATTCCTTGCGCAAGTGCAGGATGATCTCGGTACCGTGGCCGGAGCGCTCGGCCATCTCGACGCTGAAAACGCCGCCGCCCTCGTCGGCCATGTCGCATTCCCAGCGCACACCCTGGCCGGGCTGCTCGCCGGCGCGGCGCGTCAGCACCGTCACCTTGTCGGCGACGATAAAGGAGGAATAGAAACCGACACCGAACTGGCCGATCAGGTTGGCATCCTTCTGCTGGTCGCCGGAAAGCCTCGAGAAAAATTCGCGCGTGCCCGACTTGGCAATCGTGCCAAGATTCGCGATGACTTCCTCGCGGCTCATGCCGATGCCGTTGTCGGCCACGGTCAGGGTGTGCGCCGCCGCATCGTAGGCGACGCGAATCTTGAGATCGGCATCGCCCTCATACAGGGTCGCATTGTGCAAGGCTTCGAAGCGCAGCTTGTCGCAGGCGTCGGACGCGTTGGAAATCAGCTCGCGCAGGAAAATCTCGCGATTGCTGTACAGCGAATGGATCATCAACTGCAGCAGTTGCTTGACTTCGGCTTGGAAGCCGAGCGTCTCGCGCTCAGCCGTGGCGGTCGTGGTCATACGGGGCTCCTGGAAGAAAACGTGCCTCCCGAGATGGGGGCGATCTGCGGGATTTCAAGCGCTCGACAATTGGACCGGCCAGCCACTCAAATGTATTCGATCTCGACGATCTCGATCACGCGCAGTCCGGCGGGGCTCTGGAAGCGCACCTGGTCGCCGAGGCGGGCCTTGAGCAGGGCGCGCGCCAGGGGGGAAATCCAACTGATCAGGCCGGCTCCGGCATCGGCCTCGTCCACACCGACGATCTGATAGACCGCTACGTCGCCATCCCCATCGACAATCGAGACGCGGGCACCGAAGAATACCTGCTCGGTATTTTCCTGCAGGCACGGGTCGACCACCACGGCGCTTTCCAGCCGCTTGGTAAGATAGCGCAGGCGCCGGTCGATTTCACGCAGGCGTTTCTTGCCGTAGATATAGTCGCCGTTCTCGGAGCGGTCGCCGTTGCCGGCGGCCCAGGACACCACCTGCACCAAGGCCGGCCGCTCGACCTTGAGCAACTGTTCGAATTCGCCACGCAGGCGCGCGTGACCCGCGGCGGTCATGTAGTTCTTGGCGCCCAGCGGCAGGGCGGCGGCAGCTTCGGCCGGCGCCGCTTCGTCTTCCTGTTCGCTCTCCCGGACAAAGGACTTATTCATGGCTCCATTGTATGATGCCGCCATCTCATGCCGACACCCCCCGCATCAACGCCGCCAGTATCGACGCCACCCGCCGATCCGCTTTCACCGCGACAGGCCATGTGGGCAGGCATTCTGACCAGCCTGCCGCTGATGATGGGCGTGATCTCCTTCAGCGTGATTTGCGGCGCCAGCGCCAGCGGCATCGGCCTGAGCTTCGCCCAGGCCTGGGGTTTGTCATGGATCGTCTTCGCCGGTTCCTCGCAAATTGTCTTTACCCAGCTCATGGGCAGCGGTGCGGCGGGCTGGGTGGTGGTGCTGACCGGCTGGGTAGTCAACCTGCGCTTCCTGATGTACAGCGCCACGCTGGCGCCGCATTTTCGCAACACGCCGCGGCTGGCCCGCTGGTTCGGTGCCTATCTGCTGGTTGACCAGTCCTTCGCCACCACCCTCGAGCGCATTCTGGAGGGACGCTCTGAGCGCGAAAATGTCTGGTTCTATGCCGGTATCTCGCTGGCGCTGTGGGTATCCTGGCAAGCCGGCAGCATCGCCGGCATCCTGCTCGGCAGTTTCATTCCGGCCAGTTGGTCGATGGACTTTCTGGTCGCCCTCAATTTCATCGCCTTGCTCATCCCGCTACTCGGCAACCCGTTGGCGCCCATGGCACGTGTGGCTGCCGCCATCGGAGCGCTGGTGGCGCTGGCGCCGGCACTGCCGTTCAAGCTGAATTTGCTGGTCGCCGCCTTAGCGGGCGCCGGCGTCGCCACCCTCCTGGAGAAACTATGGAAGCCAGCCACGTCTGGGCCGCCCTCCTAGCCCTGGCCGCGGTCACCTATTTCAACCGCATCGCATTCATTGGGCTGCTGGCGCATGTTGTGCTGCCGCGTCTGGTGCAGCGCATACTGGCCTACGTGCCGGCGGCAATTCTCGCCGCGATCATCGCGCCGCTGGTGTTTCCCGGCGGAGTCCAGCACACCCCGACGCTTGACTGGCCGCGCCTTATCGCCGCATCGATCGCCGTGATCGTCGCACTGCGCACGCGCAGCACGCTGGCAACCATCGTAATCGGCATGCTGGTCCTGTGGGGGATGCAGGCTTTGCTTGGTTAGTGTGAGGCGGCGCGCTGGGTAATATCGAGCGCAGCGAGCATCCTTAGCCCCCCGCCCCGGGGCGGGGGCAGGGGGTGGGGGGGCTGTAAGAAGCTCGTGGCATTCATGATCGGGGGGCGCAGCCAACGCATCATGAAATTCACGCCGCCTGCTTGATCGCCAGCAGTGCCTGATTGCGCAGGGTCTTGAGCAGCGATAACTCCTTGGCCGGAATGACGATCTCGCCGGCCTTGTCCTTGTCGCAGTAGATCAGCCCCACCGGAGCGCCCTTGAGCATCAGCGGAAACAGCACGAAGGTCTCGGCCGGTACATGCTTGCGGTACCAGGCCGGAATGCGGTCCTTGATTTTTTCGTCGTTGATGTTCTCGATGATGATATCCACGCCCTTGGTCGTGGCGACGCGAAAAACATCCGGTGCAATGCCGAGCGGGAAGCGGAAGTTCGGTACGATCTCGCTGGTGGACGGACCGAAGCCGAAGCGCCCCGACATCTGCCCGGCGCGCGGGTCGCGCAGACAGAACATGACGCGCTTGAAGCCCATCGACCGATACATGGTCTCGAGCGTGATTTGCAGGACATCATGGAGCGAGAAATTTTCCACCAGCGAATTGCTGATATCCTGGATCCCTGCCGCCAGGATCGCATGCGCATCCTCGGGCGTGGCCGCGGCAACGGCTTCTTCGCCAGCTTCATGGTCGCCGCCGATCAGGGTGTCGGAAAGTACGGTTCTGGCGATGTCCGAATCGTAACCGTCCGCAGCCTCGATCTCGGCGCGCTCGGCTGCGCCCTTCTCGCCGGACATAGCCTGCAACTGACGCGCAAAAGCGCTTTGTTTGAGATTGACACGCAGGATCGCCGCAACCTGGGTAAGCTCCGTGAACGCGTTCTTCAGGGTCTGCTGCAGTTGCTCCCCGCCGATGGGCAGACTGCGCGAATAACGGTCGGTGATTTTTTTCATCGATTTGGCGCGTTCTTCCGGGGCCGCATCGGCGATCACACCGCACAGTTCGTTCGACATGCCAGCGGCCACGCGCAGGGATTCCTCACGGGTATTCGGTTTTGCCACCGTGCCCGGCGGAATGCGCCGCATGCTGTTGATGATGGTGGCCGGAAAACCCCAGGTGCGCGCGATGCCGATCCCCAGTTCCTCGAAGGAAATGCCCAGCACCTGCCTGACCGCGGCTTCCTCGACCAGATTGCCCTGCTGCATGAGCTTGCGCACTTCCTCGATTTCTTCCGGGAAATAATATTGCGCAAGCAGCCGTCCAAGGCCCTGAAACAAGGCACAGATGAAGGCCTCTTCGGCGTCGCGCGGCAGCAGAGTCTTGCTGATGTCGCGCGCCAGCAGGCCGGACAGGTTGGCGCGCAGGAAGGCTTCCTTGAGCAGATTGGCGTTGCCCTTGTTCTGCAGGTGCTCGAACAGCAGCACCGTGACGGCAATGTTGCGGATCGCATCGAAACCCAGCACGATCACGGCGCGCGACACGGTACTGATGCTGCCGCCACCGGCCTGACGATAGAAGGCCGAATTGACCAGGCGCAAAATTTTGTTGGTCAGCGAAAAGTCCTTGAGGATGGTATCGGAGAGCTTGGTGATGCTTTCCTTGTCGGAATCCGTGAGCTTGTTGATCGACGACACCGAATCCGACAGCGCCGGAAAATCCGACTTGTGGCGCATGCGGCGCAACAGAAAATCCAGCGTGCTTTGCTGATTCGCCTCGACGGCCTCGCCGCCATCCGCCTGACCCGAGTCCAGATAAGCCGTCAGCGCCTGCTTCATAAGCAAGGCATTTTCGAAGCGCAACTGCGGATCGTGCGCCACCGCCTTGAGAACGATGGCGGCAAGGCGTTCGTCGACCTGCAGGTCGGCCGGCAATTGCACCGGCTCGCGCACGATTCTCGCGAGCATCGGCATCACCGCTTCAGATTGCCGCAGGCGCTTGCCGGTCAGCATCTCCAGCAGAATCAGGCCAACCGCGTAAATGTCGGTCTTGGCGTTGACCACGCGGTGACCGACGTATTCCGGCGCCATGTAGGCTGGCGAACCCATCAGCCCCTGTTCCTGCGCCACCGCCTGGTCGGTAACGCGCACCGCAATACCGAAGTCCATGACGCGCGGCGTCCCCTTGGCATCGAGAAGAATGTTGGAGGGCTTCAGGTCGCGATGAATGATGCCCTGGGCATGCGCTTCGGCCAGCGCATCGAGCACCGCCAGCGTGATCTCGGCGGCGCGCACCGGGGTCAAGGGCTGGCCGCGCAGGAGTTGCAGCAGATTGCCGCCCTCGACATACTCGAACACCAGATAGGGGTCGTTGTCCTGCTCGCCCGCCTCGAAGATCGGCACGATGTTCGGATGGCGCAGCTTGCTCACGGTGCGCGCCTCGGCCAGCAGGGACTGATTGTCGCGCAGTTGCTGCGCGCTAAAATGCAGCGTCTTGATCGCCACTTCGCGCTGCAGGTGCGGATCGTTGCACAGATAGACCACGCTCTGGGCGCCCCGTCCCAACTCGCGCAGAACTTCAAAACGGCCTATGGTCTGGGGTACGGTCGGCGGCATGGTCGGGGGAGGCATCTGGGACATGCGGTATCAAGCCAATTCTGGCGCGGGAATGATGATCACCCTATCAGATAAGCTAGAATTTGTTAAGTCCGTAATTGTTTAGTAAGATTCAGCCGTGTTCCCATTCAAGCAATGTGTGCGAACGTAGAAAATCACCTCAGGTAAAACATCCTAGCCCATGCTAAACACAAACAACCCTGAAGAACTCCACGCCATGTTGTTGGAACTGACCACCGAGCATCACGATCTCGATGTGGCAATCGCCAACATGATGGACGCTCCCACCACCGACGACCTGCTATTGCGGCGCATGAAGAAACGAAAACTGCATATCAAGGATCGAATCGCCATGATTGAGCGCCAGCTCGATCCGGACGTGTCCGCCTAAACCGTTTTTTCCTCTTTTTTCTCGTGGCCGAGCCCAAGAGCTATAGCTTCGACACGCTCAGCCTGCACGCCGGCCAGGTGCCCGATACCCAGTACGGAGCGCGGGCCACGCCGATCTATCTAACGACCTCGTTCGTCTTCAAGAGCCCCGATCAGGCTGCCGAACTGTTCAACATGGAGCGCGGGGGACACCTCTACTCGCGCATTTCCAACCCGACCAACGCCGTGCTGGAAGAGCGCATCGCCGCGCTGGAAGGCGGGGTCGGCGCGATTGCCACGGCCTCCGGGCAGGCCGCGCTGCATCTGGCCATCGTCACCCTGATGGACGGCGGCAGCCACATCGTCGCTTCGCGCGCACTCTACGGCGGCAGCCACAATTTGCTCGAATACACGCTGCCGCGCTTCGGCATCGCCACCACCTTTGTCGATCCGCGCGATCTCGCCGCCTGGCGCGCCGCGATCCGTCCCGAAACGCGTTTGCTGTTCGGCGAAACCCTCGGCAACCCGGGTCTCGATGTGCTGGATATCCCGTCCGTGGCGGGAATCGCCCATAGTCATAAGATACCGCTGCTGGTCGATGCCACCTTCACCACGCCTTACCTGCAGCGACCGCTCGACCTGGGCGCCGACCTGGTATATCACTCGGCCACCAAATTTCTGGGCGGCCACGGCATCGCCATCGGCGGCCTGCTCGTCGATGGCGGCATTTTCGATTGGGAAGCATCGGGCAAATTCCCGACCCTGACCGAACCCTATGCGGGTTTTCACGGCATGGACTTCGCCGAGGAAACACCGATCGCCGCCTTCCAGTTCCGCGCCCGCCGCGAGGGCCTGCGCGACTTCGGCGCCTGCATGAGCCCGATGACGGCATTCCAGATTCTGCAGGGCATCGAAACCCTGCCCCTGCGCATGGCACGCCATGTGGAGAACGCCCGCAAGGTGGTCGCTCATCTCGCCGCCCATGCCGCGGTCGCCGCTGTCGCCTATCCCGAACTGCCGGGACACCCGGACCATGCGCTGGCGCAGAAGCTGCTGCCCAAGGGTTGCGGCTCGGTGTTCAGTTTTACCCTTAAGGGCGGGCGTCAGGCAGGGAAAAAATTCATCGAAGCCTTGCGCGTTTTCTCGCACCTGGCGAATGTCGGCGATGCCAAGTCGCTGGTGATTCACCCGGCGTCTACCACCCATTTCCGCATGCCGGATGACGCCATGGTGGCTGCCGGCATCCATCCCGGCACGATTCGCCTGTCGGTCGGACTGGAAGATGCCGACGACCTCGTTGAAGATCTCAACCGCGGCCTGGCGGCGGCGCTGAAGGCCTAGGGCCTGTTCTCAATTAATCGACGTGTGCGAACGATGAAAATGGCTGACAGTGCAAGACGTGAGCGACGCGGTTGGGTTGCTCCCAATAAGGAGCGAGCAACGCCGCAATGGCGGCCATTTTCATCGTTCCCTTCGGGTTGCTGCCCAATGCGGCGTCCGCTTTGTTGCTCGTCTCGTCAAGGGGGATGGCCATTGACTTCGACTCGCGTCGCGCGGCCATCCGCATTGGGCAGCAACGCATCGCGCCGATTAATTGAGAACAGGCCCTAGACTCGTGGAACTCAGTGTCAGCGGCCACCATACCTTCGTCTATAGCGGCGGCAAGCCTTTCTCGGCCAACGTGCCGGCCGTGGTATTCATTCACGGTGCGCAGCAAGACCATTCCTGCTGGCTGCTGCAAAGCCGCTGGTTTGCCCATCATGGTTACGGCGTGCTGGCGCCCGACCTGCCCGGTCACGGCCGCAGCGACGGTGCGCCGCTCACCTCGGTGGAAGCCCTGGCCGACTGGATTATCGCCCTGCTCGACACCATAGGCATCCCTCAGGCCGGACTGATCGGCCACAGCATGGGATCGATGATTGCGCTGGATGCCGCCTCGCGCCATGCCGGGCGCGTTTCGGCCATCGCCCTGATCGCCACATCGGTGCCCATGCCGGTTTCTCCCGCCCTGCTCGGTGCGGCACGCGACGATGAACCGCGCGCCATGAACATGGTGAACGTCTGGTCGCACTCGCCGCATGGCCACGTCGGCCTCTGCACCGTGCCGGGCATCTGGATGTACGCCGCCAACCTGCGCCTCATGGAACGGCAGAAGCCCGGCGTAATGCACATCGATCTGGCCGCCTGCAACACCTACGCCCGGGGCGCCGAAGCCACTGCCCAGGTGAAATGCCCGACCCTGGTCCTGGCCGGCACCCGCGATCAAATGACTTCGCCCAAGGTGGCACGCAGCCTGGCAGGCAGCATTGCCGATGCCAAGCTGGTGATGCTGGAAGGCGCCGGGCACGCCATGATGACCGAACAACCCGACGCCGTGCTCGACACTCTGCGCGATTTCTTCGCTTCAAAGCGCGGTTGATTTTCCTTCTTCGCGCAGCCCGCGCCGACTACCGGTAAACCGGTAGTCAAAAATACCCGAAGGACGGTATGTACTCGGTATGACAGAGTCTTGATAATGTCACTTGGCGTAGCAGGGACTATGTTGATATGATGCGGGAGCAGAAAAACAAAATAATGAATCACACGACCATTCCATACATCCCCGAGGCACGCACATGAAAACCATCCTCTTGGTCGACGATTCTGCGACCATCCTCCTGTCCATTTCCAACATTCTGTCGAAGGCCGGCTACGCAGTTGAAAAAGCCAATTGCGCTGCCGAAGGACTGAAAAAATTCAGCGCCGGCC
>Ga0172373_10006891_pt1 | contig 14948 bp, 10 predicted proteins | sample Lak10m_2_FD_114546 | JGI IMG/M metagenome (GOLD analysis project Ga0172373, IMG submission 114546) | Freshwater microbial communities from Kabuno Bay, South-Kivu, Congo - kab_092012_10m | ecosystem: Environmental > Aquatic > Freshwater > Lake | place: Democratic Republic of the Congo... | reverse complement strand
TGTGAACGGAGAACACCGGTTCACGCCGAAATGGACCGATGAAATACGTATTGGTGCTTCGGGCCGGTTATATACGCCCAATTCCCAGGGAACCATCTTCAAGGATACTGCAGGCACTGCTCCCATCAGGAATATGGAGTTCGGGATATATGCGGGTGTTGAGAAGAAATTTTTCGATGACCGCGTTATCACAAACCTGACTGCCCGGGTTGACAAAAACCAGAACTTCAACTGGGTATCCACCCCGGCAGCCTCGTTAGTCTGGAAGCCGAAAGAGAACAACTATCTGCGTCTGTCGTTCTCTTCAGCCGTCAGAAATCCGACGCTGACCGACCAGTACCTGAACCTGAATGTAGGTCGCGCGACCCTGCTGGGCAACCTGGAAGGGTTCTACGACCTGATTACCGTGGAGTCGTTCAGGAAATATCTCGACGACTATACCCCGGTGGTGCGTTTTGATGCAGCGCCGATTCAGCCCGAAAAAGTGAAGACATTCGAAGCGGGTTATCGTACTACCCTGTTCGATCGTTTGTACGTTGATGCGGGCTACTATTTCAGCATTTACAACGACTTTATAGGTTACAATATCGGTATTGACTCCGATTTTGATCCGCAGACCGGTTTCCCTATCAATACCAGGGTTTACAGGGTGGCGGCCAATTCAACGAATGAAGTGACCACACAGGGACTGGCCGTGGGTTTGAACTACTATTTTTCAAAGTATTACATGCTGGCGGGCAACTACTCCTGGAACCGCCTGAACAAGACCTTTGCCGACGATCCGATTATCCCGGCATTCAATACACCCGAGCACAAGTACAACATCAGCCTTTCGGGCAGAGATGTTCCGGTAAACCTCGGTTTTGCCCGTTTGAAAAAAACAGGCTTCAATATCACCTACAAATGGATAGAGGGTTTCACCTTTGAGGGTTCTCCGCAGTTCACGGGCAGGATACCTACCTATGATATGCTGGATGCGCAGGTGAATGCGACCTTCGACAAAATCAACACAACCATAAAAATCGGGGCGTCCAACATTTTGAACAATCAGGTGGCCCAAACTTACGGCGGGCCGCGAATCGGAACCATGGCTTATGCCACCATTCTGTACGATTTTTCAAAAAAATGATTCTCCTTTCTCGCAATTGATTTATAAACCAACCACTTTTATCATGAAGCAATTCAAACTACTCCTGTTTTTTTGCCTCGCATTCGTTGTTTCGGCAAGTGCACAGCGCCGTTATTTCGATGAGGTGTTTTCCAGCGTTAAGGTGACGGAGTCAGTTACTTATGGCGTCAATGCCACAGTACTCTATCTGTCTCCTCCGCCAAATGGTCTGGGCCAGGCGGTTCCTGAAGCCCTCCGCTGCGATATTTATGAGCCGGAAGGCGATGATCCGGGCGTGAATCGTCCCCTCGTTATCATGCTGCACTCCGGTAACTTCCTGCCCCCGCTGGTGAATGGCGGTTGCACAGGTACCAGAAAAGATGCATCCGATGTGGAAATGGCCAAACGCCTCGCCAGAATGGGTTATGTTGTTGCCTGCGCCGACTACCGTCTGGGCTGGAACCCCATCGCCGGCACACAAACCGAGCGCGTTTACACCCTCATCAATGCAGCCTACCGCGGTGTACAGGACTCCCGTACCTGCGTTCGCTTCTTCCGTAAATCAGTAGCTGAGTCGGGCAACCCTTTCAGAATTGACACGGACAAAATCACTATGTGGGGTATTGGCACCGGTGGCTACATCTCGCTGGCATCTGCCACGCTCGACACCATTACCGACACCTACATTCCCAAGTTCCTGACTCCACAGGGCCCCATGGTTATCGAACTGCTGAGCGGCGATATCAATGCGACCAAAGTTGGCCGCAACCCCGGTATCCCGGGCCTGCCTTACCCGGCCGGTGATACGCTTTGCTACCCGAACCACGTCGGCTACAGCTCCAACTTTGCTCTCGGTGTAAACCTGGGCGGTGCGCTGGGCGATTCAAGCTGGATTGATTCAGGCGATCTGCCGTTCATCTCTTTCCACAACCCGAGCGATCCGTTTGCTCCGTGCAACATTGGTGTGGTACTTGTTCCGCCACCGCTGAACCTTCCTGTTGTGGAAGTTTCCGGCAGCTGCGGCGCTCAGCCTATGTTCACTGCTGCAGGTGTACAAAGTCCGTTCTACAATGCCAACTTCGACGACCTTCTTTCCCAGAAGGCCCGTACACTCAACGGCAACCTGGAAGGCTTCTATCCCTTCTCGGGCAGCGACTCCAGTCCGTGGGCATTCTCCGCCAGCTCCAACCCGTACAACCTGTCAACTGACCCGGGTTGCGAAACACTGGCAGCTACACACGATTCCTACATTGATACAGTAATGCGCTACTTCGCTCCGCGTGCCTGCGCTGCACTGGGTCTTTCTGCCGACTGCCAGCTGGTAAACACCAAAGAACTTTCTTCCAGCCAGGTAGGTCTGTCGCTCGCTCCGAACCCTGCTTCTGATTACTTCATCCTGAAAACAGATGCCCGTTATGAAATGACCCGCATCGAACTGGTTGACATCGCAGGTCGCGTTTGTGCAACATACCAGGACATGAACAGCAGCCGTTTCGAAGTGCGCAGGAACAACCTCGCGCCGGGTGTTTACTTCGCCCGCGTACAGTTCAAGGAAGGAACTGTAACACAAAAAGTGATACTTAACTAACCTTTGAGTCTTAAAGTCGCGTATCTGTAACAGCTACGCAGGAAGCCGCCTGTTTTTGCAGGCGGCTTCTGCTTTTTTTGCCGTTACTTTGCAGCACGAATGAAAGTCATCATCCCAGTAGCAGGTACGGGCATGCGCCTGCGGCCGCATACCTACACGCAACCCAAACCGCTGGTGCCCGTAGCCGGCAAGCCCATTATATGCTTTATCATAGACAAGCTGAGGGCCGCCGGTCTGACCGACTTCGTTTTTGTTATCGGATATCTGGGTGATAAAATCAAGGGTTTCATTGAAGAAACTTACCCTGATCTGAATGCCGAATTTGTTTGTCAGGAAAACAGGGAAGGATCCGCACACGCTATCGCAACAGCCCGGGAGCTCATCAGGGATGAAGATGAAATTTTCGTAGCCTTCGGAGACACAATCTTCGAAGTGGACCTTGAACAGATGCTTTCCTGCGAGCACTCCTGTATCGGGGTAAAAAAAGTGACCGACCCCCGCGAGTTTGGCGTGGCCGAATACGGAGAGGATGGCATGATTCAGCGGGTTGTGGAAAAGCCGCGTATCCCGAAATCCAACATGGCTATTGTAGGGCTCTATAAAATCAGGGAAATAAAGGATTTACTTGATTCAATAGACTACCTGATAAAAAATGATATCCGGACAGTCAGTGAATACCAACTCACCGATGCCCTGCAGTTTATGCTGGATCAGGGAATAGAATTCAAGGCCGTTCCGGTCAATAACTGGTTCGATTGCGGAAGAAAGGATGTACTGCTTGAAACCAACGCCGTACTCCTCGACCAGCGCTTCAGGCAGCCTTCGGGAGGCGGACAACTTCCCGCTTTCCAGAACACCATATTTATACAACCCGTAGCTGTCGGACAAAACTGCACGATCAGCAACAGTATCATCGGCCCACACGTTACGATCGGAGATAATGCCACCATTCACCGTTCTATTGTGCAGGACAGCATTGTGGGTAACTTTGCGGCGCTCGATGAAGTAGTGCTCAAACACTCTGTTATCGGCAGCGACGCCAGTATCAAGGGAATACAGCTCAGCCTGAACATCGGCGACAATACCGAGATTGACTTCGACTGATGTGCCCTGTTTGAGTTTTTTTAACATTAATAACTCAACTTTTCGGGAGCTGTACTTGTCTTTAGACGGCAGCATCTGACTTGAGTTACAGTTCATCCTAAAACCGGAGTTGTCTCCGGCCAGATTTAATTATGGAAAAGGTTAAATGCCTCATTATCGGTTCCGGTCCAGCCGGATACACCGCTGCAATCTACGCTGCACGCGCCGGTCTCTCCCCGGTGCTATACACTGGACCCCAGCCGGGTGGTCAGCTGATCACCACCAATGACGTGGAAAATTACCCCGGTTATCCGGATGGTCGCATGGGCCCTGAAATGATGGAAGATTTCAGGAAACAGGCTGAACGCTTCGACACCAGTATCCGAAATGAAATGATCAACAAGGTGGATTTCACCGGACCTGTTCACAAGGCCTGGGCGGAAAGCGGACATGAAATCCATGCCAGTACAGTTATTATTGCCACTGGTGCCAGTGCCAAATGGCTGAGAATACCGGGCGAACACGAACTCGAAAACAAGGGTGTATCTGCCTGCGCTGTCTGCGACGGGTTCTTTTACCGCCGCCAGAAAGTAGCCGTGGTGGGCGGTGGCGATACTGCTGCCGAGGAAGCTACCTATCTTTCAAAAATATGCTCCGAGGTGCACCTGATAGTGCGTCGCGATGAAATGCGCGCCTCCAAAATCATGCAGGAGCGGGTGCTCAATACACCCAACATTACTGTTCACTGGAACAGCGCCCCGGTAGAGGTGCTCGGTACCGACGGTGTGGAAGGCGTAAGACTTCAGGATACCAAAACCGGTGAGGAGCGCATACTGGAGATCACTGGCTTCTTCGTGGCCATCGGCCATAAACCCAATACCGATGTGTTTAACGGCTGGATTACTCTCGACGATACGGGGTACATTGTCACGCAGCCCGGACGCAGTTTCACCAATATCCCGGGCGTATTTGCCTGCGGCGATGTGCAGGACAGAATCTACCGTCAGGCAGTAACTGCTGCCGGTTCAGGTTGCATGGCTGCACTCGATGCCGAGCGATACCTCGTGGAGCACGGGATGTAAGTCGGATAATTCCAATGCGTCAGGATTGACCAACTCTTTGCTACCTTTGTGCCCGGTTAAAGCCGCCTGCAGGGCCGGCGCCCATTCCTCACCAGTTAAAATCAATCATTCAATATGGTAATCGGTGTACCAAAAGAGATTAAAAGCAATGAAAACCGCGTTGCCCTCACGCCCGCGGGCGCGATGGAGTTTACCAGAAGGGGCCACCAGGTATTCGTACAAAGTATTGCCGGCGTAGGTTCCGGTTTTGAAGACCACGACTACGAAGAGGCCGGTGCTACTATTCTTCCTACGGCCGACGAGGTGTGGGCAAAGGCTGAAATGATTATCAAGGTTAAGGAGCCCATTGCTGAAGAATATGCACGCTGCCGTCCCGATCAGCTGATCTTCACCTATTTCCACTTTGCATCCAGCGAGGAGCTCACGCACGCCATGATCAAGAGCAATGCGGTGTGTCTTGCCTACGAAACAGTGGAAACAAAAGACCGTCAACTTCCTCTGCTCATTCCAATGTCGGAAGTAGCAGGTCGTATGGCCATTCAGGAAGGCGCCAAGTACCTGGAGAAGCCCGTCAAGGGCCGCGGTGTCCTGCTGGGCGGTGTACCGGGTGTGCCTCCCGGAAAGGTGCTCGTTATCGGTGGTGGTATCGTAGGTATGCAGGCCGCCAAAATGGCTGCCGGACTCGGCGCCATGGTAACCATCCTCGATACCAGTCTGCCACGATTGCGCTACCTCAGCGATGTGATGCCCGCGAATGTCATTACAGAATATTCCAATGAATACAACATCCGCCGCCTGATACAGACGCATGATCTGGTGATAGGTGCGGTACTTCTCCCGGGTGCCAAGGCTCCGAAACTCATCCGCCGCGATATGCTCAAGCTGATGCGCCCCGGTACAGTTATCGTGGACGTGGCGGTAGATCAGGGTGGTTGTGTGGAAACAACCAAACCTACCACACACGCAGATCCTATCTTCATCATTGACGACGTTGTACACTACTGCGTGGCCAATATGCCGGGTGCTGTGCCGTTTACATCCACGGTGGCACTTACCAACGCGACGCTCCCATACGCAATCCAGCTGGCAGAAAAAGGCTGGCAGAAAGCCTGCCGCGATAATCAGGAACTGAAACTGGGCCTCAACGTGGTGAACGGGAAAGTGGTTTACGGCGGCGTGGCGGAAGCATTCAACCTCCCGCTGGTTTCCGTGGAAGACGTGCTCTGAGTTCGCCTGTATGGCGGTGCGGAATACAGATAAATCAAATTGAAAAATTGTTTTAGCATGAAAAGGTCAGTCTCAACACTCCTCTTTTTCTGCCTGTTGTTCCGCATATTGCCGGCTCAGGTTACCTGCGATCCCGTTTTCCCGAACGTGGATGATAATGTGACTATCTATTACAACGCCACTCAGGGTAACGGAGCCCTGAGTGGCGTTTCTCCCGTGTACGCACACCTGGGTGTGATCACGAATCTGAGTACGGGCCCCACCGACTGGAAGCACGTAGCAACTACCTGGGCTGTGAATAACGCAGCGGCTACCATGACCAATGTGTCGCCCAACGTATGGAGTAAAACTTTCAATATCCGGACATTTTTCGGTATCGGAGCCAATGAAACGGTGCTGAAGCTCGCCTTCGTGTTCCGTAACGCCAACGGCAGTATCGTTGGCCGCGCCAGCGACGGCTCCGATATGTTCTACAATGTTTACCCGGACAATGCGCCACTGCAGACGCTCATGCTGGAACCGGTAAATCTGTCCCAGATCACCAGTCTGAATGCCCAGATCAATGTCAGGGTGGCTGCCTCCAAACCGTCCACCATGACGCTCTACGATAACGGAGCAGTCGTTTCCACGCAGTCCAATACCGAGTTGCTGCAGAAAACGCTGACAGTTTCGACCGGAGGATTCCACCAGGTTCATGCTGTGGCGGTTGCCGGCAACGAGCGCGATACAGCCTCCTTTACCTATATTGTTCCGGATAATCTGCCCGCTCAGGATCCGCCTGCAGGCACCAAAAACGGCATCACTCAACTCACCACGGGCAGTGTACGCCTGTCGCTGTATGCCCCGGGCAAACAAATAGTATATGTAATCGGCGACTTCAACGACTGGACACCTGCGCCCGCATTCCAGATGCGAAAGAGCCTCGACGGAAATACCTTCTGGATTGATCTGCAGAATATTCCGCCCGGAGAGCCGGTTCGATTCCAGTATCTGGTGGATGGCGCTTTACGCATCGCAGACCCGCTCAGCACACTCGTACTCGACCCCTGGAATGACCCCTACATTCCTCCGTTTACTTATCCGAATCTGCCCCCCTATCCCGTCGGCCGCACTTCGGGCATTGTATCCGTTATCAAAACGGAAGTTCAGCCATTTAACTGGCAGGTTCAAAATTTCAACAAGCCTAAAAAATCTGATCTGGTTATTTATGAGCTGCTGATGCGCGATTTCATCAGTCGGCACGACTACCAGACACTGCTCGATACCCTCGACTACCTTGATAATCTGGGCGTAACAGCCATCGAGCTGATGCCGGTGAATGAATTCGACGGGAATATCAGTTGGGGCTACAACCCGGCCTATCACAAGGCACTCGACAAATACTACGGGGATGCCGATGCGCTGAAGATACTGATTGACGCCTGTCACCAGCGCGGAATAGCGGTGATACTGGACTTGGTATTCAATCAGGCTACCGGTGCCAGTCCGCTCGCGCAGCTCTACTGGGATGCTGCCAACAACCGGCCTGCCGCCAATAATCCGTGGCTGAACCCCACCGCCCGTCATGATTTCAACGTGTTCAATGATTTCAATCACGAGTCGGCAGCCACGAAATCGTATGTGAAAAATTGCGTGGAGTACTGGATTACCGAGTTCAAGGTGGACGGATTCCGTTTTGATTTGTCCAAGGGGTTTACCCAGAAGAATACCGTGGGCAATACGGCGGCCTGGGGTGTTTACGACGCCTCCCGCATTTCCATACTGAAAGATTATGCAGATTTTATCTGGGATATAGATCCTGACTTCTATGTCATTCTGGAGCACTTTGCCAATAATGACGAGGAAAAAGAGCTGGCTGAATACGGCATGATGCTCTGGGGCAACATGTGGGGCGCCTACAAGGAAACGGCACTTGGCTATACTACCTCTACCAATCTGGGAGGTATCAGTTATCAGCAGCGTGGCTGGGGCGTTCCGCATCTGGTAGGCTACATGGAAAGTCATGACGAGGAGCGTATTGCCTATGAGTTGAAGACCTACGGCAATGCGATTCCGGCTTACAACCTGCGCACCCTGCCCGTGGGAATGCGCCGGATAGAGATGCTGAATAACATTTTTTACACCATACCGGGCCCCAAGATGCTCTGGCAGTTCGGGGAGGTTGGTTATGACTTCTCCAAGTTTCTCTGTGAAAACGGCTCACTTGATCCGGGCTGCAACGTATCTCCCAAGCCTATTCGCTGGGACTATTTCAACGACCCCTGGCGCAGGCACCTGTACGATGCCACTGCCTCACTGCTCCAGCTCAGGAAGAGTCACGATGTGTTCGAAACAGGCAGTTTTCAGGCCAATCTGAACATCGCGCCCGTGCGAACCGTGTTTCTCAATCATCCGGATATGAACGTGGCAGTTTTTGCCAACGTGGGTACAACGTCCAACTCCGTATTCAATCCTCCGTTTCAGCACACTGGTAACTGGTACGAATACTATACCGGCGATACGCTGATTGTGACCTCCGGCGTTCCCGTTACCTTCAGTCTGGCGCCGGGAGAATACCGGCTCTACCTCGACAAAAAAGTGGAGCTGCCACCGTATGTGACCCTTCCTGCCGGCGAACCCGTGGGAGCAACGGATTACTTCGCTGTTCAGCCCAATCCGGTTGCCGAACAGTTTCTGGTGCGCTTCTCGCTGAACGAAAGAACGGAAGTGTGGCTGGAATCAAGAGATATGTCGGGTCGTGTTGTGGAAACACGCAGTCTGGGAACCCTTTCCGAGGGAGAGTACGAGACCGCTGTATCATCGGTTAACTGGCCATCGGGTATTTATCTGGTTACCCTGCGTGACGGGAAGGGTGGTTTTACGTCGAAAAAAATAGTTCGGTCGGCAGACTGAGCTTCGAAAGAGAGCGGTGGAATCCTTGCCTTTGAGCGGGACCGCCGTCGTTCCACCCCGCATAGTTGAGGGTGTCCTCATATAAGGGGCGTGCTGACAAGGTGCGCCCCTGTTTTTTTTGTAAGATCAGGTTTCCGGCCATAACTGGAGATTAGCCCTGTCGCAGGAGTCAATTATCGTACTTAACTTAGAGCTTGTTCATTTGCTTTTGGCTATGATACAGCTTACCTTTACCTTTGTCAAGACGAGCATAACGTTTTATTTGAGTCAGACACTCAAAATTTAGTCTTCACCCTGCTTTTTTCTCTGGATGAGGTCAGAATGGGGAGTCAACAATGCCTTGAACCAAAACAAAAATCATGGCAACCAAAAGAAAGGCGAGTACAATACTATCAGTAAACAATTTCGCACAAATTCGCGACTGTTCCGTAGAATTTGGTGATTTTACATTGATGGTTGGGCCTCAGGCAAGCGGTAAAAGTATTTTCCTCCAACTATTCAAACTGCTGGTTGATCGGAACCAGATTTTTGAAACACTGGAAAAGCATGCCTACACATGGGGCAGCAAAGATTTTGCCCGCCTGCTCGATCTATACTTTGGCGAGTCTATGTCCGGTATCTGGAAAGAAGATACCGGGGTTAACTGGAACGACAAGAACCAGACTCAATTTTCCATCATAAACCGGCAAGGCTCAAGAGATACATCAAAGGTTGAAAAGATGTTTTATGTGCCAGCCCAGCGAGTGGTTACCATGTCACAAGGTTGGCCACGACCATTCAATAGTTTTGATGCCGGAGATCCGTATATTTTGAAATCGTTCAGCGAGACCCTTCGAGTACTGATGGAGTTAGAGTTTTCAAATGGACGTGGCAACGTAGAAAATATATTTCCCAAGCCGGGGAAAATGAGTGTTGATCTGCGCAATCAAATTGATAGCAGTATTTTTTATGGAGCCAGTATCAATCTCGACAAGAAAAGCCCGAGGAAGAGGTTTCTGCTTAAGGTTGGGGACAATGAGTTGCCTTACATGACATGGTCTGCCGGTCAAAAGGAGTTCATGCCGCTTTTACTGTCATTGTACCATCTGATTCCCGCCGGAAATAGTGCCAAAAAGGATGATATAGACTGGGTAATTATTGAGGAACCCGAGATGGGACTTCACCCACAGGCAGTTCAGACTGTGATGCTGCTGGCTTTACAACTGATTCAAAGAGGATACAAGGTTGTTATATCAACCCATTCGCCCGTATTATTGGGAATGGCATGGGTTATTAACCAAATTAAAAACTTTAGTGGAAGTGCCGATGATTTATTTGATCTGTTTGGGATTAAAAAGAACCCCTTGATACGCGAGATATTCAAGGTGTCTATTGACAAGGAATATAAAACCTGGTATTTCGAACGCGAAAAAGATGGTATTCATGTTCGTGATATTTCGACGCTTGATCCTGGAAGTGAAAATCCAGACACCGCAAACTGGGGAGGCTTGTCTGAGTTCGCGAGCCGGGCTGGAGAAGTTGTATCAAAACTTGCAGCCAAATGACCAAAAAAAGAACTTTTGAGGCCGCTGTGCAAGCTACCAATTAAATAGAGAACTGCTACAAACCTGGATTGCAGGCGTTGGGAAGTGATAGTGATAAAATTCATTTGACAGATAATCGCGAGTGCGATGGCAGCGTAAATATTGATGGTTGTCTTCAGACTGTCATGCCGAATTCAAATCGCTGGGATTATGTAATTTCGTATAAATCGGTGACCTATTTCGTGGAGGTTCACCCGGCTGAATCAAGTGAGGTGGAAAAGGTGCTCGCAAAATTGCAATGGCTCAAAAACTGGCTGAAGGAGCGTGCGCCGGAAATCGAAAAGTTAAAAGCTGAACAACCCTATTACTGGATTCAATCAGGCCGTTTTAATATCCCCAGGACTTCGCGCCAGTATCGAAATGCGGCAAGTAAGGGTATTCTGATTCAGTCAAAGCTGTTTTTAAAGTAGTTGTGCTTCATCAGGGCCCGCGAGATTTGAACAACAAGCTCTAAATCTACAATAACCCTGTAACCGGGCGGAATATAATACCGCGCTCAAAAAACCGAAATCAGCATTTTGACAAACGCACCGGCCTTGCCATAGTCCAGTTCCTCATATTCCAGTCCAAGCGCCCTCAGGTTATTGTAATATTCCCGGTGATGCTGATAATACAACCGCTCGCTCTGCAGGTACCAGGCCTTTGCTCCCAGCTTTTCAGCCAGAAACCATTTCTCCAGTAAACGTGCAGTCCGGCCATTCCCGTCGTTAAAAGGGTGGATTTTAACCAGAACGAGGTGAATCATTGATGCATAATAGAATGATTCAACCGCGGACAGTTCCGTACTGAGCAAATCATATATGTCGGCAAACAGTTTCGACATTTCTTCCGATACAGAACCGGGATGCGCAGCTACATACTCAATACTCCCGTTGTCGGTAGCTACGTACATGTTTCCGGCTCTGTACTTGCCCTGCCAGACACCGGACAAAATATGGCTGCTGAGTATCCGGTGTGCCTGTTCCATATTTTCCTCGTTCAACTTGCTGCTCTGTGCAAACTGATAAGCTGCATACAGGTCGTCAATTTTTCTGGTATAATCCGGCAGGAAGGGGATGCTATCCCGTTTATGCCTGATATAACTGTCCAGTTCTATCTCTTCACCCTCTATTTTACTGCTGAAAACGGATGCCACCGAAGTGTAAAAACTGAAATCAGGAGTGGACAACTCCGCATCATGCAGGGCGTCGAACAGCTCCACCAGATTTTCAGGTGCCGACAAAAGGTACTGTTTCAGTAAATCTGTTGGAACAAGACGTAATGATGACATGATTGACAGGTGTTGTCTCTGGAGGTTTTCAGGCACACGGATTCCAGTAGTGCCCGTCTGTTCGGTATGCCTTACCCCGTCAGCTGATCGAGTTTTTCCTCTGTCTGTCGCAGGCGCGTGCGACAAAATGCGACGAGCGCGGCTGCGCGTTCCACTTTTTCGGCCAGTTGATCTACAGAAACTGATTCGGCCTGCAATTCGGCCACTATCTGCTGCAGTTCGTTCCAGGCTGTCTCGTAGGTTATTTCTTCCTGCTTTTTCATATTCCAGTTATCTGAGATTTCTTTTCCAGCGCCGGTACAGGTCTCGGTACAGATTCTGTTTATTTTCATCCGGTTCCACCTCGTGCAGTATCGGACTTTCCTGCATGGCTTCTCCGATATGGCTGTAGGCCCCTGCCGCCACGCCTGCAGCGAATGCAGCACCTGTTGCGCCGGTAGTGGATCTCAATTCAATACGGGTATGCGCCATAGTTGCCAGTGTCTGCGTGAAGATATCCGACTGAAACAGGTTGTCGGCGCCCACCCGCAACACTTTGACGGAGACTTCCATTTCCCGCATAGCCTCAATGCCATGTACGAATGAACAGGCGATACCTTCCAGTATAGCGCGGTAAAAATGGCGAGCCTCATGCCGGTTGAACTGTATGCCCGAAAAAGTGGCGCCCGGATTTTTATTGCCAAGCACGCGTTCTGCGCCGTTGCCAAAAGGATGCGACAGCAGTCCGTCGGACCCCGCCGGTACAGTAGCGGCCATCTTTTCCAGCTCGTCGTAGGAATGCGCCTGATGTCCGAATGATTGTCGCGCCCACCTGTATGCGCTGCCGGTGCCGTTGATACAAAGCAATATGCCCGTCAGCGGATTTTCGGGCGTATAGTTCACATGAGCAAAACTGTTCACCCGTACCCTCGAATCGAAAACCGGCTCACCGCTGACGGCATAAACCACGCCGGAGGTGCCACCGGTGGCTGCTACTTCTCCGGGTCTGAGTACGTTCAGTGCAAGGGCGTTATTGGGCTGATCGCCGGCTCTGTAACACACAGGTATGCCGGCAGGAAGTCCCATCTCTTCGCAGGCTTTACCCGAGAGAACACCCTGTCTGGAAAATACCGGTACTATATCCGGTAAAATATCATCGGGGAAACCGAAATGGCGCATCACCTCGGTAGCGACCTTTTCCTTTTGAAAATCCCAGAGAATTGCTTCTGAAAGGCCGGTGATGGTGGTAGCGATTTCTCCGGTCATGCGGTAGGCGATATAGTCGCCCGGAAGCATGATTTTGTATATTTTCTCGAAAGTACGCGGTTGCCACTGCTTTACCCAGCCCAGTTTGGAGGCGGTGAAATTTCCGGGCGAGTTCAGGTAATGATTCAGGCAGTATGCTTCTCCGATATCTTCAAAAGCTTTCTGCCCCTGCGTTACGGCCCGACTGTCGCACCAGATAATTGCTGGCCGCAGCACCTGTCCGTTCCTGTCAACGCAAACCAGTCCGTGCATCTGATAACCGATACCTATACCACCGATATCGTGCGCGTGTGCGCCTGTTTGCGCGAGCAGTTTCCGTGTGGCTTCGCAAACAGCCCGCCACCAGTCGCCCGGATCCTGTTCCGCATAATCGGGGAAAGGAGAGGAAATAGGCATTTCAGTTTCCGGATACCGGGTTACACCGAGCGTCTGGCCGGTGTCAGTATCTACCAATGCAGCCTTTACAGAAGAGGAACCAATGTCAAAACCGAGAAGAAGCATATTGCGAAGGTAGTAAAATATGTGCAAAATACGGATTGTTTCAATTTTTTGCCCCGTTTTGCGTTTAATCTTCTGATTGTGGCCGTTTTTCTCTATAATTTTGCGGCCATTTTTAGCAGACCATGACTATTTCAAGCATTCAGCCGATGTCTATATCTCGTTCTGTCTTTCAGAAACATTTCCTCCTGCTGACACTCCTTCTGGCGGCAGATTATTCTTTTGCCCAAAAGGCGGGTCTGGAGGTGACGCGCTGCAGCGCCATTGATCGCTCTGTGGGCGTGGTAAATGTCATGGCTGACTTCACCGGTCATCGGTACGCAGCCAACAAAAAAGGGGTTTTTCAGGTGAAAGCCAACGATCTGGCAACGCCCGTCCCGGTGGAGCCCGGCACGATGAACGTGATGTCGTTCAAGGGCGGGAATGCCAATTACGCCTGGCCGGTTGAAAAATTCAGGGAACAGGTAACTACCCCCTGCTCGGTTACGGCCGCCTGGTATGATCTGAAAACCCAGATGCTCTGGCTCGGAACCGATGAAGCCGGACTGATACAGTTTGCCACACAGCCCGAGTTCAAAATGGTGCAGCAGTATCTTCCGGTGAACTCCAAACTCAAGTCGCCGAATATCAGCACCATTTTTCAGGATGCCTCCGGCAGATTATGGGTCGGCAATGAGGGCGGACTCATGTACGGTGCGCCCGGCCGCTGGAAAGCCGCACTCAGCGGATTCACCGCCGAACGTGTGCGCGAATTCAACGGGGTCATTTATGTACTTTCCGAGGGCGTTATTTCCAGAGCCCCGGGTGGCGAGAAATGGTCGGATCTGCCTGTTGAAGACAAGTATATTGACGGAGATATCCGCGATTTCGATATTGATCCTTCCGGAAAATTGTGGCTGCTTTCCGGTATTGTCACCCGGCACGACATGACTGAGGATACATACGATACCTTCGGCGGCTCCGAATATTACACCAGTGAATACGGTACCTGCATTGCAGTTGACCAGGATGGTGCCGTATGGATAGGTACCAGCGACAAGGGCCTGTACAGTATTGACAAGGCCTCCAACCTGATTCTGAATCTCGAACTGGCGGCGCCTATCAGTTGTGAAGGAAACGGTCGCGATGCCGCCCTGTCTGCCAGGGTTACCGGCGGAACGCCCCCGTTCACTTACAACTGGAATGCCGGACTCGCAGGCGACCGCCCCGCAGGCCTCGGTGCAGGCACTTATCTGGTGACGGTAACCGACAGCAAGGGCATCAGCCGGACGGCCGAAAAGGTGATTGCCGACAACAGACTCAAACTCAAGGTTCGTCAGAAAAAGCCCGCCAGCTCTGCCACGGCTGCCGATGGTTCCGCCGAGGTAGATAT
>Ga0172373_10006890_pt1 | contig 14952 bp, 11 predicted proteins | sample Lak10m_2_FD_114546 | JGI IMG/M metagenome (GOLD analysis project Ga0172373, IMG submission 114546) | Freshwater microbial communities from Kabuno Bay, South-Kivu, Congo - kab_092012_10m | ecosystem: Environmental > Aquatic > Freshwater > Lake | place: Democratic Republic of the Congo... | reverse complement strand
CTGGGTCGTGGACGACTGCCACACCGAGAGGTACCCACCGAAGCCCGCCGCGGGCGCGATGCCGATCACCCCCACGGCGTTGTCCACCCCGGACACCAGCGCGATCACCCCGGTGCCGTGCCAGCCGTTCGCGGCGCGGTCCACCCCGACCAGGAGGGGCGTGGGTGGGAGGTCCTCGTGGGTGGCGACGCCCTCCTCGATGTCGATCCACTTGACGCCGGCACCATCGCCGCCGGGCAAGAGCCAGATCGCCTCGGCGTCGATGCCTCCGGGGGCGGCGAACAGGTGCGCCTGGCTGCCGGACCACGTGTCGTCCGACCGGTAGGGGGCCGGGGGCGTCCAGGTGGGGCGCTCCTCGATGTGCTGCACCTCCGGGATCGCGTCCAGGAGGGCGAGCACCGTGGCCCATTGGGCGGGCGCGGACTGGAGGTCGATCTCCCAGAAGTCCAGCAGGGTCGCGAGCGGATGGAGGACCGTCCCGGCCGCCGCGGCCTCCCACAGGGCCACCTGCGCCGGGGGGGTGGTGTGCACGACCCGTCGCGGCTGCGGCAGGCCGTGGGCCAGGAGGTGGCTGAGCAGGGAGTGGAAGGCGACCGCGACCGCCGGATGGTCCAGGGCGTCCACGCCCGCCGGGGTCGTTCCCGGGGCCATCCGGACCTGGACGACCTGGCTCGAGCTGGGAGGCTCCGCCTCCGGTCGGTCCCCCCCTTCGAACCCTCCGGAGCCGCCCCCGAACAGGGAGCCGCCGCGGAGGGGGGTCACAACTTCACGCTGTTGGACTGCACCGCGGCGGTGGCGGTGCCGTCGGGGAGGTTCCCGCACGAGGTGGGGTCGGTGGGGAGGGTGGCGGGGGCGTTCCCGGTGCGGTTCAACACCCAGCTGACCGCGACGTCGGGTCCCGAGGGGTCACGGCGGGGCCAGGACCAGCCCGAGGGCTCGCACCACACCTCCTGGCGGCCGCCGGTGGCTGCCTTGGTGTGGTACCAGGCGGTCATCGTGGCCCCCGAGTCCCAGGTGGCGGTGACCTTGTAGGTCCCTTCCGCGTGGTACTGCGTGAGGCGCTCCCGCTTCCCGGGGTCGACCCGCGCGGTGAGCGACTCCGTCTTCGGATCGCCGACCCCCGGCGGGTTGGCGTTGGCGGTGGCCACCTCGAATTCCTGGCACTTCAGGTACCCCGAGTCGTTGCACTTGTGTGGGAGCTGCGACGGGGTGAGGGCGGGGACGGTGAGCTTCCACGCCTGGGTGGCGGTCATCCAGCTCCAGACCCCGCTCCCGCTCTTCTTCTCGGCGTACTCGTACCAATCCCGGGTGTTGGCGTCGCCGTCGAGGTCGGCGGTGTCGTCGAACGCCCACATCCGTCCGATCTCCCCGCCGTCCACGAACGCGCCGTTCTGGATGGTGCCCTTGCGGACCAGGACCGGGCCGTCGCCGAGGGTGCAACACGCCGAGACCACGACGGAGCTCGAAACCGGGGCCGTGACCGGGGGCACCTTCGGGAACGTCGACGGACACGCGAGCAGGAAAACGAGCATCATGATGAACCTCCCACCGCCCGAAGGTACTGCGCCGCCTCCTCCGGATCAAGCACCCACTCTCGCGGAGCCCCCGCCGCCGCGCGCGCCGCCGCCTCCGCGTCGCGCGCGATGCCCGGTGGGACGGCCACTCCGCCGGCCGCCAGGAGCGCCACCACCTGGAAGTGCAGCGCGGGAGCGATCCTCCGGGCCTCGTCGCAGAGCCCCGCCCAGTCGCCGGCCGGCGCGCCGCCTGCGATCGCCAGCGCCCGGGCGAGGAGCGCTCCCCGCTCGACCCTGGCCGCCTCGTACGCGGACGCCGCCGCCCCGGCGAGCGTGCGGACGTCGCCGAGCTCCCCGTCGCGCCACGCCAGGGTGGCCTCGACCAGGAGCGCCTGCGCATGCACCCGTGTCAGCCCCAGGCGCCGCACCGCCTCGAGGAGCTCCGGGTCTCGCACACCCCCCCGACGGGTCCGCCACTCGAGGCGGCGACGCCCGAGCCGGGCGTAGGCTTCGAGCTCCGCGAGCCGGTGCGTCTCGGCGATGGTCAGCGCCCGCTGGAGGGCGCCGTCGGCGGCCTCCGGGTCGCCCGCGTCGAGCAGGTCCGAGCCGGCGCGGTACCAGGCGATGGCCCGTCGGCGGGGCGAGGGATCGTCGGCCGCGACGCGTGCGTGGAGGGCTCCGGCTTCGGTGTACCGCCCCTGGAGCGCCAGCGCGACCGCGTGCTGCTCCCACCATCGGCGCCGGACCGTCGGGGAGGTGGGCTCGGGACCGAGGATGTCGGCCGCCTCGGCAGGCGAACGGGTGAGCGCGGCGGTGCGACCCGGCAGGAGCCGCGCCCAGTCCAGCTCCGGGTCGGCGAGGGGCGGGACGAGTCCGGCGGCGCGCAGGGCGCCCTCCACGTCGCCCGCGACATGCAAGGCGAGCGCGGTGAGGAGCCCGTCCAGGGCGCGGGCCCCGGGGGCCTCCACTCGGCGCAGGTCCAGCGCCGCGGCGCGCAGCACACCGGGCTCCCCGGCCGAGAGGGCCGCGTGCGCGAGCGCGCAGACCAGGGCGTCGCGGACCTCCGGAGCCTCCGCCCCGCTGACGCGTCCGAGGCCGAGGCCGAGCACCAGGGTGGCGCGGGTGTGGGCCCCCTGCGCCGCGAGACGGTCCCCGGCGACCAGCGCCTCGCGGGCGAGCGCGAGGTCGTCGCCGGCGGCGGCAAGGTGGAGCAGTCGGCCTTGCGCACCCGACGGGAGCGCCTCCGCCAGGGCGCGGTGGGCGGCGAGCAGGGACTGCTCCGACCAGCGGGCCTGGACGGCCGAGGCGGCGGTGGCTTCGATGCGTCCGTCCGGGTGACCCCTCACCGCCCCGAGCTCGGCCAGCTCCGCCAGCTCCGCCTCGATCTCCCAGGTGGGAAGGCCTGTGGCCCGGTGCAGCACGACGGACGTCGCCTCCTCGCCGGCCAGGGCGATCCACCCGAGCAGCTCGTCGAGCGCGCCGTCCACCTTGGCGGTGGCGGGGATGGCGCGGCGGGGCAGCAACCCGGCGGCGACGCGTTCGAGCCCGACCCGATCCACGCGGAGCCGCGGGCCCACCCACTCCGCCACGCCGTTCCCCACCCACCCGTCCACCTCGCTCACCACCCGACCGGCCACGCCGTCCGTGCGCGCGTGGAGCGCCGCCGCCGCGTCGCTCGGCAGGTGCAGCACCACCTCCGGCCCTTCGAAGAGCGCCGCGAGGTCCGACGGAGCCAGGGGCGCCGTCTGGACCTCGGCCCCGTCGTCGCGGACCCCGATCACCACCCCGGCGCCCCGCACCCGCTCCGCCAACGCCCGCGACCAGCGGTCCAGCGGTCCAGCGCGTCCACGTCGCCCAGGTCGAGCACGAGCCCGCGCGCCAGCGCCCCCCGGAGGGCATCCTCCGCCTCGGCCAGGGCGCCGGGCCCGTCCCGCGGCGGGCCGATCGCGCCTGTCAGGCTCTCCAACGGTCGTCCGCCCGGGACGGTCGAGGCCACCTCGCGCCCCTCCGCGCGCAGCTCGGCGAGCGCCTCCTGCACCACGCGGCTCCGGCCTGTACCCGGGGGGCCCCCCACCCAGGTCGAGCGCCCGGCCCGGGCTCGCTCCACCACCCGCTCCACCGGGTCGCGGGGGCCGAGCCACGGGAAGAGCTCCGGGCCAGCGCCGGGCCCCAGGGCCGCCAGGGCCTCCTCCGCGGAGCGGGGGCGCGCCGCGGGCGCACGCTGGAGCAGGGCGTGGATCATCCTCGCCACCGGGGCCGGGATTCCGGGCACCCGCCCGGTCAAAGAGGGCGCGTCCTGGGCCTGCTTGCGGGTGAGGTACGCCAGGAGCGCCTCGTCCTCCTCGACCGGAGGCGAGCCGGTGAGCGCCTCGTAGAGGATCACGCCGATCCCGTAGAGGTCGGAGCGCTCGTCGCCGCGCTCGCCCCTGGCCTGCTCGGGCGAGAGGTAGCGCGGAGTCCCGAGGATGCCGCCCACGTTGGTGAGGGTGGGGCCGAGGGCGGCGCCCCGGGCGATCCCGAGGTCCACCACGGTGACGCGCCCGTCGGTCCCGACGAGCACGTACGCCGGCTTGAGATCGCGGTGGACCACCCCGAGTCGGTGCAGTCGCCCGACGGCGGCGAGCAGCTGCTTCGCCCGGGCAGCGAGCTCGTCCCAAGCGAGCCGGTCGGCGCCGGGGAACGCCGTGCCGTCGACGAACTCCATCACCAGCACGTGGGCGCCACCCTCGACGAAGTCGTCGGTCAGCCGCGCGATGCCCTCGAGCTGGACCAGCCGGAGCGCCGCGGCCTCGCGACGCGCGCGGCCCGCTTCGGAGGCGGTGTGCGTGGGGATGAGCTTCACCGCGACGGTGCGATCCGCGGCGGTGTCGTGGGCGCGCCAGACGGTGCCGCTCGCCCCGCGGCCTACCGGGCGCTGGAGCCGGTAGCGCCCTCCGACCATCGCGCCCGGGCTCGTCGTCCGGCCGCCCTCCCCCGCCGCCGCGCCCTCCCCGGGCAGGAGCGTGCGCTCCGGGTCGTCGCCGTCCGGGTCGGGGCCCACGGCCCACCGGTGGGGTTCGACCTCTGCGGACGGCGGTGGAGGCGGAACGCGGGGCGGCACGGGCGCAGGATAGCGCCCCGCGCCCCCTACTCGAAGGCCTGGATCCCGGTGATCCAACGCCCGAGGATGAGGTTGTGCACGTCGTGGGTGCCCTCGTAGGTCTTCACGGACTCGAGGTTCGCCATGTGGCGCATCACCGGGTACTCGTCGAGGATGCCGTTGGCGCCGTGGATGTCGCGGGCCACGCGCGCGATCTCGAGCGCGATGTCCACGTTGTTCATCTTGGCGAGGGACACCTGCTCCGGGATCATGGTGCCGTCGTCCTTCATCCGGCCGAGCTGGAGCGCGAGGAGCTGGCCCTTGGTGATCTCGCGGAGCATCCAGGCGAGCTTGTTCTGGATGAGCTGGAACGAGGCGATGGGCTTGCCGAACTGGATGCGCGAGAGGCTGTACTCGCGCGCGGAGTGGAAGCAGGCCATGGCCGCGCCGAGCGCGCCCCACGCGATGCCGTAGCGCGCATTGTTGAGGCAGGAGAAGGGACCCTTGAGCCCGCTCACGTGGGGGAGGATGCGGTCCTTGGGGATCCGGCAGTCCTGGAAGACGAGCTCCGAGGTGACGCTGGCCTTGAGCGAGTGCTTGCCGTGCATCTCGGGGGCGGAGAAGCCGGGGTCGCCCTTCTCCACGATGAACCCGCGGATGACGCCGTCCACCTTGGCCCAGACCACCGCATGGTCCGCGATGGTGCCGTTGGTGATCCACATCTTGGCGCCGTTGAGCACCCAGCTGTCGCCGTCGTCCACCGCGCGGGTGATCATCCCGCCCGGGTTGGAGCCGAAGTCCGGCTCGGTGAGCCCGAAGCAGCCGATGAGCTTGCCCGCCGCCATGCCGGGCAGGTACTTCTGCTTCTGCTCCTCGCTGCCGTGCTTCCAGATGGGGAACATGACGAGCGAGCCCTGCACGCTCGCGAAGCTCCGGATCCCGGAGTCGCCGCGCTCGAGCTCCTGGCAGACCAGGCCGTAGGCCACGTTGGACATGCCCGCGCAGCCGTAGCCGTGGAGGTTCACGCCCAGGAGCCCCATCTCGCCCATCTGGGCGACGAGGTGGTGGGGGAAGGTGCCGTTCCGGCAGTGCCCCTCGATGATGGGGACGACGTTGTCCTCCACCCAGCCCCGGACGACGTCGCGGACGGCCTTCTCCTCGTCGGAGAGGAGGCGGTCCAGGTTGTAGAAGTCCACACCGTCGAACCTACGCATGGCTGACTCCAGTGAGGTCGTTGAGCGACCGGGTGAAGATGTCCACCGCGACCTCGCACTCCTGCTCGGTGGCCACGAGGCCGGGGCAGAGGCGGACGGTGTTCTGGCCGGCGCCGAGGATGACGAGGCCGTAGCGGTGGAAGGCGTGCATCACGAGGTCGTTGCGCAGCTTGACCGCGCGCGCCTTGGTGTCGCGGTCGCTGACCAGCTCGACGCCTACCATGAGGCCACGCCCGCGGATGTCCCCCACGAAGGGGTGGTTCCCGAGCGCCTCGCGGAGCATGCGCTTGAGCGCTCCGCCCACCTGGAGGCTGTTCGCCACGAGCCCGCCCTCGAGCAGGTCCAGGGTGGCGTTGGCCGCGGCGCAGGCCACCGGGTTGCCGCCGAAGGTGGAGGCGTGCGCGCCCGGACGCCACTTCATCACGTCCTCCGACGCGAAGGTGACGGAGAGGGGCAGCCCCGAAGCGATGCCCTTGGCGGAGGTGAGCACGTCCGGCTGGACGCCGTTCCACTCGTGCGCCCACATCTTCCCGGTGCGCCCGGTCCCCGACTGCACCTCGTCGAAGACGAGCAGGATGCCGTGCTGATCGCACAGGGCGCGCAGGCGGGGGAGGAAGTCGTCCGGCGGGATGATGTACCCGCCCTCGCCCTGGACGGGCTCCACGAAGACCGCCGCCACCTCGTCCACCGGGACGATGGTGCGAAAGAGGTGGTCGAGGTGCTCGAAGGCGATGTCGGTGGCGCGTGGGCCGTGCCGGTAGGGGTCCGGGTAGACGCCGTGGGTGACCGGCAGGAAGGGGCCGAAACGCTCCCGCTGGCGCACTTTGGAGGAGGTGAGCGAGAGGGCGCCCATCGTGCGGCCGTGGAAGCTGTCCAGGAAGGCGATGAAGTGGGTGCGGCCGGTGGCCCAGCGGGCCAGCTTCAGGGCCGCCTCGTTGGCCTCGGTGCCCGAGTTCCCGAAGTAGACCCGGCAGCCGTTCCCGGCCACGGGCTGCATGGCCGTGAGGCGCGCCGCGAGCCGGCCCTGGGCCGGGTAGTAGAAGTCGGTGCCGCTCATGTGGATGAGGCGGGCGGCCTGCTCCTGGATCGCGGCCACGACCTGCGGGTGGCAGTGCCCGGTGGACGTGGTGGCGATGCCGGCCGAGAAGTCGAGGAACTCGTTCCCGTCGGGGTCGGTGATCCAGAGCCCCTGGGCGCGGTCGGCCACGAGCGGGTGGTCGCGGGTATAGGAGGGCGACACCGCGGCGTCGCTCCGGCGGATCAGCTCCCGGGCCACGGGGCCCGGCAGCTCCGTCTTCAGGACCGGACGGCGGGACAACGGGCACCTCCTTGGGGGTCGGGCGTCTATCTTAGGGACAGGGGCGGCGCCAGTCGGTGAGCCAGGCCGCGGGAGCCGACAGTACGCCTCTCTCGCACACCCAGCTCGTGACCAGGGTGGCGGGGGTCACGTCGAAGGCCGGGTTCCACACCGGCGCGTCGGCCGGGGCCCAACGCACCGCCCCGAAGTCGCCCGCCACCCCGCGCACCTCGGCCGGATCCCGCTCCTCGACCGGGATGCCGGCGCCGTCGGGGCAGTGGGGGTCGAAGGTGGTGGAGGGGGCCACGACGTGGAAGGCGGCGCCGTGGAAGCGGGCGTGCACCGCCAGCCCGTAGGTCCCGACCTTGTTGGCGAAGTCGCCGTTCCGGGCCACCCGGTCGGCCCCCACCAGCACGCGCGCGGCACGCCGGTCGCGCAGGACGAGCGCGGCCATGGAGTCGGTGACGAGGGTGTGGGGCACGCCCAGGCGACCGAGCTCCCACGCGGTGAGGCGTCCCCCCTGCAGGAGGGGACGGGTCTCGTCCACCCAGACGTGGACCCGTTTCCCCTGCGCGTGGGCGCGGGCGACGACCCCGAGCGCCGTTCCGACGCCGGCCGTGGCCAGCGCCCCGGTGTTGCAGTGGGTGACGAGCCCCTCGCCGTCCTCCACGAGGGCGGCGCCGGCCTCCGCCATCCGGTCGCACAGCACCACGTCCTCGTCGAAGAGCGCCAGCGCGGTGGCCTCCACGTCGCCGTCGGCGTCGAGCGCGGCGAGCACCCGGTCCACCGCGGCCATCAGGTTGACGGCGGTGGGTCGGGCGGCCCGGAGGCGCGCGGCGTCGGCGCGCAGCTCGGCGGGCGTGGCGCCGGCGCGGGCCCGGGCCCCGAGGCAGAGCGCGGCGGCGACGCCGATCAGCGGCGCCCCCCGCACCCGCAGCGCCCGCACCGCTTCGATCATGGCGTCCGGCTCGGACGCGTCGAACCAGCGTTCCCGATCGGGCAGGAGGGTCTGGTCGAGCAGGTGGACCCGGCCGTCGTAGCGGAGGGCGAGGGCGGCGCGGTCGGGCATGCGCGCAGGCTACCGCGCGGCGCTATGGGGGCGCATGCGCGTTTCGGTGGACGGTCGGGAGGTGACGGAGCCCTGGGCGGCCGACCCGGCGCTCCTGTGGGGAGGGTGGGTGTACGAGACCCTCCGCACCTACGGCGGCGTGCCCTTCCGGCTCGAGGCGCACCTGCTCCGCCTGGCGGCGAGCGCGGCCTGGTGCGGGTTCCCCTTCGATCGCGACCGCCTCGAGGCCGAGCTCGGGACCGCGCCCGGGCCGGGGGAGTGGAAGCTGAACCTGCTGGTGAGCGCCACGGGCCACCGCGTGGTGCGCTGGGAGCCCCTGGACGCCGCGCGGGTCGGCGCCGAGGTCCGGGTGGCCACGCGCCCCGCGCGCCTGGATCCGCGGCTCCCGCCCCGGGTGAAGCACACCAACCGGCTGGCGTGGACCCTCGCCGTCCAGTCGGCCGGAGTGGACGAGGTGCTGTGGGAGGTGGAGGGCGCCTGGACCGAGGCGACCCGCTCCAACGTGTTCGTCGTGCGCGAGGGGGTGCTCCGCACCCCTCCGGACGACGGCCGCATCCTGGGCGGGGTCACCCGGGACGCGCTCCTGGAGGTCGCCGCGGCGTCGGGCCTGGAGGTGCGTGTCGAGCCGGTGCCGGCGGGCCCCTGCGACGAGCTCTGGCTCTCCTCCACGCTCAAGGAGCTGGCCCCGGTGGTGGAGCTGGACGGCGCTCCGGGCCCGGGGGGCGGTCCGGTGGGAGCACGGCTCCTCGCCGCCTTCCGCGCTACGGCGCCGAGCTCGGCACGACGGGGGTGACCCGCGCGGCCTCGTAGCCTTCGGGCACGGTGATGCCGCGCTCGTAGACGCAGCGGTTCTCCATCAGCTTGCCTTCCATGGTGGCCTGCCAGGAGGTGGGGTGCGGGCCCCCCTGGGCGGTCCCCCCGCCCAGCTCGCGCGTCTTGAGCTCGCGCTCCTCGATCTGCCAGATGCCGTCGAAGGTGGTGAGGCCCGACCACGCGCAGGTGGCGCCCACGGGGCAGGGGCTCACGAGGTCCACCACCGCGTAGCGGTGGTTCGCCTCGAAGCGGACGTTTCGGGCGTAGGTGCGCCCTTCGCAGCCGGTGGAGGTCCAGTCGCCGAGGAAGTGGATGCCGTCGGCCTTGCCGAGGAGCGTGTCCACCTGGGGCATGCCCGGGGTGGTGCCGTTGGTGGCGTCGGTGGGGACGGGTGCGGCCTCCCCCGTGCCTTCGGGCGGCTTGGGGAGGAGCACCGGATCCTCGGCCACGGGGGTCGGGGCGGGCGCGGCGGGGGGCGCCGCGGGGGGCGCGGCGGGAGGGGGCGGCTCGGCCTCCGAACCGCAGGCGAGAAGGGCGAGCGACAGCAGCATGTACGGGAGATATCCACCCGCCGGAGGTTTTACATGCGGCCCGGGCTCGAGGTGCTGTTCGACGACATCGGCTGGTTGAAGGGGCGCCGGGTGGGGGTCGCGTGCAACCACACGGCCGTGGACCGCTCCCTGGACCACCTCCTCGACCGGCTGCGCGGCGCCGGAGTCACCGTCCGCCGCGTCTTCGCGCCCGAGCACGGGGTGCACGCGACGGCCCAGGACATGATCGCGGTGGACGGGGAGGACGGCGAGGCGGCGGTGGTCTCGCTCTACGGGAAGGACGCCGAATCCCTCCGCCCTCGCCCCGAGCTCCTCGCCGACCTCGACGCGGTGCTCTTCGACATCCAGGACGTCGGGAGCCGCTACTACACCTACCAGGCCACCCTCGGGTACCTGATGGAGGTCGCGGCCGTCACGGGCACCCAGGTGGTGGTGCTGGACCGCCCGAACCCCATCGACGGCGTCTCCGTGGAGGGGAACCTGGTGCAGCGCGGCTACGAGAGCTTCGTGAGCGCCTACCCGCTCGCGGTGCGGCACGGGCTCACCATGGGCGAGCTCGGCCGCTACTTCCGGGAGGTGCTCGGGATCCGGGCCGACTACCGGGTGATCCGCGCCGAGGGCTGGGACCGCAGCACCTGGTACGACCAGACCGGCCTCCCGTGGGTGTACCCCTCCCCGAACATGCCCACGCTGGAGACGGCGACGCTGTACCCGGGCCTGTGCCTCATCGAGGGGACCAACCTCTCCGAGGGCCGCGGAACGACCCGGCCGTTCCACCTGGTGGGCGCCCCGTGGTTGGACGCGGCCGAGCTGACCCGCCTGTGCCGCCAGGGCTGCCTGGACAACGGCGTGGAAGGGGTGGCCTTCCGCGCCGCCACCTTCGAGCCGCGGTTCCAGAAGTTCGCGGGAACCCCCTGCCACGGGGTGGAGATCCTGCTGACGGACCGGTACCGCCTCGACAGCTTCCTGCTCGGGCTGGTGGTGCTGGAGGCGGCGCTCCGGGCGGCGCCGGCGCACTTCCGCTGGCGGACCGAGACCTACGAGTTCGTGGACGACCCCATCGCCATCGATCTCCTGTGCGGCTCGGCCGAGGCGCGGGTGGGGCTCGCATCGCGCATCCGGCCGCGGGACCTGGTGGAGGGCTGGAAGCCCACCCTCACGCCCTTCCTGGAGGCCCGGGAGAGCGTGCTGCTCTACTGAGGCTTCGGTTCCAGCAGCGTCGTGGCCAGGTCCAGCACCTCGAAGCCGGGCGCCGGCTCCAGTCGGAAGACGGTCTCGGGCGGGGAGGCCGGCTCCCACTTCTCGAAGCGCAGCGCCACCTCGGCGCCGAGCGACGGGACGACGACGGTCAGGGCTTCGGGGGTGCGTCGCCCGGGCTCCACCTCCACCTTGAGCGCGTACTCGGGGCTCTTCCCGGCCTCCAGGGTGCGCAGGGCGCCGTTGCACGCCAGGCTGGCCGCCACCCAGGCCCCCTCGGGAGAGGTCCAGCGGGCCGCCCCGCCCTCCGCGGCGCCGAGCGCGCCCGGCAGGGCCCCGAGCAGGACCAGTCCCACGTCGGTCGGTCCGAGCCCGCCGCCGGAGGCCCGGGTGAGCAGCTCCGCCGCGTCCGGGGCGGCGTAGAAGCGCTTCTTGCCGGCCACGTAGGCCGACAGCGCGGCGCCGTCGGACGCCACCACGAGCTGCGGCGGGCCCACCGGCCCTGAGACGTCGAGGCGGAACCGGCCGGCGGGGTCCACCAGGAGGTTGCCGCGCGCCTGGACCTGGTCCTCCCGGGTCCGGATCCCCACCGAGAACCGGCCCAGCATCGGGCCGTCGGCGAGTCGGTCCAGGCGGAAGGACTCCACCGTCGACGCCGCGGGGACGCAGTCGCCCACCCCCGCTCCGGGGCGGTGCGCGCAGGCGAGGAGAAGGAGGAGGCTCATCGGCGCTCCAGACCCCGCAGGAGGCGATCGGCGTCCGCGGTGCGCCCCAGCTCGTTCCAGACCGCCGCGAGCTTGCGGGTCAGCTCGACGTCGGCCGGAGCGTAGCGCCGGGCCTCCTCCCAGACCGCCGCGGCGACCGCCGGGCGTCCCAGGGTGGCCTGCACGTCGCCCAGGGCCACGAGGAGCCCCGGGTCGGCGGGGTGCCCCTCGAGCGCGGCGCGCACGAAGCCGTCGGCCTGGGTGAGGCGGTCGGTGGGTGTGCCCGGTCGGGCCAGCACGCGCGCGTACACCCGCGCCGCGTCGGGCTCCGTCGGGTCGAGGCTCAAGGCCTCCCGCATGGCGATGAGCGCGTCGCTGCCGGCGCCCGCCGCTCCGAGCGCGAGGCCGAGGGAGGACCGCACCCTCGCGTCGGTGGGGAAGCGGTCGGTAGCCCGCTCCATCCAGCTCACCGACTCGGGCAGTCGACCGGCGTCGCGGAGCAGGCTCCCCCCGAGGATCCAGGTCTCGGCTTCGGTCATCGGGGTGGCCCGCAAGGCCTCGAGGGCCCCGTCCAGGTCCCCGACCCCGGCGAGGGAGCGCGCGCGGGTCCGCGCCCGGGCCTCGGGCCCGAGGCCGGCCATGTGATCCACGGCGTCGAGCATGGCGGCGCGATCGTCGAGCGCGGCGCAGGCGGCGACCAGCGCGCCCAGGAGGGCGTAGTCGTCGGGTCGGGCCGAGAGCGCGGCCTCCGCTTCGGCGCGGGCGTCGGCGGCGCGCCCCACCTCGACCAGGAGGCGCACCCGGAGAGCCTGGGCGTCCACCCGGTTGGGGCCGGAGTCGGGGACGCGCAGCTGGGCGAGGGCCTCCCGTGGGCGTCCGAAGGCGCGCAGGGCCTTGGCCCGGTGCAGGCTCAGGTCCTGGGCGGGCGGCTGACACTCGGCCGCCGCGTCCAGCGCCGCGAACGCCGCGGGGCCGTCCCGCAGCGTGGTGGCGGCCTCGGCGATCCAGAGCTTGATCTGGGCGTCGCGCCCGCCGAGGAGGCGGTCGAGCGAGACGAGCGCGTCCCGGGCGCGGACCGGATCCTCGGCCCGCTGCGCGAGGTGGACGGTGCGCAGGAGCAGGTCGGTGTCGGAGAGGCGGAGGCGGGTGAGCAGGCCCAGGGTCTCGAGCCCCTTCCGGTACCGCCTCGAGCCGGTGACGGCGGCGACGAACTCATCGACGAGACGGGCGTCGTCGGGGGTGTCGCGCAGGGCCTCGGCGAGGTCGTCCACCGCGCCGGCGAGATCCCCGACCTGGAGCCGGGCCCGGCCGCGCTCCCGCAGCCACCCCCGGTCGGTCTCGGGCAGGGCCGACCACGCGGCGACGGAGGTGGTGGCGGCGGAGGTGTCGCCCGCTTCCAGCTCGCTCCGGATCAGGGGGTCCCATGCGCTCGACCCCGCGCCCAGCTCGGTGGCCCGGCGCCACGCGGCTTCGGCGGCTGCGCGGTCCCCCAGGCGGGCGCTCACCTCGCCCAGGGCCGTCCAGGTCTCGGACAGCTCCGGGCCCAGGCGCACCGCCTCGGCGACCCGGGCCCGCTCGACCAGCGGCTGGGCGCCCTGCGCGCGCGCCAGCTCGGCGAGCGCGAGCCAGAGCCAGGGCGAGTCCCGGTCGTGCAGTCGAGCCGTCTCGAGCGCGGCGTTGGCGGCCGCCGTGTCGCCCTGGGCGAGGGCGAGCTGGGCCACGAGGTACTGGTACCGGGCGCGGGCCGGCGTCGCCGCGGGCTCCGCAGGCGGGAGACCCGTGGGCGCGAGCTCCGCCGGGGCGTAGACCCGGGCGGCGCAGCCGAGGATCAGGGCAAACCCGTACGCCACAGCGCCTCCGCTGCCCGTCGTACGGGAATTCGGCCCAGGGCGACACACCCGACCGCGGTGAGCACCGCCACCCCGCTCCCCGCGGCCACCGAGGCCCGCGCCCCGACCCAGAGCGCGAGGAGCAGCGACGCCAGGACGATGGCGTTCACCACCAGGGCGAGGACCATGTAGAAGACGGCCGCCGGACTGGTGGCCGCGCGCGCCGCCGAGTCCGCCTTGAAGTCCGGCCACCACGCGCCGATCGCGAGGGCCAGCCCCGAGAGCGCGTAGCCGACGAAGAGGAGGGCCACGCCCTCGGCGAGGAGGAGCTGCCACCGGGCGCCGAGCATGAACCCGCTCCCGACCACCACGATCTCGCCCACCAGGAGCATGGGCAGGAGGCCGAGCGCACCCTTGGCGCGCAGCCAGGTGGTGGGGTCCACGGGCGCGCCCCGGGTCACCCACCAGGCGCGGCCCTCCCGGCTGACCGCGCCGTACTGGAAGCGGGTGGCGATGGCGGCCATGACGAAGCCGCCCATCCCCAGGTTCAGGAAGGACATCGCCTCCTTCATGAACTGCAGGTATTGCCCCTGGAAGCTCGTGAAGGGCAGGAAGTAGATGCTCACCAGGTAGATCGCGCAGATGCCTCCGAGGAGGAACACCTGGGACCACTGGGAAGGGTCCCGCACGAAGATGCGCAGCTCCTTGGCCACCACGGGGCGCCAGGCCGCGGGGAGGGGCCACACGGCGCGGTCGAAGCCGGTGGAGGTGTAGAAGCGGGCCTCCCGCGCCTCCTGGGCGCGCGCCCAGCCCCCGTCGAAGCCCCAGGCGGTGGCCCACCGGGCGATCGCGGCGCTGGCGAGCACCCCGGTGGTGAGCAGCGCCGCCTCCGTCCACGGGAAGGGGCCGTACACCAGCGTGGCGCCCAGCACCTCCGAGGCCCACCGGGGCGGGAAGAGGATCGGGCGGGGGGAGTCGAGCTGGGCGAGGTACTGCGCGACGGTCTCGAACTCCTGGGCGTTGACCAGGCGCTCGGGGCGCAGCGTGCGCACCAGAACGAAGAGCGAGGCGACCCCCAGGACGCCCAGCAGCACCATCAGCTCCCGGGTGCGGCGGGCGGGGAACACGTTCACCAGCACGGTCGCCACCGTGATGCCCACGTTGGCGGCGATGATCAGCAGCGCGGGTACCGCGGTCGCGAGCGCGACGTAGTACCCCGGGCCCGCCCCGCTCTGGATCCCGTAGGCCAGGAACACGGGGACGCCGAAGAGCAGCATCATCCAGCTGGACTGCACCAGCGTGTCCAGGAAACGGGCGTAGTGGAACACCGGGCGGGACACCGGGAGCGCGAGGACGAGCTCGAGGTCGTCGGACAGGTAGTAGGTGGAGAGGGCGGTGATGACGTTCGAGAAGCTCAGGAGCACGAACAGGCTGGCGAGGAACATCTCCAGGACGTTCCGGGCCAGCACCGGGCCCACACCTTCGAAGGACCACGCGAGCCCGACGAGCCAGTGGATGAGGAGGAAGAGGCCCACCCAGAAGAGGAGCCCCACGGCGAGGAGCGTCAGGTAGAGCCCGCGCTGGGCCCCGCGGGTGGCCACGTTCCAGAGCTGGCGACTACGCGGGCGGAGCAGCAGCGCCAGCACGCCGAGGGCGCCCGGGCCGGCGGGCGGGCTCACTTCCCG
>Ga0172373_10006887_pt1 | contig 14958 bp, 15 predicted proteins | sample Lak10m_2_FD_114546 | JGI IMG/M metagenome (GOLD analysis project Ga0172373, IMG submission 114546) | Freshwater microbial communities from Kabuno Bay, South-Kivu, Congo - kab_092012_10m | ecosystem: Environmental > Aquatic > Freshwater > Lake | place: Democratic Republic of the Congo... | reverse complement strand
CTTGCCGCGCTCGGCCGCCTTGACCAGACTCTCCGGCGAGACCGATGACTCCGGCGATACAACAACCAGGGCGCGGAAATCGAACAGGTCAATATGCTGCGGCGTGAAGGCCGCGATCTGGGCAATGACCGAATGACCCTGTTCCGCCAGCTGCAGATTGAGACGTGAGGTGACAGTCCCCGCACCAAGTAACAGAACCTGCATTACCGGCCTCCCCCCAGGACTTCTGCGCGATCCGATTTGAACAGATGCTCGAAATCCCAATAGGTAAAGCCGGCGCTTGGCGCTTCCTCCCCGCGGGCCATCAGGGAAACCACCAGGCGGTCCCCCTGCTGCAGAGCCAGCGACAACACCTCGCGGCTTTGATTGGGTACAAGCAGGATCAACATCTTCGGCTGCGTGTCCAGATTGAAGGAGCCGCTGTCTTCAGAGGATCCGGTTTGTTTCGGCAGCCCCTGCACCGCGATCACGCGCACACCCATCGGGAACAGGTCCTTGGCCAGCGGGGGCATGGCGCGACCGAGCGCATCCGCCTCCGCGACCTGCTGCGGCACGGGAGTCATGACAGGCTCCCCGACCACGATCAAGTCCGGCATGACCGTCGGGGTGCTGATCTGCTGCGGACGGGAGCTGATCACAACGGTGACACCGATCAGGTCGCCAGACAAAAAGGCTTCAGCATCCGGCGCCACCAAATTCATCGCATCCAAAGGCAGCGGGAACAGACTGTGTCCCGGGAATTGAGCCAGCACCGCAGAGAGTCTTGTGCCTTCGGCCGCCTGCGCAAAAATCGCCGACCGAAAAATGGGCTGCCCGCTGAAGATGGGCTGCGCCACCACACCGCCAACCACTCCGGCCGCTTCCGCATCCGGGACATACAGGCTGGCATTGTCATCCTGAAAAACGGTCCTGACCGCCAGGTCATTGGACGTAATGACATCGCCGATGTTCAGGTCGCGGGCGGCGGATAATATGGAAATCGTGGGCGGCTTCTGCGCCGCGCCGAGGGCGTTCAATGCGATGAACGCCAGCAGAAAGATTCCAACCGACACCCCCAGCACCACCAGGTTCACGCCGGTCGAGGCAATTCGTTTCAACATGTTTCTTCTTTTCTCCATTCATAGGTTTGTTCAAAGGACTGCCGCAAGGCAGGTGTTTCTTCGATGATCACCTCCAGTTGTTCCAATGTCTCGCGCATCACCCCATACAGGGTCAGCATCACAAAGTCCGTCCTGACCTGGCTGGATTTGAATATCTGCCGGTGGGCCGCCGCCACAGCCCGCACGACCTGCATGGCATCCGCCTCCGCCAGCGCCTCCGCCGACACGCGCGTCATGTTCGGAAAGCACTCCTGGATCCGGTCGGCCACCAATTGGGCAACGGCGGTTTGATCGGGCTGGGCCGGTATCGCCGCTTCAACTTGAGCGGGGGGATGGAGCAGGTCTGCGATGGAGGTACCCGGGTCTCCGCGCAATTGCTCAATGGCGCGCGGCAGGCGGACCAGCCCGGCCTGGATGGACTCCAATAGCCGCATCTGCGCCTGTGGGGAAAGCGCCGCCACCGCTTCAACATTTCGCAGGGAGACATGATCGCGCAGGCCATCCGGCAGGGCTTCCAGCATGCGCTGCCGTCGTTCGCGTTTGGACTTGTATTTCTCGCTCATGGTGGAACTATACAATTAAGGAAGATAGGGTGGTTGATTGGTGTCGCTTTTACTCAAAAAGACTTCTGCTACCTAGGCACCGGTTTTACCGTAAAATAAGCAGTTCAAGGCGAGTTTGTCGCTTTGGAAATGGCTATTGTCGTGTGTAAAGCCACAGAGTTTTTGAGTTTTCTTTCTCTTAGTGTTCTCTGTGGCAAAAAAGTTTTTTCACACAAATTTCGCCGCTCCCGCCCCCTCGTGTAACAAGTATTATTGACTTATGGAGTTAGAATCAATCTCTGGAATTTTTTATGCCCAACACCATTATCAAAACAAAAATCAACCAGCCATCTCTCAAACGCAATTTGGTTCTGCGAAGCCGAATAACCGGAGTTTTAACGGATGGGATTGAGAACGGGCGGAAACTGACTTTGATCTCCGCACCGGCTGGTTTTGGCAAAACCACTCTGGTAAGCAGTTGGATCGAGGGCAATAACATCCCTGCCGCGTGGATTTCTCTGGATGAGGGTGACGGCGATCCCGACCTCTTCTTGACCTACCTCGTAGCTGCACTGCAAACCCTGATTTCAGGCGTCGGTGACGGTGTGTTGTTGGCGCTTCAATCGCCACAGACGGTTTCGCCAAATGAATTATTAACCACGCTTCTCAACGAACTGAATTCAACCGAAGATGATTTCATACTTGTACTCGACGACCTTCATGCAGTAAATTCCCTTGCCATGGATGAACTGTTATCTTTTCTCGTGGACCACATGCCGCCGGCCATGCACCTGGTCATCACCACCCGTGAAGACCCCGCCCTGCCGCTGGCTCGTTTGCGCGTCCGCAACCAGTTGACCGAAGTCCGCGCTGCTGATTTGCGTTTTACCGAAGACGAAGCCGCCGCTTTTCTCAATCAAGTCATGGGATTAAATCTTTCGGCTGAAGATATCGCTGCGTTGGAAGCCCGTACTGAGGGCTGGGTGGCGGGGCTGCAACTGGCGGCGCTTTCCATGCAAGGACACGCTTCGCGAGACACTGCAGAATTCATCCGCTCGTTCAGCGGGACGAATCAATTTGTGCTTGATTATCTATTGGAAGAAGTGCTAAAGAAACAACCTGAAGTCATGCAGGGATTTTTATTAAGCACATCCATCTTGAACCGTTTGAGTGATGCCTTGTGTAATGCGGTTTTGCACAGCGAGAATGCATCTGCGCAAGGGGCGCTGGAAACCCTTGAGCGCAATAATCTGTTTGTCATTTCGCTTGATAACGAGAGACACTGGTATCGCTACCATCACCTGTTCCGCGATCTTCTTCGTCAGCGTTTGAGCCAAAAGTATGGCCGAGATGAAGTTGCAGTCATGCATATCCGCGCCAGTGAGTGGTTTGAACGCGCGGGCGATCTTGGTGAGGCGTTCCATCATGCCGTCTCTGCCACGGACTTTGACCGCGCGGCGAGGTTGTTGGAATCCAACTGGCTGGCGATGGATGAAAACTTCCAGACGGGCACCTGGCTTGAGTGGGCGAACCAGATTCCGTTGAGTGTGAGGCGTGTGCGTCCTGTCTTGTTGACTCAACTAGGGTGGTGCTACATGGATGCAGGCAACCCCGAAGCAAGCGAATCCATCTTGCAGGAGGCAGAGGCGTGCTTGAAGAATTCGCTTGAAGATCTGGTGATTGTTGAAGCCGAACAATTCCGCAGCCTGCCCGCGCGTATCGCATTTGCCCGGGCATACAATGCGCAAACGCAGAATCGTTTTGATGATGTGGTCAGATACGTCGAAACGGCGCTGGACATCATTCCTCATGATGATCAGTATATGCAGGCACAGGCGTCGTCGATCTTGAGTACTGCCTATTGGGCAAATGGCGAACTGGATAAAGCATACGGGCTGATGAGCGCCTGGGTGGATGCGGCTCAGCAAGCTGGTAATTTTGTTTTTGCCATTGCGGCATCATTCGGCAAAGCGGATATTCTCATCACACAGGGACGTTTGCACGATGCCATGCAGGTTTACCAAACTGCGTTGGAGTTGGCGGTAACGCACAATGCAGAACATCATACGGCTCACCATCATTTGGGGCTGGGGTTGCTGCATCACGAAATGGGCGAGGATGAACATGCGGCGGATCATTTGCGAAAAGCATTTGAACTTGGCAGGCAAACCACTATCGTAGATTGGATGTATCGTAAGAATCTGGCGCAGGCGTATTTGAAAGAATTCGAAGGAGATTTTGATACCGCACTCGATCTGTTGGATGAAGCGCAGCGCTATTACGTCCGCACCCCTATTCCCAACCTGCGTCCCGTGGATGCGATGAAGGCGCGCATTTATCTCCAACAAGATCGTCTGGATAAAGCGCGGGCATGGGGCGCCAAGAGCGGGCTGTCTTTGCTTGAAACGCCCGATTATTTGCATGAATTCGAGCGGCTCACACTCGCTAAAATAGCGCTGGCTGAATATCAGCACGACCGGAACGAGCAGCATATTCTTGATGTTTTGAAGTCATTGGATGCCCAATTGAAATTGGCACAAAGACAAAACCGTTTGCAAAGTCAGATCGAAATCCTTCTTTTACTAGCCTTTGCCTATCAAGCCAGGGGCGAGTCTGCTCAAGCTCTGCCGATGTTGGAACAAGCATTGAAACTCGCAGAACCCGAAGGTTATATGCGTTTATTCGTGAATGAAGGCGAATCGATGCGATTTTTGATCGCCGACTCACGACATCGTGCCCGAAGGGCATTGGCAATTGAAAATACGGCGAAGCCATTGTTGGGTTATGTTGAAAGACTTCTGGCAACTTTTCCGCGACCAGGGCAAGCTCAAAACCCAAAATCGAAAATACCCTTTGGGCACGGTATCGTAAACCCGGAATTTGAAATGATCGACCCACTCAGCGAGCGCGAACTCGAAGTACTGCATCTCATCGCGCAGGGGCTTTCCAATCAGGAGATCACCCAAAAACTTGTGGTGGCGTTGAGCACGGTCAAGGGGCACAACCTGCGCATCTTCGCCAAGCTGCAAGTCAAGAGCCGCAGCGAGGCGGTTGCCCGCGCTCGTGAACTGGGCCTGATCTAAACCCCAAACAATACTCAAAACAATACTTTTGGTTCTAACGGCAATACTCCCCTGCCGGTATATTTGCGCACGTTGATGATGAATCAATTTTACGAAATTCGGATCGATTGGCATTTGGATAATCATTGGCGGGACTGGTTCGGCGGCTGGACAATGGTCCCCGGAAGAAAATGGCGCCACGCTTCCTTCCGGACCTGTCCTGATCAGCCGTTGCCGCGAAAGGTACGCGACCCCGGTCTTCCACTGATCTCTATAAGGCAGCTCAAAGACGCATAGAATCAACAAATTTTGAAGACACAAAGGATTGAACTAATGAATGCAAATCTCAAACTCGACAAAAAAGTGCCACAAAATGCTTTGGAGGACACCAAGCTCAATGTAAAACTGAAGCTCGCTGCCCTTTGGGCAAGTTTTATGTTTCTATATATCTATGTTGATTATTTCGCCTTATATATGCCGAGCAAGATAGAAAATATTCTGAAAGGGAAAGTGTTTGTATTTGATATTACGCAGGGATTTATCATGATCGCGCTCGGTTTGTCGACTATTCCGATGCTGATGATTTTTCTTTCTGTTGTTCTGCCGGCTAAAGTGAATCGTTGGACAAATATCATAGTTGCCTTTGTGCATATTCCCTACATGTTGTTCAATTTGACAGGTGTGGCTTGGATGCACATGTATTTTGCTGCAGCTGTAGAAGTCGTTCTTCTTTTACTGGTTATTCGTTACGCATGGAAATGGCCGCTAATTGAAACTCGTAACTAAACAAAACTCCTACCAAGATCAACACATTTTATAAAACCTATCACATCACAAAACAATAATTATGAATACACAAAATCTATCAGAAAACAAAAGCATCAAAATGAGCAATACAGCAAAACCAACGATGGCTGGGGGGAGCCAGGCGTCCACGACGCGAATCGTCGGCATCCTCGCACTCGCCTACGCCACATCAATGATTGTTCAGAACGCGGTATTTTCGGCCGATGGAGCACCCTCCTACGGCGATCCTCTTGGTATGGTCCTCACCTACCACGCCGAGCACCAGGGTGCCTTGGCCATCACTTCGGGTCTGGAGGCCGTGAACATGGTCCTGCTCCTGTTATTCGTCACGGCGCTGCATGGGCTCGTACAACGCCGTGGCGGCGCAGGGGCAGACTGGTCGCGGCTCGCGGTAGCTGCCGGAGCGACGCTCTCGGCGTTATCCGCCCTCACCATTGCCACACACATCGCGGTCGTGCTCGCCGCGGATGGACTGGCCGAGCCGACCCCCACCTTCGAGTTGATCTGGCAACTTCATGCCGCAGCCTTCGCGCTCACGCTGCCCGCGCTCGGGGCGACCTTCATCGGCGCAGCGTTGTCCACTCATGCCAGCGGTTTAACGCGACCGTGGCAGCGGCTGTTAGGCGTGGCGGGCGGCAGCTTGCCCATCTTGGCTGGAGCCGGAAACCTCGCCATCGCGAATGGATCGCCACTGTTGTTCGTCGGGGTTTTGGGCCTGTTTACGTGGCTCACCTGGCTTATTGTCACCGGCTTACGGCTCATTCGCGGATAATGCTGACATCGCTCGATAGGTGGCGCCCGTTAAAGCGAAAAGAAGAAGGTTGCACTTGGGGCCGTTGTAGAACTGTTTCTCCTTTGCCTACGCCCGCCCACCTGCCAGTAGCGCAAGCCGTTCAGCCTTTTGGATTTCAAGTTCTCACAGCAAACAAGAATTTTGGAGAGGTTGCCTCTCAATCTCTCCAAAATTGAAAAATAAAAACAATGATAGGGAAAGGAATAAAAAATGAACAGAGTAACCCAATTTGGGGAAACCGTGAAAGGTTACAACATCCCTGTTCTAAATGAACGCGAATTAAGGGCAGCCGCAGGCATCCTGTTTTTGATGATGTACACCTCCATCATGTTCGTTGTTTTTCAAAATAATTATCTGGTACTCAAATACGCCATAGCGATCTTTCTTTCAGATTTTGTGATTCGTGTTTTTGTAAATCCCAGGTTTTCGCCCACATTGATCGTTGGGCGGATGATCGTTCAGAATCAGGTTCCAGAATATGTTGGCGCGCCGCAAAAAAAGTTTGCCTGGATGATCGGCGTAACCATGTCTGCCACCATGTTTATTCTGATTGGGATATTAAACTTTGACAACCTGATCACAACCCTCCTCTGTCATACTTGTCTTATCTTTCTATTCTTTGAAGCCGCATTTGGCATTTGCATCGGATGCAAAATTTATTCCCGGGTTTATAAGGAAAAAGCACAATATTGTCCCGGTGAAGTCTGTGAGATACATGAAAGACATGAAATCCAAAAAACGAGTAGGTGGCAGAAATTGATTGTTGCTGGTTTTTTGGTCTACATGATCATGATGGGTTTTTTAGTTGTCCAGTGGTTGTAAGTCTTATCCACCCCAGGGGGCGACTGGTTTCGGTTCATTCGCACAGTCACCAGCATTCGAATGCACAAAGGATTACAAGCATGAATATAAAAACTACGTCGAAAGGCGCTGCTTTTGCGAAGGGGATTGGCTGGGGATTGATGTTCCTGCTGGCGATACTTCTATTTGTAGTAGCCAGCCGCTATTTGAGCATGGATCCAGATGTCTACTTCTCTGAACAAAGAGAAGTGTACATTGCCAACATAGTGCCTTTGCTTACACACATTGCAGGTTCCATGCTGGCGACCATCATCGGTCCATTTCAGTTTTTGAGAAAAACCCGCACCGGGCACTTTCTCAAGATACATCGCTGGCTTGGCAGGATTTACTTATTGAGTGTGTTATTCGGCGGATTGGGCGGCGCGTATATGGGAACCATTGCCTACGGCGGTCCCATCGCGCGCCTGGGGCTGATGACCATCGCAGCCCTGTGGCTTGTCAGCGGATTCATGGCATACATAAACATCCGCAACAAGAAGATCGAACTACACCGTAAATGGATGGTTATAAATTACGCCATCACCTTTGCAGGTGTGACATTGCGCTTATGGCAAATCGTCTTCGGTGTAATCGGGCTGGACTTCCTTACAGGTTACATTATCGTCACCTGGCTAAGTTGGATACCGAATTTACTTGTCGCATTATGGATCAACAAGCGCAATCGATCAGTAGAAAATAACTTAGTCATCTAGGTCTTTTCGATGGATGAAGCGGCGAATGCTTTCGGCATTACGGCACGGGGCAGGTACCTGGAAGGATCGTGTTGAAGGTTGGCTAATCAGTACAGGGTCGGTTCTTCACAAGTATTTGAATCGTTTTTTCAAAGAGGAAAACAAACATGAACACGAGCAAAAAACTCGATAAAAACATTTTACACTCCGCCCCATGGGTGTTCATCACGATCAACTTGCACGCAGAAGATAGTAAATGAAAAACATATCTACACTACTTCTGATGGGAGTTACCATCCTGGTGAGCGCATGTTCAACAAAACCTGGTCCTACCATTGCCGACCTCTCTGGCGCAATGGCGGGTGATTTGAGTGAAATGCTGCCGTGTAAATTCACCCCGGAGGGAGATAACGTTGAAGTGGATGCGTTATGTGGGACATTAACTGTCCCGGAAAACTGGAAGGATGAAAATTCACCCTTGATTTCCCTGCCTGTAGTGAAGATTCCCTCTACCACCGCAAACCCTGTGGAGCCCATCTTCTATCTGAAAGGCGGACCTGGCTTTTCAAATCTGGCATGGAATCCACCCGCCTGGATCCTTGAAAACCATGATGTCATTATGGTCGGCTATCGTGGCGTGGATGGTTCGGTTGTGCTGGATTGTCCAGAAGTTGATGCAGTCGCCCGAAGGACTTTTGGAAACGATCTTTTTAGCGAAGATGCAAAAAAACAATTTGCCAAAGCAGTTCAGCAATGTATCACACACCTGAACACTTCCGGAATTGACCTGTCCGGGTATACGGTTTCCGGAGTCATTGCGGATATTGAAGCGGCTCGGATTGCTCATGGATATGAAAAGATAAATTTGTACAGCCGCAGTTATGGAACGCGAATTGCCCAGTTGTACGCCCACCGCCACCCCAACACACTGCATCGAATTGTGATGATCGGGTTAAATACCCCCGGTCGCTTTATATACAATCGTGATGATTTCGATTTGATGCTCCGGGAACTGAGCGAACTTTGCGCCGCCGACCTGGATTGCAGCCAGCGAACCGATGATCTAGCCCAAACCATTTACGAAGTAAATCGCAGCGCCCCTAAACGCTGGCTTTTCATGCCCATTGATCTGGCTTCGGTTCGGGTGGGCACTCACTCAATGTTATATTCAACATCCTCAATGTCCCTTCCCATAGACATGTACCTCTCTGCAAGCGAAGGTGATTATTCTGGAATGGCATTCCTATCCCTCTTTATGAGGTTTCAGGCGCCAACTTTTGTCTGGGGTGATGTCATTTACAAAGGTGCATCTCTGGATTTGGAATATTACAAGGGAGAGGATAGCGTTAACCTTGGCGACACAGTGATGGGCGCCCCAATGGCAGAATATCTCTGGCCTGCAGTGTCAAACCTAACTATAGTTTTGGATGACCCTGATATGCGAATGTTGCATGAAAGCAACGTGGATATGCTGATTGTCAACGGCTCATTGGATTTTTCCACACCACCAACAGCAATTGAAGAGGCAAAACCTTATTGGCATAGCGCCAAATTCGTCTTGTTGAAGAATTTTGGGCATGTTTCAGATGTTGAAAATCTTCAACCAGAAGCATTTCGGCGTTTGATTGAAACTTACTACGAAACGGGTGATGTTGATGCTTCGATGTACGAAAACAACAACATTTCCTTTACCCCCGGGTTGACGCTGAGTATCCTGGGGAAGTTACTGGTCGGCGCCTTGATGCTACTGCTTATTGCATCAGTTGGGTTGATCAAGAAACTGTATTTTTTCATAATGAATAGCCCGAAATGAGATCAATTCTGCCCGTTTGTTTTTTTATGCCCCCCCCGCAGGAAAGGTTGTCTTTCACATCAAGGAGGCTCCATGACCCACAATGAACTTTTCCACGCCTACCTTCGCCACTACGCCGAAAAAAATCTGAATGCCATTTCTGCCATGCTTGCCGAGGAAGTTCACCTGCGCGACTGGAATCTCTCTGCCTTTGGCAGGCTGGAGGTCTTGCGTGAAACCGCCAAAAATTTTACCGAAGCCAAAACGATAGAGATAAACGTCCTGGCGGTCTTTGAAAGCCCGGACATGGTCGCGGGGGAACTACATATCACCGTAGATGAAAAGTTAGACCTATATGTGGTGGATGTATTAACCTTTGACCGAGACGGCAAAATCGCCGCCATCCGTTCGTATAAAGGACGAGGCGATTAAATCCAATCGGGTTGTTCCAAAATAAACAAGAAAATATAAAAATAATGAAAACGATTTGACAAAACTATTGTTTACTAAGACATTTTATATTAGGAGAATGCGTTGTGGACGGAAAGGTTATTGCTGTAAGTAGCAGTATTGCGCATAATTTCAGTAAGAAAAATCAAGAATGTATTCGGCTCTTAGCAGGGTTGGGTGTTGCGAACGATGCTCATATGGGCACCACCGTAAAGCATCGCTCACGAGTCGCCCAGTACCCTACACAACCGAACTTACGCCAGGTACATCTCATCCATGCCGAATTGCTTGATGAACTTCAACGGTCAGGATTTCGAGTTGCTCCTGGACAACTTGGAGAGAATATAACAACATTCGGAATCGATCTCCTTGGGCTCCCAACAGGAACTCGCTTGTTTATCGGGGAGAATGCGATCATTGAAGTAACAGGACTTCGCAATCCCTGCAAGCAGATTGATGATTTCCAACCGGGTTTATTGTCAAAAGTGATCGGTCGTGATGAACATGGCGGTTTAATCCGCAAAGCCGGGATCATGGGTATCGTTTTGGCAAGCGGACATATAGCCCCTGACGATAAAATCAATATTGAATTACCACCGCAGCCATATTGTGCTCTTGACCGAGTCTAAATTGGTCCCATCGCCGAATGCCTTTGCCGGCAAAGGCAGCATGTCTGGAGTGCATTTCCGGAGAGCATTTCTGATTATGATCAGTCACTATTTGCGCGATGGGCGTATGAACAGAGATGTAAATATACAGTTTGGTAGTCAAGGGAGGTAAAAATCTGTCACTTGCAATATTGATGAATGACAACTGAATGAACCGGCTGCCAAGTTCCATTGAACATTGAATTACAATACTTAAGATCGTTCCTATTTGTTTAAGGACTGGAGCCACAAAATGAACAGATCCAATTCAAAGCTTTGTCTGGCATTCCTGGTCGTTGTTCTTTTTGTAAATGCATGTTCCCCCACTGAGAGTACCATCCCCGCCACGTTACCTCCCAGCCCGTCGAATACAGCCCTCCCTACTGAAACACCCGCACCCACAATTACCCCGCCCCCCCCGACTCCAACTTTGGTTGCGGAGGGTGACTTTATCCAGGGAGTCACCATGAGCAAGTTCAGCTTGCGTCTGGATTCAAGCCAGTCCCGTCAGGTGATCACAGAATATCTTCTTCCGGCAGGTGTAAAGTATGTGGCATTATCCCCGACCTGTCTGGGACAGGACGCTATGGATAGCCAAATTGACTGTGAATACGAGCCTGTTCCCGGTAAAACCGGCCCTCCCGTAGAAGACGAGGAATTGATTCATACGATCCAATACCTGCACAGTGTGGGACTGCGAGTCGTGCTCAAACCTCACTTTATGCTGATCTCCAAACTGGAAGATAATCTATCAGGACCTGAGCTTGGATATCGATGGGATGAAGAGACCTGGCGTGCCTGGTTTGAGAACTACACTGTTTTCATCTCTCATTACGCTCAAATTGCCGAGGAAAATCAGGTGGACATCTTTGTCATCGGCAACGAAATGCAATATGCGACACATCGTGAGGAGGATTGGAGGAGGGTCATCTCGGCGGTGCGTTCCGTATATTCAGGTCCGATCACCTATGCGGCGAACACCTGGGATTTTGAAGCCTTGAACGTGAAATTTTGGGATGCTCTGGATTTCATTGGCACGAACGCCTACAACTATTTTTATCAACCCATTAATGATGTTTCCATCGATGGCATGCAAGCCGCCTGGGAACCGGCTCTCCAGAGGTTGGAGGAGTTATCCAAACAATATGGCAAACCGGTGCTGTTTACGGAATTCGGTGCGACCTCCAAGGAAGGACACAACCTAGGCATTGCCCGCGACTGGATTGCCGCCCCCTACAATGGACAGGCTCAGGCTGACCATTACACGGCCTTCTTCGAGGCGATCCAGGGTCGCCCCTGGGTCAGGGGGGTGATACTATGGGATGTGGATACCCAGCCATTGCAAGGCGGTCCCAATGACCTCGCATACACCTTCATCGCCAAGCCAGCCGAGGCGGTTGTGCGCCAATTTTTTGGAGGCGATCCCATGACGCACACCCTGGTTCCACAATTTGTAGAAATCCCCGCTGATACCACGATCGTTTATGACGATGAACTTTCCCCCGGCTGGCGTCCTTGGTTTGAGGAGGGGGCAAAAAACTTTCCGGATTTTCAGTACCCTGATGCCCATTCCGGACAATTTTCGATCCGGGTTGCATTTTCCGAATATATCGGGCTGTGGCTCGTATATGATCCCTCCCTGAATCTATCCAAATACAAATGGCTCGAATTTCAGATCAAAGTGGGAGAACCCGAACCCAAGCATCTCTTTGCTGTTTTTGAGGACTGGACCACTGGCATGAACGTCGGATCAAGAATGGCTCTGGTGAATGACGCTCGATATATCGAAGGCGGGCAATACCTGCCTGGTACCTGGCAGCGTGTCCGTATTCCTTTGATTGATCTGGGGCTAACGGATCAAAAATCCACCGGCTTCAATATCCTTGGTTGTGCGTGGCCATGTGATTTCGACTCCCAGACGGCTGATGTCCTTCTCGACGATATAAAGTTGGTCGCTGGAGAATAGTACAGGCACAAAATTCCCATAGAAAGGGACGTTGTTTAATCAGCGTAGAAACCACTAATGTTCCGGGTATATGTTTTTTACCGTACTTCCTTAAACTAATTGTCACTCCTGATCTGGATATCCACCGACAATGCCTCCCAATCCTTCCCCTTTGCCGATTGGATGCAGATGAACCTGTTGGTAGCGCCGTCCGGAACCACGCCCATACCTTTGACCTGGGGAAGCTTGATCAAGTCAGGGGCAAACACAAAACGCCTGTACAGCCCAGTCATTCCCAATCAGGCTGAATGCCTGCCAATATTGGAGCAGACTCTGCCTTTCGCAGAATCCGAAGACTGTTTGCGTTCTTTTGCCAACGCAGGCGAATCCCTGCCACCCCAAAAAATGGCTCTTAGCCCGGTGAAGTCAAAATCTGATTCATTCAGTATCTTTTCCAATTGCCGCACACGATTCTTGAAGATCCCGGCGATGCCAAGAATTGCCCCAAGGGCTGTCATTAAATTACCGGGGATATGAGTTTCGTTGGCAGAACATACCTGCGCCTCATAAACCAGTAAGATACAAACAATCAGGAGGACGGTGATGGGAAACTGCAGGAAAAAATAGGCGGGGTTTTTCATGGAAACTTTCGGGTCCCTACCGGATCTGGTAGGACTCAGACCAGGTGCAATTCTTATTGACGGAATTGGTGAAACCGCCCAGGTTTGAAAAACCATTCCCATTGAAGAGGATCGTGCCGGTATGACGGTTTCCATCCTGCGGAACACAGTCATAGGTGTAGGTGTTTGGCGCGGTCGAGCTTGCCGCACAGTCCACAAATATGCCGTTCTCAATGTTTACCTTTTTCCCCGAGCCATCGTTTGAAAAAGTGACCGTTATAAACAGATCGCGCGTCACGGTTTTATCATCCTCCCCATACCAGCAGTATCCATCCACAATTCCCGACACGGTGATCAAATTTTTACCCAGGCTTGCGCATTCCTCTGCAGTAAGGTCAAGCCTTCCGCATTCATTCCCACTGGTTGCGGTCGGCTGCGGAGGCTGGTAGCTGGCCTGTCCGGATTGAACTTCAAATTCCAGACTTTCAACCAGCTTTTCATTTACATAGAGATCAACCCGATAAGTGCCGGCCGGCCATTTGTCAACGGTATTCAATTTGAAGTAGATATATCCATTGTAGGTTTCTTCATTCGCGTCCAGGTCATCTCCGGTGATTTCAAATGAAGTGGCCTCGATTTCATGATCGGGGTCCTGCCCCGCGACATCCACCGCCACCCATCGGGCTTCCAAGGTCGTACCGACCGGAGCAGCAACGACATCGATCACAAAATAAAAATCGTCACGGGGGGAGAAGGTGGAGGTGATGTTTTTTCCGGGCTTGTCGAAGGACATGCGCGGGTCGTTTATCTCCACGCCCGGCACGAGCGCGTTGCAAGCCAGCGATGCGAGGACCAGCGGGATGGAGGCAAATAAAAGAATGGACAGCTTTTTCATTTTATCTCCCAATGTCAGAGTGCCTGTGGATGGGGACGGGATGCCATCCTGAGCTTACGTATTTTTTTCCTCCCCTGCGCGCTGCGATCGATCCGCAGGCGCTTTCCCGCCAACGCTCACTGTTTTCACGTCCAGGATCTATCAGACCCCATTGAATCCGCTGAAGTGAAATCCATAATCATGATCCAGCTGTGAGGCGCATTCCCCGTCATCAGTCCCAAACGTATGGGCTGCTGCATCTGAAATAGCAACCAGCTTGTTTTGCCGTATTTCAACCATTTGTTTGAGTTGTTGTACCGGGCGCAGGCTGGTCCGGATCGCCATTAATCATATCATAGCCATTTCCACAAGCGGCATTCAGCGCATCCGGAACCGGAGCGATGATGGATGTACATTAAACCCATGGGGAATATATTTCCGGCAGCGTTGTAACGTCAACCACCGGAGGTGGTCCATGCTTCCCGCACTGAATTTACGGCTCGATCGTACAGTGATCCTGGTTGGAGCCGGGGCATCCGTCGCCTCGGGTATTGCCAGACCTTGCCAATCCCTCCCTGGAGGGCTACAAAAACAGCGCCTCGATGCTGCTCTAATTTTGAATGCAGCGATCTCAACCACCATACGCCTGCGTGCCACCTCAATGGATGCGCAGGCTGATCCATGAGCGCTGAATTTGCGGGAAGGGTATGTGTAAATTAGAAAATTCAAGTATCCCCCCCATGATGAAGGCAGCATCTCATGAAACCCGACGACTTTCGCTCCCCTGAAACCGG
>Ga0172373_10006886_pt1 | contig 14960 bp, 17 predicted proteins | sample Lak10m_2_FD_114546 | JGI IMG/M metagenome (GOLD analysis project Ga0172373, IMG submission 114546) | Freshwater microbial communities from Kabuno Bay, South-Kivu, Congo - kab_092012_10m | ecosystem: Environmental > Aquatic > Freshwater > Lake | place: Democratic Republic of the Congo... | reverse complement strand
GGGGTCGTAGCTCAGTTGGTAGAGCGTCTCGTTCGCAATGAGAAGGTCGCAGGTTCGAATCCTGTCGGCTCCACCACCCAACCGGCTTCCCTTCACATTTCCCGCTTCGACGCGCAGCGCGCTTTCGGCTAATGCTTTCGCCCGATGAAAGTCATCGTGACCTGCGGGCCAAGTTACGAGCCGATTGATAGGGCGCGGCGCGTCACGAATTTCTCGACGGGCCGACTGGGCATCGCGCTCTCCAACTATTTCACGGCAAACGGGTGGGAGGTGACGTGTCTAAAAGGCGAGCAAGCCACCTGCCCCGACCCGCTTCATGCGCGCCGACACTGGGGATTCTCCACGAACGATGACCTCGCCACCAAACTCGCCGGGCTTGCGGGCGAAGGCGGCTGGGATGCGGTCTTCCACGCGGCGGCGTTGTGCGACTTCCGCGTCGAGCGCGTGCTCAACGAGGAGGGCGAGACGCTGGCGTCGCCGAAGTTCTCCTCACGCGAAGGGCGGCTGAAGCTCGTGCTCACGCCCGCCGCAAAAGTGCTGCCGCAACTGCGGCGGTGGTTCCCGCAGGCGCGGATCGTTGGCTGGAAATACGAGCTCGCCGGAGGCCGCGCGGAGGCATTCGCGAAGGCGTGGGGGCAGTTGCTGGAATGCCAAACGGATGCGTGCGTGCTCAACGGCGCAGCCTACGGGAGCGGGTTTGCGTTCTGCACGCCGGCGGGATTTCGCACTTGTGCGGACACTGACGCGTTGGCGACGTGGCTCGCGCGTTGGCTGTCAGGGGGAAAGCGGACGTGAACGCGCCGGCTCAGGCGAAGTCGTAAACGACCACCTTCTTCCAGAGCTTGCTGCACTGCTCGACGAACTTCACATGTTCGGGGTGCACCTGATAGTCGTCCTGCGCCTTCTTGTCAGGGAAGACGAGGTTCAGCGCGACCTGATAGGTCTGGTCCACCACGGCGCGGTGGCTGCCGACCATCTTGCCCATGTGGAAGTGCAGCACGCCGGGGATGGGGGCGAGATACTTTTTGCCGCCCGCCACCAACTCATCGGCAGCGTTCGGGTTGGCGGGGTCGGTCCAGAAAATCACGACGTGCGAAAACATAGGTGAGCAGGTTAGGTGGGTTGACGCGAGGCTGGCAAACGATTTTGAGGCCAAATGGGTTGACCCATGTCCGCTTTGTCTTTAGCAATGCCGGGCCAGCCAAAAAACACGCACGCATGAGCACTGAAGCCGCCCGCCCGCCCGCCACCCAGACGGCCAAATACATGACCCTGCTCGCCGCCCTGCTGGGGTGGATGTTCGACGGCTTCGAGATGGGCCTGTTCCCGCTCATCGGCCAACCGGCGCTGGCGGACCTGCTCGGGCCGGCCGGGGCGAAGGACGCGGGCATGTGGTTCGGCGCGATCATCGCGGTGTTCCTCGTCGGCGCAGCCAGCGGCGGCGTCCTCTTTGGCTGGCTGGGCGACAAGATCGGCCGGGTGCGTGCGATGTCCCTGAGCATCTTCACCTACGCGATTTTCACGGGGCTGTGCGGGTTTGCAACGGACGCGTGGCACATCGCGGCGTTGCGGTTCATTGCCTCGCTGGGCATGGGCGGCGAGTGGTCGCTGGGCGTGGCGCTGGTGAACGAGATCTGGCCGGGCAAGTCGCGCGCGTTCATCGCGGGCCTCATCGGCGCAGCGGCGAACGTGGGCTTCCTGATGGTCGCGCTGCTGAGCATGGGGCTGGCGGGCTTCATCGGCGGGGTGGAAGGCCTGCTCAAGGGCATTGGCTGCTCGGACGCGACGACCGCGAAGCTGCTCGCGAATTCCGCGTGGCGCTTCCTGATGATCTCGGGTGCATTCCCGGCCCTGCTGATTTTCTTCATCCGCTTGTTCGTGCCGGAGTCGGAGAAGTGGGAGGAGGAGAAGGCCAAGGGCGCGACTTCGCATTGGAGCAATGCGGATTTGATCGGCGTGCTCATCGGCTGCGCGGCGGCGGTGGGGATCATCTACGTCTGGTCGCCGGCGGCGGCGAACATCAGCGGCTTGGTGGCTACGCTCGTCACTGTGGTGGGGCTGGGCGTGGCCTTGGTGGGCTATCTTTACCCGGTGCGCCAGTATCTCACTCGCGCCATCGCGGCTGGCTCGCTGACGCCGGAGTCGCAGGGCGCGGTGGTGAAAAGCATGCTGCTGGGCGCGGGTCTCGCCGGTGTGGCGCTGCTGGGCACGTGGGGCTCCATCCAGTGGGCTCCGCGCTGGGCAGGCCAGCTCCAGCCGGACACCAAGGAGGTGAAATACTACGCGAAGGAAAAGACGCAGATTGCCACCGCGCTCGGGGCCATTGCGGCGACGATCATCGCGGCGGTGGCGGCAGGCCGGTTTGGCCGGCGCATTACCTACTCGGTCATGTGCGCTGGCTCGATTGTGTCGGCGCTGTATTTCTACCAATGCAACAAGACCTTCGATACGGGCTTCCTGGTGGCGGCGTTCGTGGCCGGGGGCATCACGGCGTCGTTTTATGGTTTCTTTCCGTTGTATTTCCCAGAGCTGTTCCCCACGGCGGTGCGGGCCACGGGACAGGGCTTCTCGTTCAACTTCGGGCGCATCGTCGCGGCCATCGGCGGCTTGCAAACCGCCACCTTGATGAAGGCATTCGACGGCAGCTTCCCCAAGGCTGGCTCCGTGATGGCCGCGATCTACCTGATCGGCGTCTTCATCATCTGGCTCGGCCCGGAGACAAAGGACAAGGAACTGCCGGAGTGAGTCAGAGCAGGTGGAGAGATTGGGAATGGGTGGCGGAGCAAAGGGCGCTCGCCTTAGATTCTTCCGCTTGCTCAGTTTCTCACCCGCTTCGCCTTGGCCGTCCTCAGGCTGAAACAATCCTCCGGCGCGGTGGGTTTTCCCTCACGTCCGTCGCCAGCCCATGACAGGCCGCTTTGCTGTTTGCAAAGGCAGGAATGCTGTTACTCTCGGCCGCACCAAGTTCGCCAACCGCAAACTGATCCCCTGTCATGATCGCCGATCTGATTCGCTCCCGCTCCAAGACTCTGCGCGCCGTGTGCCTGCTCGCCCTGTGCGCCACGCTCGCTCCGCTGGCAGCCTGCAAGAAAAAGGAGGACGCCCCGGCCGCCGCGCCCGCCGGCGACCAACCCGCCGAACCACCCAAAGAGGAAGCTCCCAAGGAAGAGCCGGCTACCGAGTTGAAACCCAAGTGGCCGGCAGGCAAACGCCTTGCGGTGCAGCTTGTCACGCACACGGATACCGAGATCAGCAACCCCGCCATGCCGCAGCCGGTGAAGACGGAGAACTTCCTGACCCAGGAGATCGCCTTTACCGCCGGCGCCGAACGCCCCGCGGGCGGTTGCGAAGTGGAGGTGGAGGTCGTGTCCGTCCGCTCCGAAAACAAGGCGGCAGGCAAGACCGCGCCGGTCTTTGACCCCAAAGGCGACCCCAAACAGGACGGCAAGCTCAGCCCGGTGGCACCCGCGTTTCGCAAGCTGATCGGCTCCAAGGTGAAGTATCAGACCGGTCCCGATGGCACTGTGACCAAGGTGGACGGCGTGCCACAACTGCTGAGCAAGCTGAACGCCGGGATGTCCATGCAGGCACAGTTCATGATCCGCACGCTGGTCAGCGAGGAGGCCATCCGGGGCTGGAACGCTTTGCATCAAAACTTGCCCACCAACGCCGTCAAGGCCGGGGACACGTGGGAATCCGCCCGCGACCTCCCCTTCGGCGTCGCCCGCTTCGTCATGACCTCCACCAACACCTTCAAAGGCTGGGAGCAGCGCAACAACAAGCGGCTGGCCAAGATCGAGACCGCCGGCGTCATCGCCCCGAAGGAAGGTGTTCAGTCTGCGGTCACTCTCGCTGAAGGCGCGACCCTTTCCGGCAACTCCTGGTATGATCCGGAGCTTGGGGTCGTCGCCGAGAGCGACATGACGGCGCAGTTCTCCGTCAACGTCGCGCAAGCCAGCGGGCAGGCCACCACTTCCAAGCTGAAGGCCCGCACCACGAGCAAGCTGTTGAGCTCTGCCGGCGGTGCCGCTCCGACCGCCGCCCCGGCACCCGGTGAAACCAAGCCCGCTGACAAGAAATGAACCTCAAGCTCCTCCTGGCGTTGTCGGTCGTCTTGAACGTCGCCTTGGCTGCGGCGCTCCTGAAGCCGTCACCTCAACCAGCCACTTCGGCAGCGAAAACTGAAGCCGCCACCGTTGCGGCGCCGACAGGTGCCTCGCCCACCAATCTGGCCCCCAAAGCCCGCACGATCACGCAGGTCATCACGAACACGCTCGCCCAGAAGTTCGACTGGAGCTCCGTCGAGTCCGACGACTACAAGAAATACATCGCCAATCTGCGCGCCATCGGCTGCCCCGAGGAGACCATTCGCGACATCATCACCGCCGACGTCAACAAGCTCTACGAGGCCAAGCGCAAGGAGCTGGCCGGTCCGAAGAAAAAGTTCGAGTTCTGGAAACCCGGCGCGTTGATGGGCGGAGCCATCGACCCCGAGCGCACCGAAAAAGAGCGCGCCCTCAACAAGGAGAAGCGCGCCCTGCTCACCCAGTTGCTGGGGACCGCGCCCGACGAGAAGCCCGACATCATGGCCGGGGTAAACTCCCAGCTCGAGGCGATGTTCGATTTCCTCCCGACGGACAAACGCACCAAGGTCTTTGACCTGATGCAGGACATGCAGACCAAAATGCAGAAGGCCATGAAGGGCGGCGCGCCCGACCCCGAAGATGTGAAGAAACTGATGAAGGAATCCGAAGCCGCCATCGCCGGCGTGCTCACCCCGGAAGAGCTGCTCGACTACAACCTGCGCTTTTCCATGACCGCCAACACCATGCGGATGCAGCTCGCCGGCTTCGAGCCCACCGAGCAGGAATTCCTCGACCTCTTCCAGCGGCGGAAGGCCTATGACGACGAGTATGGCGGCGCGTTCGGTGGCGGCCTCAACCTCAAGGGCGAAGAGAAGGCCAAGCAGGAGGCCGCCAAGAAAGCCCTCGACGACAGCATCAAAGCCCAGCTGGGCGAACAACGTTATGCCGACTACAAGCGCGGCGAGGACTTTGCCTTTCAGGCCATGTATCGCACCGCCGACCGCGAGGGCCTGGGCAAGCAGGCCGCCGTCAAGGTCTACGACATGAAGCAGGCCGCTGAGGATCAGGCCAAAAAACTGCGGGCCGACACGGCTCTTACCCCGGCCCAACGCACGGCCGCCCTGCGCGCCATCCGCGAGGAAACGGAGCGCGCGGTTAAGGACGTCCTCGGGGAAAAGGGTTACACCAGCTTGGAACGCAACAACGGTGCGTGGTGGCTGCGCAATCTCAGCCCCGACGCGCCCGCCCCCACCAAGCAGCCCTGACCGCGCCGCCCCGCAGGCCGCGCCGGTGCTTGCCGGGCAAGATAATACGGGTGCGTAACAAAACCCTTGTCCGTCCTCGTGCCCTCGTGTCCAATCCGGCCTCATGAGTTCTCCGCAAGCGTCCGCTCCCGCCGCCGCCCCGAAGCTCGGCCTCACCGAGTGGCTGATCATCACCATCGCCAGCATCGGCTTCCTCTTTGACACCTACGAGCTGCTGATGACCCCGCTGGTGGCTGCGCCCGCCATCGCCGAGCTGCTCAAGGTGCCGCTGAACAACCCGCTGGTGACCGACTGGGTCGGCCGGCTCCTCTGGATCGCCGCGCTGTGCGGCGGCGTGTTCGGCCTGCTGGGCGGCTGGCTGGTGGACAAGTTCGGCCGCAAGACCATCATGGCCGCGAGCATCTTCCTCTACTCGGCCGCACCGTTTTGTGCCGCGTATTCCACCACGCTGCCCATGTTCGTGTTGTTCCGCAGCCTGACATTCATCGGCGTCTGCGTGGAGTTCGTCGCGGCCATCACCTGGCTGGCGGAGGTTTTTGAAGACCGGAAGCAGCGCGAGAAATGGCTCGGCATCACGCAGGCCTTCGCCTCGCTCGGCGGCGTCTTCGTCACCCTAGTGAGCATCTGGATCAGCCAACACATGGCCGATCTGCCGCACGCGGGCCTGCCGCAGGGCCTTGGCGCCAGCGCGCCCAGCTCGTGGCGCTACCTCCTGATGACCGGCCTGCTGCCGGCCATCCCCATCGCACTGCTGCTGCCGTTCGTGCCGGAGTCAAAGGTGTGGCGCGATCGCCGCGCCGCCGGCACGCTGAAGCGCCCGAGTTTCGGCGCGCTCTTCGCACCGGAACTGCGTCGCGTCACGCTGGTCACAGCCGCGCTTTCTGCGTGCGCCTACGGCATCGCGTTTGGCGCGTTGCAGGTGACGGTTGCGCGCGTCACACCGGGCCTGCCGGAGCTCAAGGATCAGGCGAAGGCCCTGGCCCCGTTGCGCAAGGAGGCCGAGGAGCTCAACAAGCAGTTCAATGCCCTCTCCGCCGAGGATCCCGCCCGCAAGGAGGTGCTGGGCAAGATCAAGGAGAACTTCGGCAAGCAGAAGCCCATCAATGACGAGGTGAAAAAGATGGCTGACAAAGTGCAGTTCCGGCAGGAGATGGGTGGCCTCGCGGGACGCATCCTGCTGGCGGTGCTGCTCATCGTTGGGCTGAGCCGGGTGACGCTGCTGAAGATATTCCAGGTGCCCGCGCTCGTCATCCTGCCATTGACCTACTTCAGCCTGTTCGCGCAGGGCGGCGAAACCTTCCTCTGGGCCTACACCGTTTGCGGCCTGCTCACGGTCGCGCAGTTCAGCTATTTCGGCGAATACCTGCCCAAAGTCTTCCCGCTGCACCTGCGCGGCACCGGCGGCAGCTTCGCCACCAACGTCGGCGGGCGCATGATCGGCACCAGCATGGCGTTCGTCACCACCAGCCTCGTCGCCCCGATGCTCGCCGGCACCGGCCCGCTAACGCCCGTGCACGTCGCCAAGGCCGCCGGCATCGTGGCCACGACCATCGCCGTGGTGAGCTTTGCCATTGGGTTCCTGCTGCCTGAACCGCCGGCGGAGGAGAAGCACTGAGCCAACTGCTCATGCCCTCCGCGTTGATGGCTTGCTAGCTCGCGAGCGCGTCACTCCGCACCTGCCAGCTCGCATGCAGGTGAGGGGTTCCTTATCCTGGGCTCGTCCGGCGATGGCTGGGGTTTGTCGCACCTGAGCTGAAGCAGCTTGGCATCCGCCAGTTAACCACGACATTGGAGCGCCACGGGTCTCTGCCGAGCCGCGGCTAACTCAGCTGAGCCAACACTGATCAGGGCTTCGCCGGGAGCATTCCCCGCACGTCCAGCCACTCGACAAAGCGCTCGGGCCAGGCCGCGTGCGGGCCCTTGTTCGCCGCGCGCAGTCCGAAGCCGTGGCCCGCGTTGGAATACAGGTGCAGCTCGGCCGGAACCTCGGCCCGTTTGAAGCGCAGATACACCTCAGCCAGTCCCTCGGCGATGTCCTTACGGTCGCCGTAGCCCGCACAGAGAAACGCGGGTGGCATGCCTTTCGCCGGCTGGATGTCGCCGGATCTGCCCGGATAAACCAGCGCCTGAAACGCGGGCCGGCAGCCGAACTTGTCCACGGCATCCTTCGCGTCGGCGAGACCGCCGTCATTGCGCGCGCTCACGAGCCAAGCCAGCTCGCCGCCCGCGCTGAAGCCCATCACGCCGAGGCGCTTGGGGTCCACGCGCCACTCCGCCGCGCGGCTATTGATGAGCCGCATCGCGCGCTGGGTGTCAGCCAGCGCGTGAACCTCGATCTGGTAGGTGGAATTGGTCTCGCGCGCGAGCCGGTGCTTGAGCACGAAGGCCGCGATGCCGCGTTCGCGCAGCCACTCGCCGACGTTGTAGCCCTCGTGCTGGATGGCGAGCACGCGGTGCCCACCGCCGGGAATGACCAGCACGGCACAGCCGTTGGCCTTGTCGGGCGCGGGCAGGTAGGGCGGGAGACTCGGCCGGTGGACCCGCGAGACGCTCGTGACCTCGCCGGCCGCGTTCTTCACTTGCAGCTCCGGCTCGGCTTTCCCCTCAGAGCCCGGCGCGCCGTTGGGCCAGAGGACAATTTCCTTGGGCAATTCGGCGGCCCCCACGCCGAACGGCAGGAGCGCCGCGAGCAACAGGTAACATGCGGTTTTCATTTCAATGCGTCCTTTCCATCGGTGAGCCATTCCAGGTTGAAGCGGGCGAGCGTGAGCCGGCCAGTCTTGTAAATGTTTGCGCCGTCCGTGCTGCCGCGTTCGTAGAACAGCAGGATGGTGCCATCGTTCGCCACGGCGAGATCACTGTAACCGCTGAAGCCCGGCTCGACGGACTTGCTGACGGGCCAGGTTACGGATTCATCGTAGCTGAGTTTGACGGAGACATTCTTCCGGTCGCGGCCCTTTCCGGGAGCTTCCTTGCCGTCGGCCCGGGCAAGGTTGTCGGGGTTGGAGAACAGCAGGCGGTTCCTCGCAGGGGCTTCACTGAGGCGGACCATGCTGGCCATGCAGATCGGTTCGAGCAGTTGATCGTGAAACTGCGGCTTGCTCCAGCCCGTGGCGCCGTCGCGGCTGGTGGTGAGCAGTCGGCGATTGGCTTTGGACTCGCTCCGCATGTTCAACAGCACACGGCCATCGGCGAGTTGCACGGCGCAGGTTTCGTTGGGGATGTTCCATTCGCCCTCGTTCGGGCCGGCAATGTCACCGCGCGACCAGGTGCGCCCCAAATCGTCGCTGTAAATCACCGAGGTCACGGACGGACGGTGCGCGTGGCCGCCGGTGCCCAGCGAGAGCCACACGGGCACCACCAGCCGGCCGGTCCGCAATTGGATGCCGTGGCCGGGGCCGGTGGCCAGCACCTTCCAATCGTATTCGGGCCGGAACCGGTCAAAGGCGGCGGTGATTTCCACCGGGTTGGACCAACTCGCGCCGTCGTCATCACTGCGGAGGTAGAAGCAGCGGGCGTATTCGAGGCAGAAGAGGAAGTGGACCGCGCCATTGGCGTCCGGGATGGCAACCGGGTTGTTGTAAGTGACCTCGCCGGGCGTGGCGAGTTTCTGCGCGAGTGCGACGGGATTTTTTGCCTTGGGTCCGGGCACATGGGCGATGTTGGTCTGCGCGCTCCAGGACCTGCCGCCGTCGGTCGAGCGGCGCAGGAGAATGTCAATGGCTCCCCAGTCACCGCGGTCGCTCCGGCGCGCCTCGCAGTAGGCCAGGATCGTGCCGCGCTTGGTGGTGACGATGCCGGGGATCCGGTAAAGCGCGTAGCCATCCTGTCCGGCGGTGAAAAGATCCGCCTTTTCGATGAACGGCGCGGCAGCCGGTGCGTTCCCGACCACGCCGAAGATCATCAAAGCCATCAGAGGAGCAAGCGGGCGTAACATGCTGGCGATTAGACCCGAACGAGCGGGTGATGTCAGCCCGGAACCGTCACTTCTTTTTGAGCGCCGCCAAGTATTCCAGCAAGTCGGCCAGTTCCGGCACGGTCATGGTCTGCTGCAGGCCGGCGGGCATGGAGGACAGCTTGCTTTGCTGGCGCTTGGCCACGTCGGTTTTCTTCAGCTTCGTCACCGCGCCGCCCACCGTTTTCACCGACACCTCCTCGCCCGTCTCGCTCACGACAAGACCAAACAACTCCTCGCCGGACTTCGTTTCAAACGTCCAGGCCTCAAAGCCGAACGAAATGCCCGCGCTGGGATCGAGGATGGCTTCGAGCAGCGCGTCCTTGGGCAGCTTGCTGCCAATCTCCGAGAGCGCCGGTCCGAAGTCCGTGCCGCGCCCGTTCACCACGTGGCATTTCCCGCAGCCCACGGTGTCGCGGAAGAACACCTCCTCGCCGCGCCGGGCGTCGCCCTTCAGGGCCAGCAGTTCGGCGGCGGGCGGCAGCGCCTTGTCCCCCTGGCCGGGTGGCGGTGGCAGCAGCTTCGCGGCTTCCGCCTTGAGCTCCGGCCAACGGACGGAATTGAGCTCGACCCCGGCCGTGAACCTGAGGTCGGCAGGCAATTTGTCCTCGCGCGCCAGCCGGAGCAGGCCGGCCGCACCGTCCTGCGTGCGGGCCAATGCGCGGACGGCCTGTTTGCGCAAGCTGGCGTCGCGGGCCAGGTCAGGGATCAGCGGCAGGAGGAGGCCGGCGAGCTGCTTTGCGTTGGTGTTGCCGAGCGCCTCAACCAGCTTCGTGGCGGCGGCAGTGTCCTTGCCCGTGAGCACGGTGGAAAGCGCGGCCGTGTCGCCGCTGGCGAGCACCAGTCGGAGCGCGGTTACCCCGGCTTCGGCGGATGGATGCCGGACCGCGACCTCGATCAGGCCCGGATTTTGATCCGCCAGCTTGAACTGCTCAACGAGCTGGACGAACTGCGGCGTGCCGCGCGTGGCGGCCAGGACTTTGCCGAGCGCTTCCTTGAGCTTCGGGTTGCCGTTGACCGCCTCCGGGCCCAGCCGCGTGAGCGCTTCGATCATCGTGTTGAGCTTCTCCGGGTCGATGGGCTGGGCCACGACCGAAAGGGCCAGCAGAAGCAGGCAGGTGGCTTGAACGAGTTTCATGCGTCGGCAGCAGAACCATGCGCGGCCCAAACGCCGCTGGCGAGCCGAATGCATAATGCGCCTGCGCGGCAAAACTCCTTTGCACGCCGGATGACCGCCATTACAGTCCGCGCAAAATTCACCTGCCACCTATGCCTGACGCGCCCGCCCCTGCTCCATCCGCCTCGTCCGTCTCCGATGCCGATGTCGCGGCGATCGACGCCATGCGCGAACTGCACGGCCGGCTCCGCGCCGAGGTCGCTAAGGTCATCATCGGGCAGGAACAGGTCATCGAGGAGCTGCTCATGGCCATCCTCGCGCGCGGCCATGCGCTGCTCATGGGCGTGCCCGGCCTGGCCAAAACCACCATGGTGCAGGCGCTTTCCCAGGTGATGAGCCTCGACTTCAACCGCATCCAGTTCACGCCCGACCTGATGCCCAGCGACATCACCGGCACGGACATCCTCCAGGAGACGGACCAGCCGGGCAAACGGGCCTTCGTCTTCGTCAAAGGCCCGCTGTTCGCCAACATCGTTCTGGCCGACGAAATCAACCGCACGCCGCCCAAGACCCAGTCCGCGCTGCTCGAAGCCATGCAGGAGCATAAAGTCACGGCCAGCGGCAAGGTCTTCAAGCTGCCCGAGCCGTTCTTCGTGCTCGCCACGCAGAATCCCATCGAACAGGAAGGCACTTACCAGCTCCCCGAGGCCCAGCTCGACCGCTTCATGTTCTTCATCCATGTCCATTACCCGAGCGTGGAGGAGGAACGGCAGATTGCGCGGGCCACGACGGGTGCCGCACCTGCCGCCTTGGAAAAGCTCATCACCGGCGAGCAGGTGCTCGCCTTCCAGCAGCTCATCCAGCGCGTGCCCGTGCCCGACCACATTTATGACACCGCCGTCGACCTCGTCCGCATGACCCGCCCCGCCGACGAGTCCGCACCCGCGTGGGTGAAGAAGTGGGTCACCTGGGGCGCCGGCCCGCGCGCGGTGCAGTATCTCATCCGCGGCGCGAAAGCCCACGCCGTCCTGAACGGCAGCTACCTCGTCCGCATGGAAGACATCGAAGCCGTCGCCCAGCCCGTCCTGACGCACCGCATCCTGACCAACTTCCAGGCGCAGACTGAAGGCATGACAAGCCCGAAGATTATCGAGCGGCTGCTGGGAGAACTGCGCGGGAAGGAAGGGAAACGGGCTGTGTAGCGCGGTCGATGTGCCATGAGTCCCTTTGCCAAAGCCGTAACGGTTGGAGGTGTGGGAACTTTTCTTGCCTCAACAGGACTGTTCTTTTTGGCGGGCGGTTTGTTCTTTGGGAATGCCGAAGCCCAGCACGGCGGACCGATTGGAAAGCCTGGGATCCACGGAGTGGGCATGATGTTTGGCCTCTTCGTGATTCCGTTTCTGCTCGTGGCCATGCTCGGCCTCATCGGCTTCGAGTGCGCTCAGGTGGCCAAGCGGCTTGGAGCACCCGCTCGCGCCACTTGGGCGGGAGTCGGGTTGTCGCTTGCCCTGCTGGTTGCTTGCATCCTGGTCCGTCCCCTGCGGCTGATGATGCTGCCGGGTATTTTGAAACTTCTGACCGGCGACCATTTCGGGACCGCCCTCGGAGCCGCCATGCAAATGGCTTTCGGCTTCTGGCTGCTTCACACGAAGCGCATACACGCTGTCAAGGAGCCGGAAACTTGACTCACCAGACCACGAGGCAGACTCTTTCGCCATGAAGACCGCCACCCCGAAAAAGGCCAGCCGGGCGCGACGCGCGACGGCTCCGCGCACCTCCCGACACAAAACAAAGCTGCCGGACTTCATGAAAAACCTGAAGGCCGCTTACGGCGACTACTCGTTCGACCATCTGCTGGCCAAGGTGGACAATGGACTTTGACCCCGCTAGATACCTTCCGCGGCAGCCGGGAAATCACGCGGTCGCATGACGCCGTATCTGGATTTCACCTTCCTCGCGCGGCTCCTGTTTCATGAGCGGGCCAGCCGGCAGGCCGTGGAAACACTGAACGCGTTTCCACCTCCGTTCCATCTCAATGCCCTTCACGTCCTCCAAGTTGAGAACTTCGCCCGCCAGGCAGAAGACCAGGACGCACGTGCTGTTCCGCTGGTGAAGCGTGGCATGGGCTGGTGGCGCAATTATCAGACCGAGCTGGTTTTCACGGTCGGTTCCATTGAGTGGAAGCCAGTGTATGATCGCGCCACTGCTGTCACTCGGGAATCGAATGGCTGGCATGGCAACCCTTTGGCCATGCTGCATCTTTCAGCCGCCGAGTTGGCGGGCGCGACCCATCTCCTGAGTTTCGACAAGCGTCAGCGAACCTTGGCTGACAAACGCGGTTTCACCGTCCTTCCCGAAACCATCGCGTGAGCACTGCCGACGCCAAGCCCCATTCCTTCCTCGACCCGCAGGTGCTCGCGCAACTCGCGCACCTGCCGCTCGTGTCGCGCTTCGCGATGGAGGGCAGCGTCTCCGGCCATCACAAAAGCCCGCACCGTGGCTCCAGCGTCGAGTTCGCCGAGTATCGCAGCTACGTGCCGGGCGACGACCTGCGCCGTCTCGACTGGCGCGTGCTGGGCCGCACCGACCGCTACTACATGAAGGAGTTCGAGGCGGACACAAACCTCCGCTGCTGCCTCGTGCTCGACGCCAGCGCCTCGATGGGCTTCGCGGGCAAGGCCGGCCCGAGCAAGTTCGCCTTCGCCCGCCAGCTCGCCGGCACGCTCGCCTATCTCGCCGTGCAGCAAGGCGATGCCGCCGGGCTCTACTGCGTTGGGGAAAAAGCCCCGCCCGAGCTGCCGCCGCGCCGCAACCCCGCGCACTTGCAGGAAATCCTCAACGCCCTCGAAAGCCTCGAACCGCGCGGCCCCACGACCCTTCTCCAGTCCCTCCACGACCTCGCCGAGAAAATCCGCCGCCGCGCGCTGGTCATCGTGTTCTCCGACTTCTTCTGCGAGCTGGAGCCGCTGCTCGGCTGCCTGCAACACCTGCGTTTCCAGAAGCACGACCTCGCCGTGTTCCACCTGCTCGACCGGATGGAGATGGAGTTCAAGTTCGACCGCCCGCTGCGGTTTCAGGATTTGGAAAGCCCCTTCAGCCTCGTGACTGAGCCGGCGATGGTGCGCGACGAATACCTTCGCGCCTTCGACGCCCACCGCGCCCGCCTCCGCCAGGCCTGCCTCGAATTCAACGCCGACTACCGCGAAGTCGTCACCGACGCCGCGCCGGGCAAAGTGCTCGCCGACTTCCTCAACGAGCGCGCGCACCAAGTCGGGGCGCACTGATGCGAGCAAGAAGGCGAATTGCCAGAAACAACCTGGCCAACTAAATTCAGACCATGACCGCCATCGCTGCCGAACTGGACCAGAAGCTCCAAACGCTGGACCCCCAAGCAGCTGCCTACGTGGAGCAGCTCGTGCGCGACGCGTTACGACAGGCAGAAACCCATATTTCGCCGGCAACCGACGCCAAAGCCTTGGCTGAACACCAGGCTCATATTGCCAAATTTGCCGGCATCTGGGCTGGCGACGACTTCGAGCGGCCCCCGCAGGGAGAGTTTGAAAAGCGGGAGGACTGGTGAGCCGCTACCTGCTCGACACCAACGCTTGGATTCTTCTCTTGAAACAGCCCCCGGCGGGCTTGCGGTCACGGCTTAATTCCCATCTGCCGAACCGCATCGTCGTTTGCTCCGTGGTCAAAGCCGAACTGTGGCATGGGGCGCACAAATACCAAAACGCGGAACAACGACGGTTGGTGGTGGAATCATTACTGTCGCCTTACGCCTCGCTCCCCTTCGATGACGCTGCTGCCCGACGCTACGCCGACATCCGCCATCAACTTGAGGTCAAAGGGCAACTCATCGGCCCAAACGACCTGCAAATCGCAGCCATCTGCCTCGCCAACGACCTGACGTTGGTAAGCACGAACACGGGCGAGTTCGGACGCGTCCCGGGTTTGAAGGTCGAGGACTGGACCGAGGAACAAGTGTCACACCCGTCATGAGTCAGTGGACTCCCATCTTCGCGGACCTCGCTATCGAAGCGCCGACGTTAAAAAGTTGTTTGGTGTTCTTCTCGCTCTTCTCAATCGGATTGGTTCTGACTCGGGAGATGTTCCGACGAGAGGTGCCCCGGCTCGTCTGGGGTGCCAATGCCGTCGCTGGGATGGCAGGACTGGCATGGCTAATCCGTTTGGTGAATGACGATATTTTCACTTCCACAGCAATCGCTGAGTTGGGAGTAGGATACGTCTTCCTGCTGGCCGCATTCGGACTGGTGCCTAGGCTTGTCTTGGTGTTGTGCGAGCCAATCCTAAAGCGCCATTCTCGTATGCTGGACAAACTGTTTGCTAACCACCGCAAGCAAACGCCATGACCTTCCTCCAACCCTTCCTCCTCTGGGGCCTGCCGCTGGTCTTGGTGCCGGTCATCATCCACCTCATCAACCGCCTGCGCCACAAGCCGCAGCCGTGGGCGGCGATGATGTTCCTGCTCCAGGCCACGCGCGCCTCCACCAGCCACGCCAAGCTCCGCCAGTGGC
>Ga0172373_10006885_pt1 | contig 14960 bp, 12 predicted proteins | sample Lak10m_2_FD_114546 | JGI IMG/M metagenome (GOLD analysis project Ga0172373, IMG submission 114546) | Freshwater microbial communities from Kabuno Bay, South-Kivu, Congo - kab_092012_10m | ecosystem: Environmental > Aquatic > Freshwater > Lake | place: Democratic Republic of the Congo... | reverse complement strand
TATATAAATAAATTATCCTTATATATATTTATTTCTTTTTTCTTTTGTAAATAAAATAAAATAGCAAAAGAAGAATAAGCATTATAACAATTAGAAATATAAAAAAATTATTGTATTTATATTTATAAATAAAATTATAATTATAAAAATGTTCAGGAGGATTATTAATTAATCCTTGATTATTCGTATTAACATCATTAGCATAAATATAAGTTTGGTCAATATATTTAGGAGAACTACTGCCCCCACCCATTTTAATTATTCTATTAAAATAATAGAATCTTTAATTTTAATTAAATCTTGATTTTTTGTCAATAAATTTATAGTATTTCTAACTCCAATATCATTTTTATTAATATCTTTCATTAAAGATATTTCATTATATTTAGCTATAATTGTTTTATATTCTTTAATAAATGGCTTACTATTTATTTTTATTTTAATAATATTTGTTTTAAATTTTTCATATAAATCATTTAATATTATCTTAATTATTTTATCTTTTGTCATTGTTTTATCATTATTCTCTTTTTCTTCGCTATAAATAGTTTTATTATCTCTTGTTATTTTTATTTTATAACTAATTGTCTCTTTTACTTTGCTTTCTATAATTTTAATTTCTCCCATTAAAATTTTATCATTATTTATTATCTCTTCTTTCTTTTCTTCTTTCTTTTCTTCTTTCTTTACTTTTGGTTTTTCTTCTTCTTTCTTTTTTCTGCTTATTTTTTCTTTCGGTTCTTGAAGTTTATTAATAAACTCGTCAAATAATAATTCTTGAACTTTCTTTAATTTTAAATTATCTAATCTATTTTTTCTTCGTTTATCATCTAAATACATATCTTTTTGTTTTAATTCTTCTTCTACTTTATCCCAATAATCATGACCTTCTTTATATTCAGATAATTCATTCAAACATAATACATATAATTGTAATACAGGTTTCATTATTTGATTTGTAATGTAATGTAAATAATCAGGTTGTAAATTATTTTCAATTATATATTCTGGTGTTTCTATTTTATCTCCTTGTAATTTTGCTTCTTTTACTTTTATGTAAATATATTGTATTCTATCATTTACTGATGGTTTATTACCTGGATCTCTTACTGCTATCTTATCTGCCAATACTTTATGGGCAATTTTGCTTGGGTCTTTATAAAAACCTCTTAATGTTTTTGATAATATTAAATCTTTCAAATCTGTCTTACCATTTACTAAATCCTGTAATTCTTCTCGTAAAAATTTAATAGATAATTCTAAATCTTGATTATTTAAAATAATATCAATAACTCCTCCAAATATCTTTTTAACAATATTAGCGTTATCTCTACGTTTTAATACAATACCCATTGATTTTTGTTTAAAATGATTAACATCTTTTTCATATAAATTACCAACATATCGCTTTTTTGTAAATAAGATAAATGGATACAAACATTTTTCATAATTTAATTTTTGTGGATATGGTAAATGTTTCTTTATTTTCATTTCTACATCTTCGCCATTTTTAATAGCATAAGGTAAAGCATCTTTACCATAAACATCTTCATTATTTTCATTCTTATTACGAAACTTACAGAAAATAGAATCAGTATCACCGTAAATTACTTCTGCGTTATAATTCTCTTCAACAAAGTTTTTTGCTAACATAATCATTTCTCTACCAGTAGATGTTGTACATGCCGCAATTTCTTTAAGATAAACTGCTGATGTTTTTGCGCCAATTTGTCCATATAAAGAATTGGCAGTAACTTTATAAGCTGATTGTAAAGCATCAAATACTCCACATTCAAATTTATTATAAGTAGGTTTATTAGTTTTAATATCTGTCTTTAAAACTTCTGTTTTTATATTCAAATCTACATTAGTAATAATTATTTTATTTTCAGTTTCTTCGGGAAATCCACTAATAATTGTATTATCATTTTTAGTAATTGTAATATATTCAATCTTTTTTCTCGTATTTTTTCTCTCATTTAAAAGCATTTCAAGAATATCAGGAATAATACCTTTTTTACCATCCTTATATTTAGCAAAATAACAATCTTTTATACCAGTTTTAGTTTTTTTATCTCCTAAACCTTCATATAAATCATAGCTAACTTTTATAATTTCAATATTATCATCCTTAATATTACGATATTTATCATCAATAATATAAGTATCATGAGATAAATTTCTACATATCATAGATGATGGATATAAAGACCCGTAATCAAATACAACAATTGGATCATCTAAATAAATACCTTCTTTTGGTTCTAAAACAATAGCTCCTTCATAACCTTCGGTATTATCTTCATCACTAATATAATTTTTAATAACAGGAATAAGATATTCGCGTTTCATACATTCATTTGAAATTAATGAGAATATTTTAATACCTTGTCCTCTTCTAAATAAGAAATTGAGAGGTACTAAACAAACATTGCCCATACCAATATTATTTTCAATTATTTTTAATTTATGTAAAAGTTTATTAACTAAAATACAATCCTGAACACAATATTTAGCAATAATACATCTATCTGTTGAATTGCCTTTAAATTTTTCAAAAATCTCTTTTGGTTTTAAATCATCTTTATTGCTATTAATATAAATAGAAGCTACATTGTCTAATTTATAACTATCTAATTTAAAATCTTTTTGCATAACTTTTAAAAGGTCAATACAAACAACACCGTCAATATCAAACAATTTAAATATATTATCTCCCAATGCCGAAGATGATAATTTTTGTTCTACTAAACTACAACTTCTATTTCTAATTTTACCGAGTCCTAATTTAAATCTATCATTAATATTAAGTTCTTTTGTTCTATCCCATATATATTCAATATCAAAACCCCAAATATTATAACCAATGATAATATCAGCATTTAATAAACACATAAATCTTTTCCATGATAATAATAATTCTGCTTCTGTTTTACAACAAACAACATCAGTAATTTCAATATTATCACAATCATTTAAAGTAATTATACGTTTATAAATAATATCATCATTGCCATATTTATGAACTGTAATGCCAATTTGAATGATTTTATCACCTTCAAGTTTTGGCAATACTTCTGTCAATTTTCTATTTAATGCTTCTTCTATTTCATTATATTCTTTATTTGTTAATTTTTTAACTTTTTTTGTATCATCATTATCTTCGTTATCATCTATATCTTCATTTTCTTCATCGTCGTCCTTAACTTCAATTGATTTTACTTTATTTAAAATTAATCGTAATGTTTCTTCAATTAATCGCAATTTATCTTTAATAGAACTGTCAATTTTACTTTTTGAATATAAACGATGAATAATAGCATTTGGATTGTTATTAATAATAACATCATTGCTAAAAGCATTATAAATATTTTCAATTAAATCTTTATTGTCTAAATTAATTTTGGCAAGATAACATAAATCCTGTGCCAATTTTTTATAATTCTTAATCGCTACTGGAAAATCACCATGCGAACTTGTACATTCTATATCAAAAGAAGCAACTATTAATGGTGCTATTTGATTAATTTCAATTGCTTCAATATCATTCCAATCGGTAGTTATATTATAATTACATATAGTTTCAGGGGCATCTTCTAATGTATATTTATTAACTTTAATCCAACCACAAGGTTTAATATTTTTAATATGAATAAATCTTAAAAAAGGATCAATATTACTTTCATATAATTTAAACCCTTCTTTAATTGGTAATTCAGACTGAAAATAATATTTAAGATTATTAAACATTCGCAAAGAATTAACAATGACTTTAATGAATCTAAATTGTTTATTATTTGAAAATCCCCAAAAATCTTTTTTATGAACTACTTCAAGTTTTTCAAAATGCGTTAAATAAGTTTTTGAAATAATTCTATTTGTATATGTTTTACCCTTAAACTTATTTTCGTATGTATCTTCTCTTAATTTATTTTCTAATTCTTGTACTTTATTATTAAACTTCTTAATATCTAAATCCTCCCACGATGGAGGAGGTTTAATATAAAAGAATGGTTTAAAATTGATTACTTTTGTACATATTGTTATATTACTATTATTTGTACCATAAATATAAATACAATATTTATCTGATTTTTCATATTCATCTTTATTTTTATCAGTTTCTGGAATAAACCAATCAGTTATTTGATAAATAATTTCAGTATCTAAATTATCTTCTGTTAATTCATCAATATCAATTCTTGGAAATGTATTCATTGTTTATATATTTATGTTTAATTTTTATATTAACAAAAATCAATTTTTTTAGATTATATTTATATTTTATAGAATGGAAATAGGTTTTCAAGGCTTTTTTATTATTACTCTTATAATTGTATTTACATATTTACTATATCAATATCATTATTATAGTAAAATTGAAAAAATAGTATCAACAGTTGATAATAGAAATTATGAAGTTCAAATTAAAAATGATGCTCAAGAAGCTGCTGATTTAATTGCTAAAATTAGAGAAAAATTAGTTTTAATAGTAAATCATTTAATTAAATCATATCCAGATGAAGATAGAACAGAACAATTAAAAACTAATTTTAAACCAGATAATATTAAAGAAGGTATTGATGACCCTAATTATACCAGTTATTCAATTAATAAAGGCGAACAAATTGTATTATGTTTAAGAACAAATAATAAATTAACTGATTTAAATACTATGATGTTTGTAGTTTTACATGAATTATCACATATATGTACTAAAAGTATTGGACATACTCCCGAGTTTTGGACTAATTTTAAATGGATATTAGAAGAAGCAATTAATATAGGTGTTTATAAAAAACAAGAATTTAAGTTAAATAATGTCGATTATTGTGGTATAAAAATTACTGATAGTCCCCTTGATTAATATTTATTTAAGAATTATTTATTATTAAATAAATAGCCATGACTGAAACTAATTTTTTTAAAAATATTGATAGTAATGAAAAGGCTTTTTGTTTAGGTTTTTTTAGTTATATTAATGAAGTTGATTCAAAATATTCTAAATATACATATGAACTTTCTAATATTAATAATAGTTATGATAATGAACTATTAACTTATTTTGAAAATATTGTTGATATTATGTATGATGATAATACTGCTATAACTTCAATGACATTAATGAATAAAAATATGATTGATGATATTAAAGTAAAAATTAAAGATTTTGACAATTTTACTGATAAATATAAAAAAGAGTTTATTCGCGGTATTTATGAATACAATTATTTAAATAGTAATTATAATAATGATATCCTTATTAAAAAAGCAGGTTTAGTTAATGAAACAAGTGTAATTGAAAAAATTGCCGATTATCTTAAAGTGCCATATATTTATATTACTGATAAAGATGAATATGCTTATTTTCAGGTTAAATATGGTTGTAGTAGTATTGATTTTTTAGGTTTTATTTATAATAATATTAATGATAGTTATAGTTTTAATTATTGTAATTACAATAATACAATTCCAAGATGTTGCGTTATTAAAACTGATGAAAACGCGATTTTTCCAACAAAAGCAAATTGGAGCGATGTTGGTTTTGATTTAAGTATTATTAAAAAAATTAAAGATTTTAATTCATCAACAACTTTATATGATACAGGTATTAAAATTCAACTTGATTTTGGATATTATGGAGAAATTGTACCAAGAAGTTCAATTAGTAAATCTGGTTATATTTTAGCAAATAATATTGGTATTATTGATAATAGTTATAGAGGTAATTTAATGATTGCCTTAACAAAAATTGCTCCTGATGCTATTGAATTAGAATATCCATTTAAATGTTGTCAATTGATTGTTAGAAAACAAGTTTATGTTAATCTCGAAGAAGTAGTATCGATTGATGATACAAAAAGAAATGAAGGAGGTTTTGGATCAACAGATAATTAATATTTATTTTTATACAATCATTATAAAAAAATGATATGATTATTTTTTATTTATTTATAAAAATGTCTTTTGAGATAATTCAAGAATTTGAATTGAGTATTTTGACAATTAAAACATTAGATTGGTGTAAAGCAAAAAAAGAAATAATTAATAATCTTAATAATATTCAATTTAATCTTTTAATTGATTATAGAGAGTTATGTATATCAAATAAAGATTTAGAAATAGAAATTAAAAATTCTATATTTCATTTATTACCACAATTTTTTATACAAATTAATTATAATACTTATGAAATTAGAGATGAATATAATATAACTATTGAAGAAATAAATAAAATAGCAAAAAAAGCAATTATTATAATTAATAGAAAGATAAAAAAATGATAATTATAAATATTTTTTATAATTAATGTTGTCTAATATAAACTTTTGTAAGGTTAAATATTGTCGATATATAAATTCACATACTACAAGAAATCATAAATGTGGCACATGCTCTGAATTGGGTCATGGACAATATGAATGTAGAAATAATGCCGAAAAATTAAAATTACGAGAGTTTTTTAATGATGTAATTGACCCAAATGAAAGATGTGAATTATATAAATGTCCTTCGAAAATATTTCATAAAACAATTGCCCATCATTGCGAACATTGTAACACTCTTGGTCATAATTTATATAATTGTCCAACTAAAATAATAACTATAAATTGTCCTTTATGTAGACAATTAAATAAAATTAAAGCAAATCAAAAAAAAATCATAGGATTAGATAATGAATGTTGTATTTGTTATGATAATAAAATAGAAGTTTATTTTCCTAATTGTGGTCACGTTTGTATATGTAACGAATGTTTCTATAAATCATATTAAATGAATATTAATGAATCTTTGTAAGACATATATTTAAGAGTTTTTTAAAGGTTTTAAATATTTAATATAAGTATTATATATATATTTAGATAATTTATTTTTTTTTAAAATATGATAAATATTTATAATTAAATTATCATTATCACCAATGATATAAATATTAATATCTTCGTAATTATTTTTATGAATATATATAATATTATCGATTAAATAAGTTATATCATAATTATCATTAAACTGACAAATTAAACTTTTATTTATTGTTTTGTTATTTATTATTAAATAAACTTTTGATAAAATAGATATTAAAATAATATCTTTATCATTATTACAAAATAAATAATTATCAATTAATAATTGTTCTTCATATTTATTTTTTTTATAAATACAACAATAATTATGTTCAGTTTTAATTTTAATTGTTCGATTAGATAAATATTTGATTATTAAAAAATAATAAATCTTTTTAATTGTTTTATTTTTATAATTAAATAAGAAATCTAATAAATATTCTAATTCGATATTTGATGTAATTTTATAAATTAAATTGTCTTCATTTATATATAAATTAAAATTATTAATTACAACTATTTTATTATCATAATTATAATTAATTTTATCATATACATCATATAAATGTAGATTATAATTTAATGGTATGTAATAATTCATAATTACCTTATATAAATATTATTTAATATTTATATATAAAAATGGTATTACATTTAATTAAAAAAAAAATAAAAAACGATGATATTGCTTTACATATTTATAATTTATATTTAATATCTAAATATTACGAAAAAGGATTATTAACAGAACATAATACTAATCTTTTTTTATTTAAATTTAGTAATGATGAATATTATACAAATCTAATTTTAAGCAAAATTAATTTTAATAATTATAATAATAATAATTACATTAAAAAAATTATTACAAATGAAAATATAGCATTAAAAATTTTAATTAAAAATCCAAATATAATCAAAAATCTCGATTATACTTACAAAAATAATAAAACAATTATTTCAAATATATGTTTAAATAATTCCTATTATTTTAAATTTGCTTCAAAAGAACTTAAAAATAATATTAATTTTATTTTATATTTACTCGAAATTAATATCTTTATTTATTTTTTTATTGATGATAATCTTAAAAATAATAATGATATTATAAAAATAATTAAAATAAATCCTCTAATCATTGATTTATTAAAAATGTAATTAATCGACCTTATCCATTTCAACTTCTTCCTTATCATCAGTTTCTTCTTCATCTTTTTTTCCCATATTAGCAAACATTTCTGGATTCATTCCAGCTGGCATACCAGCACCATTAGCAAACATTTCTGGATTTAATCCTGCTGGCATTTGTGATGGTCCTTGAAGTTTCATTAATAGGGGTTGTACCTTATCCTGAACTTCTTTTTGTTTATTTTTATAAGTTTCGGCAGTTTCATTAGTATTTTCTTCAAACCATTTAAGAGCATCAGCAACAATTGGATCAATTTCTGTCTTAATTTCATCAAAATTTGGTGGTGCTCCTTCGTTTTTAGTAGCAATACTATTTTTAACTCCATATAAATAATTTTCAAGGTCATTTTTACTTTCAATTACTAATTTAAGTTTTTCATCTTCTTCTTTATATTTCTCTGCCGCTTTTACCATTTCCTCAATTTGTTCTTTTGATAATCTACCTTTATCATTTACAATCTTAATATTATTTGATTTGCCTGTGCTTTCTTCTTTTGCTGTTACTTCAAGAATACCATTAACATCAACAGACAAATCAATAACAATTTTAGGTTGTCCTCTTGGCATTGGCGGGATACCGCTTAAATGAAATGAACCAAGTTGATTATTATCTTTTACTAATGCTCTTTCACCTTCGTAAATCTTAATATCTACACCTGGTTGATTGTCAGAATATGTTGAGAATGTTTGTGATTTTTTAGTTGGTATAGTTGTATTACGTTCAATAATTTTAGTCATAACTCCACCACTTGTTTCAATACCAAGAGAAAGAGGAGCAACATCGAGAAGAAGAAGGTCATTTGTTTTTGAATTACCTTGACCTGTAAGAATAGCACATTGAATGGCTGCGCCAATCGCAACTGCTTCATCTGGATTTAAACTCTTATTTAGTTGTTTTCCATTAAAATAATTACTTAAAAGTTCTTGAATTTTAGGTATGCGAGTTGTTCCTCCAACTAATACAATTTCATCAATTTCATTTTTACCAACTTTTGCATCTGATAAAACTCTTGACAGAGGTTCTAATGATTTATTGAAAAAACTTTCAGCTAATTGTTCAAATTTAGCTCTGCTTAAAGTTGTCGAATAATCAATACCGTCAAATAATGATTCTACTTCAATTGTTGTTGTAGTTGATGATGAAAGATTTTTCTTTGCTCTTTCAGCCGCAATATTAAGTCTTTTAAGAGCCTTCGGGTTTTCCTTAATATCTTTTGAATGTTTTTTCTTAATATCAGCACATAAATAATCAACAATTAAATTATCAATATCAGAACCTCCAAGATGAGTATCGCCAGCTGTTGCTTTAACCTCAAAAATACCCCCATCAATAGTTAAAATAGATAAATCATGAGTTCCACCACCTTCATCGAAAATAAGAATTGTGCTCTCTTTATCAGTTTTCTTATCAAGACCATAAGCAATAGCAGCAGCCGTTGGTTCATTAATAATTCGTAGACATTCCATTCCACTAATAGTACAAGCATCCTTTGTGGCTTGTCTTTGACTATCGTTAAAATAAGCAGGCACAGTAACAACAGCTTTTTTAACAGGATGTCCAAGATATGCTTCGGCAGTTTCTTTTAGTCTTGTTAGAACCATTGCTGAAATTTCTTCGGGATAAAATGTTTTATTTTCGCCTTTAAAATCTACATTAATAACAGGCTTATTACTACTATCACCTGAAACATCAAAAGACCATAATTTTTTATCATTTTGTACATAACTATCATCATATTTACGTCCAATTAAACGTTTAATATCATAAAGAGTTGATTTTGGATACATAGTAGAAATATTTTTAGCAGCATCTCCTACTAATTTCTCTTCTTTTGTAAATGATACATAAGAAGGGATAATTCGTGAGCCTGTTTGATGATCAGGTAAAACCTCAACTCTATCACCAATCCAAACAGCTACACAACTTGTAGTAGTTCCTAAATCAATACCGATACCAATATTATCTTCTTTTGACATTATTTTATTTAAAATTATTATAATAAATCTTTAAGTAATTTTTATAATAATTAAAAACAAAAATAATATTCATTTCATTTATAAATTTAACTTTATAATCTTTGATATTTAATACATATAATTAATTCATAATCTGTTAAATTATATAAATATTACTATTGCTATAAAATTACAATTTGTTTTATTAATGATAAAAAATATTAAATTGTATTATTTATAAGAAATAATTCATTATCTGTAATATCATATATTTTATATATATCATCTTCATTTTTTATATTAGATAAATTTATTTTTTTCATAGATTGAATAACTATATCTCTTCCATGAATATTATCAGTCATTGATATTTTATTTAAATATTTAATCAATTTTGAATTAATTAAAATTTTAAGTCCATTGTATTCTTCATAATTATTTATTAATAAATAAATCATATTATCAGATAAATTATATTCTCCTTTTTCATCAAATGAAGGCATCAAATAACCACCAGAACACATAATTATTTTAGAAATCCCATAATCTATCATTTTATTATTATTATAATAATAAATACCTGGAAATTGATTTTTTATATTAATTTTATCAATTATTTTATATTTATATATTTCATCTTCATTTTCTTTAATATTTCCATTTTTAATATGTGTCAATCTTATTCTTTGTAATACTTTTTTATCATTTTTAATATACAATGCTTTTTTTATATCAAAAGTTTCATAATTATTTTTAATTAAATTAGACACCTTATTTATAAGATTTATATCATTATTTGATATACATAATGGTAAAATATCATTTTCATTTATTATAATATCATCATATTCTATAATATTTTTTCTTAAATAATCTACCTTTGTTTTTGAATATTTAACAATCTTTTTTTGAATTAAGAAATAACAGAAATATGTACTAATATTTTTAAAATATTTATTAGATGAATTTAATGATAAATATTTTATATTCATATAATTATGAATATATGATCTATTTTTATTTTGATTTGTAATATAATTTTTAATATTTATAGGTGTTATAAATAATAAATATTTGTTTTCTAATAAAATATTTATAGAATATTCTATAAATTGTAAATATAATTTATTATCACCTGTAGCATTAATATTTTCATAAGGTGGATTTCCGACAACTAAATCAAATCCTTCTAAATCCCATTTCTCTTTTATATTTAATTTTAATGTATCTCCTTCATTGAAATTCAATTTATATTTTTTATATGGGTCTAATAATAATTTTGATATAAATATATTTTGTTTGTTTATATCACTATAATATAAACAATCTTCGATAATAAATTTATAACGTTCTTCTTTATTTTCTATTAAATCTTTTAATCCATTCATAAATTTATTAATTATATCAATAACAAATCCACATTTCCCACTACATGGTTCAAATACCTTTTTAGGACTTTTCCAAAAGTCTTCTGGTATTTTATCTAACATATCTTTTCTTAATTCATAAGGGGTCGATACTTCTGCATTTTGTTTTTTTTCATTTTCATGAGGTATTAAATATTTATCTATTGATTTAGATAAATCGTCAATATTACCTAAATTTTCTTTAAATATTTGTTTAATATCAGCTACTATTGTATTAAATTTATTATCATGTTTTAAATATTTATCATATAACATAATAAATATATTAAATACTTCTAAATTCATTTTATTACCCCACCACGTTTTAATAGTATCTAAAATTATAGGTGATAATTCTTCATTTTCTTTAATAAATTCTATCATTTTGTCAAATGATATACAATCATTTTCACATACAGTAAATAAAGCTAATAATGGTGCTAATTTTTTTATAATTTCATTAAATAAATCTAAATTTTCTTCTTCTCTTTCATAATCTTCTTCATTTTTATCTTTTGATGATTCTTTATTATTTTTTTTATTTTTATCAATACCATCATTAATATTTATATCTTCATTTTCTAAAATATTACTAATTTTTTTTTTACCTTTATTTATATTAATAGTAAATAAAGATGTAATTAATTTTTGATCTTCAACAGAAAATAAATTAATTTTATAATCAATATTTTCTAAAATTTTGGTAATACTATTTGACGTTTTAGAAGAAAATATTTTATATATTGATGTTATAATTTCATTTATATTCGTATTTCTTACGCCAAATATAGTATCATTCCATTCATCTACATTAAAATTTATTAATTTTTGTTCTAATATATATTTTAAAGCATCTTTTGATGATTTATTTTTATTAATATTAATGGCATATTCCATTATTATATTTACACTTCTTTGTATATTTAAATCAATAACAAATCCACAACTTTTATTTTCATCCTCTGACATACATCGATATAACATTTGAAATATAGTATCATATTGATTTATATTTGTTAATAATAATACTATATCACAATTTTTAATAGTAATACCTAATGAACATCTTTTACCTGTTAATACTAATACACCTATTTTACCATTAATTATTGCTTTATTTTCAGCATCATTAATTAATTCAATTGGTTTTTTATCATTTGTATTTGTTAATGTAATTATTTCAAATTCATCTAATAAATTTTTATTTATTATAAATGTTTTTAATGTTTCAGCTAATATATCAACTCCATTACCACAAGGTAAAAATGATAATATAGTTAAAGGTTTAGTTTTATTAAACCATCTTGAGCTGTATTCTGGTTTATCTATTATATTTTTAATTCTTCCAAAAAAACTATTTTTGTCATAATATGAATAATTTTGTTTTTTTTCATATCCAAATATATTTTTAATTAATTTTTCTACCATATCTTCATTCATAAATTTATTTTCAATCTTTTTACCATCATTTTTTAACATTAATATACTATCAATTGATATTCCATAATCATCATTTAGTAAATCTTTTTTAATTTCATCATTTAATTTCCATGTTATATAATGTAATTTAGGTATGGTATTATAATATTTTTCAATATTATTTAAATCATATTCATTTATTACTGTTTTTAATAAATCTCCGTGTTTAGTAATTAATTTATTATAATTTTCTTCAACTCTTATATTTTTACATAAATTATTATCTTCTAAATCCCATAAGACACAATTTTGATTATTTATATTATAATTATATATAGGTTTTGTATATGTTGCTGTTATATATATAGTTTTACTATTATTACCATACATATCTAATGTCGTTTTTGCCAATTCTGTTGTTCCACCATTATGTGTTTCATCTATAAATCTTAATGTAAAATCAATTTCATTTAACCATTTTATTTTATTGGTTTTTTCAGTTTTTGATTGTAAATATTGTTTAGATATAATTATAATATTTTTATTACCCAATTTAGGTTTTTTTTTATCTTTAATATCGTTTCTTGTAATTATAGTATAATTATCAAATTCTATTTTATTATTAAAAAGTTTTAAATATTCTGGTATAGTTTCATTTGGAGCTGTTGTAATAATAAGAATATTATTATCATTATTTTCAATTATAACACCACACATAATATAAGATTTACCACTTCTTGGAGGTGGTCCTAACAAAATATTATTCGTAGTATTTAATAATTTTATTATTTTATTAACTGCATATTTTTGATGAGGATATAATATTAATAATTCCTTATTATTATATAAAGAATTTATAGATAAATTAGTAGAATATTTATATTTAAAATGATTAAATGTTTCTTAAATATCATTTAAATCATAAATAATAGTATTTGAATCTAATATAATATCTTTTATATCTTTACTTGTATTATTAGAACAGTTAGCAATTTTATATAAATATTCTTTATTTGGTATAACAATACATAAAATTAATTTATAATTATTTGGTTTATAATTTTTATTATAAATATCTGATATATCTCTAATATCTAAATCATTAATACCGTATGAATAATTATAATTTTTTACAGTTGTTGCTATTATTGTTTTTTTATCTTTCGATAGTAATGTTAAATCTGATTTATCACCTTTACCACCTAAATTTAAATTAAATAGTATTTTATTATCTTTAACAGTTGTAATTGTAGATATATTATAATTACCCGTACATATATCATAATTATTAAAATTATTAAATAATTTTAAAAATGAAAATAATTTAAATATTGCTTCTAATTTATCAATATTACCAATTGATTTATCATGAATATATTCTTTAATATTATTAGTTAATAATAAAGTATTATATAAATCTAAATATGTATTCATTTTTGATAATTATATAATTAATTAATTTATATCATTTTTTATTCGTATCTTAACTAATAAACATATATTTATTATAAATAATATTATACATAAAGGTATAGAATATAATGTTAATGTTAAAAATAATTCAAGAACCTTAAACATAATTATTAATCTTCTAAATCACTTAAATCACTTAAATCACTTAAATCACTTAAATCGCTTAAATCACTTTCATCATTCTTAATATTAAAATTATTATTTAAATTATCATATAATTTAAGTCCCAAGTCAATGATATTAATATTATAATTTTTTTTAAATGATTCGCCAAAGTTTAAAAAAAGGATAAAATTATAATATGTATCACCTTTTTTTTTATATTCAATTATTTTATTATTAAAATAATTGGGATAAATGATATTACCCATTAATAAGAAATTAATAATTATGTTATTACTAATAGCAAGTAGGTTATAATAAACTATTTTATAACAAACCATTATTTAATATTAATACTTATTATAAAAAATGATTTAATATTTTATATAATTTTAATTAAAAAATAATGGATGATATTCGCTTGTTTATTAAAAAGAATGCTATTATTAAGCTACAATTATCTATTAAATATAAAGATGATTATACTGAATATAAATATAAATATGGTGATAATCTTCTTATTTTTAAAGAATATGAAGATAATATTAGCTTAACATATAATAAAAAAACT
>Ga0172373_10006882_pt1 | contig 14966 bp, 8 predicted proteins | sample Lak10m_2_FD_114546 | JGI IMG/M metagenome (GOLD analysis project Ga0172373, IMG submission 114546) | Freshwater microbial communities from Kabuno Bay, South-Kivu, Congo - kab_092012_10m | ecosystem: Environmental > Aquatic > Freshwater > Lake | place: Democratic Republic of the Congo: South-Kivu... | reverse complement strand
GTCGCTGGAGCTTCGTGAACGTCAGCTACGATCCCGACCAGACGCGCCAGCTGCGCATGACGGTCGACGGCGCCTCGAGCGGGATCCTGCTCGCTCCCGGACAGCCGCCGCGCACGCCCGGCGAGCTGAAGCTCGGCGACCTCGGTCGCGGTGGCGGCGGTCCGAGCGCGACGCTGGACGAGTTCGTGCTCGAGGTCGGTCCCGTCAGCACGGACCAGGCGCGCGAGCGCGCAGCGCCGCCGGTCGCGCCGGGGCCGCATGCGCTGGCGATCCGGACCTCGCTCGGCCTGCGCTCGGTCGAGCCCGTCGCGGGCGTGATCGGCTCGAGTTACGTCGACACGCCGGCCGACCTCGCCCTCGGCCAGCTCGAGGGCGCGGCCGTGGCGGGCGGCGAGCTGCGCTGGGCTCCGGCCCGCTGGCGCCGCGTCGTGACCGACGACGCACCCGCGCCGCGCACCACGCATCCGACCGTGTCGCTCGGTGGCGGTCGCACCTTCGTCTTCGGCGGAGAGACGCGCGACACCGAGCTCTGGCCGATGGTCAACACGAACGACACCTGGCTGTTCGATTCGGCACGTCAGACCTGGAGCTACGTGCCCGCGAGCGTCGCGCCCGAGGCCCGCTGCCACATGCCCGCGGCCTACAGCCCCGACCACGACCTCGTGCTCGTGCACGGCGGCTGGCGCAACGACTTCACGCCCGGCCAGGTCTTCAACGACACGTGGGTGTTCCACGTCGGGCAGCAGGGCTGGGAGCGCGTCTTCCCGACCGGCCCTGGTCCCGGTGCCTCGTCCGACCACGGCCTCGTCTACCTGCCCGCGCTGCAGAAGTTCCTGCTGCTGCGCGACAAGGCGGCGTGGCTCTATGACCCGGTGCTCGCCAGCTGGAGCGCGCTCGGCCAGGCGCGCGCCGTCGATACGTCCGGGCAGCCGACGAGCTACGCCTTCGGCGCCTCGACGGCCTGCGTGCTCGATCCGCGCACGGGGCTCGTCGTGCTGTACGGCGGCTCCTACGGCAACCCGCCGACCCAGTTCACCGACACGACCGCGTTCTACGACGTGGCGACGCACACCTACACCGTGCTGGCGCCGCCCGTGCGTCCGCCGGCGCGCGTGCGCGGCGGCTTCGGCTTCGACGAGCGTCACGGGCGCGTCGTGCTGTTCGGCGGAGTCCTGGACCAGTTCTCGACGCGGCGCGACGACCTGTGGGTCTTCGATCCGCTCGCGCAGACCTGGAGCGAGCTGCTCGCCTCGGGTGCTCCGGGCCGACGCGGCGGCTACTACGGCATGGCCTATGACGAGACGCGCGGCTCGTTCCTGCTCTCCTGCGGGCGGCGCGAGTACGCCAGCTGGACGGACGAGACCTGGGAGCTCACGCTCGCGCCCGCGCGCCCGGGCACGGCGCTCTACACGCTCGATCTGCAGCCGGCCGGGGCCCAGGGCCTCTGGTCCGCCGATGTCGACGCGCCCGCCGACGCCGAGGTGCGCTTCTGGGTGCGACGCTCGGACAACCTGCGCACCTTCGAGCCGTGGCGGCCGGCCGGCGGCCTCTCGGGCACTCGCCGCTACCTGCAGGTCGCGGTGCGGCTGAAGCCGGGCTCGGCGGGCGAGGCTCCGCTCGTGCGCGCCTTCGGCTTCCGCTGAAGGCTGGCCGGAAAAGGTTTCCGACGCGCTGCAGCGGGCCTCCTGCGAAGTCGGAAAGGAAGGCTCCCCGCCGCGGCGCGCCTGGAATAAAGTGCGAGACGTCATGCGCTCCAGCCGACCCGCACTCGCCCTGGCACTCCTGCTCTCCGGCTGTGGTAACCAGGGGGCTGCCGTGCTGGCCAGCGGCGCCGGCGTCCCGGCCCCCCTGGCGACGTTCCCGCTCGATCCGGCGCGTCCGCTCCAGAGCTACACCTGGGCCGGCGAGGCGCCGGTCACGGCCCTGCCGGGCGCTCCGGAGGCCCTGGTGTTCGGGGAGCTCGGGCGCACGCCCGCGACGCGTCTGTACCTGCGCGGCGAGGACCTCGAGGCCGAGCTCGGTCAGCAGGCGGGCTGGGCGATCGTCGAGCAGACGAGCCTGGAGCCGGCGTCCGGTCGGTTCGGGGGCGCACTCGCCTTCGCGCGCGGTAGCCGCCTCGTGCTGGACGCTGCGGAGGCCCTGCGCGCGCCCGGGGAGGGCTGGTCGCTCGAGCTGTGGCTGCGACCGGACGCGCACCAGGCCGGTGTGATCCTCTCTCTCGTGGGATTGCTCGAGGTCGCGAGCGAGGCCGGCGGCCGGGTCGTCGCGAGCACCTCGATCGAGACCCCGGAGGGTCCGAAGAACGTCCTGGCGCGCTCGCGCGGTGCGCTCGTTCCGGGCGAGTGGAACCACCTCGGGGTCGTGCTCGACACGGGTCTCGTGAAGCACCTGCGCGTCGTGCTCAACGGCGAGGTGCATAGCGAGCGCCTGGAGGGGACGCCGCGGCGCTCCTTCGAGCGCCTCACGCTTGGCGCTTCGAGCGGGGGCCGATCGACCCTGCCGGGCGCGATCGACGAGCTGCGCCTGCAGGGGCGCGTGGCGAACTCGTCCGAGTTCGAGGCCCACTGGCGCGCAGCGCCGCGGCCGCTGCAGCGCCTGACCGTGCAGTACGCCGACGGTGTGGAGGAGCGCGAGTTCTGGACGCGGGCGCTCTCCGTGCCGCGCCTCGCGCCGGGCGGGGACTGGACGGCCGGTGAGCTGACGCACCTCCGCCCCGACGAGCACGGCCTGAGCTGGGTGGCGGCCGACTGGCAGCGCATCCCGGCGCTCGATCCGCCGCTGGCGCGCACGACGGCCCCGGTCGTTCCTGTGGGCGACGAGAAGCTCTTCCTGTTCAGCGGCGAGGTGCGCGATTCGCACTACGGGCGCATCACGAACAGCCCGGATACCTGGCTCTTCGACATGCGCTCGGGAGCCTGGGAGGAGCTCGACACGCCCGTCGCGCCGCCCGGACGCTGCCACCAGCCGGCGGCCTACAGCCCGGACCACGACGTCGTGCTGATGACCGGTGGGTGGATCAACGACCGTAATCCGGGCGAGCTCCTGTCCGACCTGTGGCTGTTCCACGTGAAGGAGCGCCGCTGGGAAGAGCGGCACCCCGCGGACATGCCCGAGGCCCTGTCGGACAGCGTGGTCGTGTACCACCCGGGGCAAAAGGTTTTCGTGATCCTCTCGGGCGCGTGGGCCTACACCTACGATCCCGCCCGCGACGTCATGGAGGCGGCCGGGAAGCTGCGCCCGGCCGGTGCCGCGCGGCCGGGGGTGCAGCTCGCCAACGGTCCGATCGGCGCGCTCGATCCGCGCACGAATCTGCTGTGGCTCTTCGGCGGCGCGCGTCCCGTCGAGGGCGGCGAGGAGTTCAGCGACGAGCTCGCCAGCTTCGACCTCGAGACGCGCGTCTTGACCTACCACGAGGGCCCGCGGCCTTCGGCGCGCGTGCGCGGAGCGTTCGCCTGGGATCCCGTGCGCGCGCGCTTCGTGCTCTTCGGCGGCGTGCGCGAGCAGGCCTCGCAGCGCTTCGACGATCTGTGGACCTTCGACCCCGCCACGCTGCGCTGGGAAGAGCTCCCCTACGCGGGCGCGATCACCCGCCGCGGCGGCTACTACGGGCTGGGGCACTCGGCGGAGCAGGACCGCTTCTACCTTCTCACCGGCCGCCACTCGAAGGAGCGCTTCCTCGAGGAAGCCTGGTCCCTTGCGCTCGATCCGCAGGCCGAGGGCCGGGGCCGCTGGCTGTTCGACCGCGCCGCCTTCCCGGGCGAGGCCGCCTGGTTTCTCGAGAGCGAACCCGCCGACGCCGAGCTCACCCTGCGCTTCCGCGCCAGCGACGACGGGCGCAACTTCGGTCCGGAGCTCGCGAGCTGTCCGCCGACCGGCCGCTACGTCGAGGTCGACCTGCGGCTCGCGCCCGGGCCCTCGGGCACCGCGCCGCGCGTGCGCGCGCTCGGCTTCCGCGCGCCGCAGTAGCGCGCGGCCTCACGACCCATCGAGCCCGGCCGTGCTCAGCGGCTCGTGGCCGGGCGCGCGACGGCCGTGTCGCGCTCGTCCGGGATCATGGCCGCATAGCCTTCGCGCTCGAGCCAGTCGTAGACGCGCGTCAGCGGCGTCACGAGGCCCATGTGCGGCACGATCGTCGGGCGCAGGGAGCCGTGCGTGTAGATCTTCGAGAAGATCCCCATCAGCTCGTGCGTGTCGGCCGCGAAGATCCCTCCGCCCGAGTTGCCGATGTAGGTCGGCGCGTTGATCATCCAGTAGCGCTCGCCGTCGACCTCGTGCTGGCAGGTGGCGATCTCGCCGCGCGTCGGGATCGGATCGTTGCCGAGCGGGCAGCCGACGGCCACGACGCCGTCGAAGATGCGCGCGGACTCGAGGCGCGAGCGCGGCGCGAGGCGCGCGCCGAACTCGAGCGCATCCTCGGTGACGAGCTCGAGCAGGGCCGCGTCGAGCTTCGGATCGTGGGCGATCAGCTTCGCCTCCGCGTGGCGCGTCGTGCCATCTTCGCGGTAGATCTGCACCGGCACGGGCAGGGTCAGCACCGGCGGATCGCCCTGGATGTCGCGCACGACGTGCCAGGCGGTCAGGAGCGGCGTGCGGAAGCCGCCCTCGGTGCGCGCCTCGGAACGCAGCAGCACACCGCTGCCGACGCTGTTCTCGCCGGCGAGCTGCACGACCGGGCCGACCAGCTCGCGCCACATCCCGCGCAGATCGGGCTCGCGCGCGAACTCGCGGTCGAGGGCCTCGAGTCGCTGCTGACTGGCGTCCAGGTCGTGCTGCGTGTGCGTGAGCAGTTCCTGCAACGTCTCGTAGCGTTGCGCGAGGCGCGCATCGCGCTCGGCGAGCTCCTTCTCGAGCCCCGGTTCGAAGCTCGCCTGGGTCGCCTCGAGCTCGGTCAGCGACGAGTCGTGGGCCTCGATCGCCGCGCCGATCGCGCCCAGGTTGCGTTCGGCCTCCGCGAGGCGAGTCGAGAGCGCGTTCGTGCCTTCCACGGCGCGGTGGGTCGAGGCCAGCTCGTCGCGCAGCGCGGTCAGCTCGCCCTCGACCGAGTCGAGGTCCGTGCGCAGGTCCTGCGAGAGCCGCAGGCGCGCCGACTCGGCCAGCTCGAGGCGCTCCTTCAGCCCGCCGATCCGGTTCGAGACGACGGCCGCGGCGGAGAGCACGAGGCCGGTGGCGAGCGTCACCGGCAGCCAGGCGCCGGTGCGGGAAGTGGGGGAGCTTTGCGAGGTGCGATCCATGCGGCTTCTGCCCCCGGGGAGGAGCGTGTGACCGAGCCCTTTTCGGCACGCCCGCTGCGCTCAGTCCAGCCGAGCCGGAGGAAACCTGGGCCCCGCGCCGGACCCGTCCCGGGCCCCCGCGGGGTGCAGAAGTGCTTCTAGGACATGGAGTTAGCGGCGTCCGTCCGGCCCCGCCCGCGGGCAGCGGCGCGCAGCAGCGCGCGCCGCAGGGGGGTATGGGCATCCAGGGCGCGAACGAAATCCGATTCGCGGCGGCCACCCTTGGCGCGCACCACCTCGAGGGCCGCGCGCCGCTCGGCCGCGCTCCACTGCTCGAGCTCCGGCAGGGCCGCGAGCACCGGCGCAAAGCGCCGCCACCACAGCCGCTCGCCGGCGCTCCAGCCGCGCGGCGCGCGCTGGCCGAGACGGCGCGTCACCTCCTGCGCGAGCTCTTCCTCGCTCCCGCGCGCGGCGAGCCGGCGCGCGCCCGGCTCGGCCAGCGCCGCCAGGGAGAGCACGCCGATCACGTCGTCGCGTGGCGCGCCGGTCGAATAGTAGACGTTCTCGCGCGCGAGCCGGCGCAGCACGGCCGGCGCCGAGCGGTAGCCGGGGCGCGCGGCCTGGCGCGCGAGCTCGCGGCGCATCAGCGCGAGCGTGGGCGCGTGCCGCGGCCGGAAGCCGAGGCGCTGGTAGAACCACCACGCGCCCGAGGCGATGCCCTCCTCGTTCTCGTGCCCGAGCTGGTAGGGGTAGACCGTGAAGGTGTCGACGCCGAACAGGTGGTGCACCGAGGCCAGCACCCAGCCGTAGACGTGGGCCGCCTCGGCCCCGCGGAAGGCGTCGAAGACGTTGTAGGCGATCTCGGCCGAGCCGAAGAGCGCGCTGTTCAGGACGTAGCCGATCGGCACGTCGTTCTGCAGCGTCAGGAAGCCGTACACGGCCTCGAACAGGAGCCGTCGCTCGGGCCGGAAACCGATCGCCACGAAGGCGAGCCCGTCCTCGCACTCCAGCACGCGCACGTCGCGCGCGTCGCCGTGCACGAAGACGTCGAGGTCGCGCGAGCGCGTCGCCATCGCGTTGCGCGCCAGCTCGATCAGGCGCGCACCCTCGCGCGGCGACACGGCGCGCACGCGGGGCCGCTGCGCCAGCACGTCGGGCAGCACCGGGCGCGTGCGGCGCAGGGCCGCGCGGCGCGGGACGAAGGTGCCGAGGCCGGCGCGCGCCAGGGTGCGCGAGGGCGTGCCCGGCCCCGCGCGCAGCACGAGCTCGGGCTGCACCTCGTCGTACAGGATCTCACGCACGAGCGGATCGGCCGCGAGCTCGTCCAGGCGCCGCGCGAGGAAGGCGCCGTCGGCCTCGTGCGGACCCTTCAGGCGCGCCAGCCACGCGCGCAGCGGCAGGTCGAGCTCGTCGACGAGCGGTGCGGCCGCGTGGGCCGTCAGGAACTCGAGCCGGTCGAGCAGGCGTTGCTCCTCCGCGTCGTCGAGGCTCTCCCAGGCGACCTCGAGCCGGGCCGGGAAGGCGCGCGCGAGGCGCGCGGCGGTGGCCTGGTAGAAGGGATAGCGCAGGTCGGTGCCGGCGATGCCGCTCGACTCCAGCGCGCGCTTGAAACGGCGCAGGTCGGGGCGGGCGGCGAAGGCGGTGAGCGCGCGCTCGACCGCGGTGCGCAGGGCCGCGTCGTCGGCGTAGGCGCACAGGAACAAGAGCACCTCGTGCAAGCGGCGCACGGCGGCGGCGCTGCCGAGGCGCGTGCGCGCGAGGCGTGCCACGAGCGCACGCTTCGCGCGCGCGGCCTCGGCCGAGAACTCGAACCGCAGACGCTCCAGCCGCGCGAGGTCGCTCATGGCCGCGATTGTGCGCGCCTTCGGCGCCCGCGTCGATGCGCCCGCGGCCGTAGGGGGTCAGGCGAGCAGGGTCGCGAGCAGCCGCTCGTCGAGCTCGACCCCGTGCACGGGGTCACCGGCCGCGCGCAGCAGCACGAAGCGCGGCCGACCTGCGGCGCCCTTCTTGTCGTGGCGCATGGCCTGCACGAGCTCCTCGGCCGCGAGCGCGAGCCCGTGGCGCGCGCGCAGCTCGCCCAGGGAAGCGGGCAGCCCGAGCCGCGTCCCGAGCTGCGCCACGCGCGCGGGAAGCGCCGGATCGCCCAGCAGCCCGCTCCGCGCGCTGGCCTCGAGCGCGAGTCCGAGCCCGACCGCGACCGCGACGCCGTGGGGGATCGTGCCCGGCCCGGCGGCCTGCTCGAGCGCGTGCCCGAAGGTGTGCCCGAGGTTCAGGAACTTGCGCACGTCGCGCTCCTCCTCGTCGGCGGCGACGAGGCGCGCCTTGACGGTGACGCAGCGCGCGACGAGCTCCTCCAGGCGGTCCGCGTCGCGCGCCAGCACGGCCTCGGGCGCGGCCTCGAGCTCGTCCAGCAGGCCCGCGTCGCCGACCAGGGCCGTCTTCAGCACCTCGCCGAGCCCGCTCGCGAGCTCGACCGCGGGCAACGTCGCGAGCGTCTCCGTGTCGGCCAGCACCGCGCACGGCTGGTGGAACACGCCGGCCAGGTTCTTGCCCGCGCGCAGGTTGACGGCCGTCTTGCCGCCGACCGACGAGTCGACCTGCGCCAGCAGGCTCGTCGGCGCCTGCACGAACTCGATTCCGCGCTGGAACAGGGCCGCCGCCAGGCCGGCGACGTCGCCCACGACGCCGCCGCCGAAGGCCACCAGCCGGCTCCGACGGTCGAGGCCCGCCGCCAGCAGGAAGTCGAGCACGCGCTCGAGCGTCGCGAAGCTCTTCGAGCCCTCGCCCGGCGCGAGCGCGAGGCGCGGCGTCGCGGACAGCGCCGCGAGACGTGCACCCTGGGCGGCGAGCACGTGCTCGTCGCTCACGAGCGCCGTGGCCGAGCTTCCCGCGAGGGCCTGCGCGAGCCCACCGAGCGCGCCGCGCCCCACGACGACCTCGTAGGGGACGCGCGTCGCGACCGCGATCCGACGGGTCACGGCGCGGCCGAGCTCGTCAGGCTGCCACCCGAGCGCGCGCGGCGGCGGCGCACGAGCTCCTGCTGGAACTCCTCGGCGCGTCGTCGGTCGCGACGGGTCAGGACGACGAAGGCCGCCACGAGCGCCGCTCCCACGCCGCCGACGATCCAGCCGACGTTGCCGAGGGCCGCACTCGGCTCCGGCACGAAGCGCTCGATCGACGAGAGCACGAACACCGGCGCGACGCACAGTCCGGCCTGCGAGGCCTCGTAGGCGAAGTTGTGCAGGAAGAAGCCCTGGCCGTAGACGAGCTCGCCGATCTGGAAGTCCGTGTGCAGCACCGGCGAGCGGAACTGGATCACGCCCTTCCAGGTGTTGTTGCCGATCCAGCCCTGCATGTAGCGCCCCATGCGCGCCGGATTCTCGCCGCCGAGGCTGACGCGACCGTCCTGCAGGCGGCTGATCGGCACGACCACCGGCTGCAGTCGCCAGGCCTCCGGATCGGCCTGGATCTGGTCGAGCAGGCGCTGGTCGAGCACCGGCGCCGCACCCCAGTCGACGTCTTGCGCGCCGTCGCGCGCGAAGGCCATCAGCGTCCAGAACGGCTCGAAGGGCGTCTCGGTGACGAAGCGGATCTCCTGGCCCGGGTCGGGCGCGAGGTCGGCGTCCTGGATCCCGTCGAAGGCCTGCAGCGAGAGCTTGCTCAGCGTGCCGAGCGACGGATACGAGCGCTCGACGCGTGCGCCGACGAGCAGCGGTCCTTCGTTCCAGGTGCCCTTCTGCAGCGCGTCCTCAGTCGCGAAGACCTTCAGGAACAGGCCGTCGAGGCGCACGAAACCACCGGTCGAGGCGGAGCCCTCGGGCAGTTCCAGGGCCAGGAAGTGGACCACGGAGCCATCCTCGAGCTCGAGCTGGCCGAGCGTCTCCGCCTCGTGCGCGGCGCCACTGCGCGCGCGCAGGTCGACGATGCGGCCGCGGGCCGTGAAGGGCTGGCCGCGCGCGGCCGCCGGCGCGGCGCGGAGCTCGCCGCACAGGGCCTGGTCGAGCTCGCGCGTGGCAAGCTCGGCGAAGTGGCGCGGCGTGTAGCGGCGTGCGGCGTCGAGCACGAGGTCGGCGGCCTCGCTCTCGAGCACGACGCGGTCGGAGGTCTCCTCATCGCGCACCAGCGTCGCGAGGCGCGCGAGGTCGAGCTCGGGCACGGCGAGTAGCGGCTCCGACTGCAGGCTCTCGTCGGTGATCGCGACCGGCTCGGGCGCCGCGCCGCTGGAGAGAGCCTGCTTCAGCGTCGTGCCGAGCCCGATCGCCACCACGGCGAAGCCGCCCAGCAGGAGCACGAGGCGCTTCTTCTCGCGCGCCGCCATGGCTTTCTGCTGCTCGAGCGCCTTCTGGAACTGGACGGTCATGCTTTCGCTCCCAGGATGTGTCTCTGTGCGGCGTGCTCGCGCGCGGCCGCGACGAGTCCTTCGAAGAGGCGCGCGTGGCCGGGCTCGCTCGAGAGCTCGGGGTGCCACTGCACGCCCAGGGCGAAGCCGCGCGCGCACTCGATGCCCTCGATCAGGCCCTCGCCGTCCTGGGCCGAGGCCTGCCAGCCCGGGCCGACGGCGGAGAGCGCCTGATGGTGTCGCGAGACCACGTCCAGGCGGGCTACCCCGGCCAGGGCGCGCAGTTTCGTGCGCTCCGCGAGCTCGACCGGATGGCGCACGCCGCCCGAGTGCGGTTGCGTGCCCGGCCGGTCGTCGGGCAGGTGCTGGTGCAGCCCGCCACCGCCGACCAGGCCGAGGAGCTGCATGCCGTAGCAGATCCCGAGCGTCGGCAGCCCGGCCGCGAGCGCGCGGCGCGCGAGGAGCACGTCGAAGTCCTGCTTGCGCGCCGGGACCGGCTTCGCCGCGGGGTGGGTCGCTCCGAGGCCGAGGCGCGCCATGTCGAAATCGTCGCCGCCCGAGAACAGGAGCCCGTCGGCGCGCTCGAGCAGTTCGGCCACGGCCGCCTCGCTCTCTTCGGCCCGCGGGTAGGCGACCACGAAGGGCCGCCCGCCGGCGCGCTCGACCGCCGCCGTGTAGCGCAGCGAGAGCCGCACCTCCGTGCGCTCGCCCTCGACGAGCTCGCCGACGATCGCGATCCAGGGACGCATGACCGCCATCCTACCGCTACCGCTCGTCAGGCGCCGCTCGCGAGCATGGCGCCGATCAGCTTGTAGAGCAGGCGCGCGCCGACGTTCTCGTCCCAGCCGTCGCCGGGCTCGCTTCCCTGTGCCGGAGCGACCTCGTTCAGGTCGCAGCCGACGATGCGGCGGCCCGAGCGCACGAGCTCCTCGAGCCACAGCAGGGCCTCGTTCCAGCCCAGCCCGCCCGGGACCGGCGTGCCCGTGTTCGGGCACAGGGCTGGCTCGAGGCCATCGATGTCGAAGGTCACGTAGACGTCGCGCGGCAGGGGCTCGAGCGTGCGCCGCACGAGGGCCTTCAGGTTGTGGCTGGAGTGCTTCGCCTCGGCCCAGTCGAGATCGAAGAGCGTCTGGATGCGGCCCTGCGAGGCGGAGATGAAATCGCGCTCCTCCTCGCTGAAGTCGCGGATGCCGACCTGCACGATGCGGGTCACGTCGATCTTCTCGGCCACGTTGCGCAGGATCGAGGCGTGGGACCAGGTGAAGCCCTCGTAGGCCGGACGCAGGTCGGCGTGGGCGTCGACGTGCAGCACGCCGAGGCCCGGGAAGCGGCGCGCGTGGGCGCGGATCGCACCGAAGGGCGTCGAGTGGTCGCCGCCGACGAGCGCGCACAGCTTGTTGCGCGCCAGAATCTCGTCGGTGCGGGCCTCGACGAAGCGGTTGAGCTCCTCCTGCAGCGCATCGACGCGCGCGGCGGCCCGGACGAGCTCCGGATCGTGGCCCACGCCGGCCGCGGCGATCACCGGTTCGGCCGCGCGCGAAGCCTCGGCGTTCCAGCGCTCGACGGCCGGATCGAGCGGCGCCATCCAGATCCCCGCCTCGTACGGCCGCCCGAAGGTGAGGTCGAAGAGGTCGACCTGGTGCGAGGCCACGCGGATCGCCTCCGGCCCGCTCGCCGTGCCCTTGCGGAACGAGGTCGTGGCGTCGAAGGGCACGCCGAGCACGTGCACGCGCGCGCCGTCCGGGTCCTCCGGCAGGCCGAAGAGCCCGCTGTCCGGGGCGGCAGCGGCGTTGGGGTCGAAGGCGGGCCGGCTCATGGGGCCGAAGATCCTACTCGCCCGGGGCGGAGCCGGAGCGTATGCCTGGAGGGCGCGCAGCGCCGAATCGAGTGCCGACCGACTTTCTCCAAGGTCCCCGCGCGGGACGGCGTTCGAGGCGCGATGGTGCGGCCGAGGGCCGGTAGCCAAGGGCATGGACGAGCTTTCCGACGGGCAGTTGCTGGCCGCCTGGGGCCGGGGTGATTCCGGGGCCTTCACGGCCCTGGTGACGCGCCACGAGCGCGCACTCCTGCGCCATGCGCGGGCGCTGCTCGGCGAGGGCAAGTCCGGCGAGGATGTCGTGCAGGAGGTGCTCCTGCGCCTCGCCAGGAAGCCGCCCGAGCTGCCGCCCGAGGTCCTGGGTGACGCGCGCGCCGAGAACGCCGTGCTCGCCTCCTGGCTGCACCAGGTCCTGAGGAACCTGTGCATGGACACGCAACGCGGAGAACGGCGGCGACGGCAGCGCGAGGCCGAGGTCTCGAGCCTGGAATCGACCAGCGGCGGCGTCGAGACGGTCGAGGCGGCCGACACGCGCGCGGCGGTCGAGCGCGGGCTCGCGCGCCTCTCGCTCGACCAGCGCGAGGTGCTCGTGCTGCGCCTCTTCGAGGACAAGAGCTACGCCGAGATCGCGGCCATCACGGGCCGCAAGGTCGGGACGGTCGGGTGGCTGATCAGCGTCGGGATGAAGGCGCTCGCGGCGGAGCTCGCTCCGCTGCTCGGTGGCGAGGGCGTGGCGGCGATCGAGTCGGCGGGACAGCGGATGCAAGGCGGTGTGTCATGAGCGCGAACGTGGAAGCGAACACGGAGGGGAGCATGGAGCAGGCGAGGCACGAGCGGCTGTGCGCCTACGTCTTCGGCGAGCTCGCGGGCGAGGAGCGCGCGGCCTTCGAGCGCGAGCTGGCGGCCTCGCCGGCGCTGCAGGCCGAGAAGGCGCGCCTCGAGGCGACGGTCGCGCTGGTGAAGACCGCGGTGCCCGAGCAGCGGCTCTCGGCCGAGGCGAAGAGCGACCTCGTGGCCTCCGCGCGCCGCTCGCGCTTCCGGTTGCTCGGACGCCGGACGCTCGAGCTGCTCGTGGCCGCGGCCGTGCTCGTCGTGGGCGCGGCCGCGGCGTTGCGCTACTTCGACCGCGGGCGCTCGCTCGACGTGCTCGAGGTGCGCGACGCCGGGAACGTCGCGCGCGGGCCCGAGCTGCAGCCGGGCGTGAAGACCCGCACGGTGCAGCGGCTCGACAGCCTGGGATACGGCGGAGGGGAGCTCGCGCCCGAGGAGTCGTCCGCGTTCGATGCGGCGGGGGAGGACGCGCCGATCGCGGGCGGAGACCTGGCCGAGTCGGCGGAGACGCTGCGCGACGGTATCGACGACTTCTCGGTCGAGTCTGCCAGCGCAGCCCAGGTCGGAGGCCACGACGAGCTGGCGCGGCTGGTGGGAGGGAACAGCGCTGAGGTGCTGTACCTCGGCCAGGAGTTGAACTCGCTCGAGCCGACCGGCCCGGGCAACTCGCCCGAGGCCGAAGCGCTCTTCCACGGCATCGCGGCCACGCCCCCGGCGACTCCGGCAACCGGGCCTTCCAGCTCCGGCCCCTCCGGCGGGGTCTACGGTCGCACGGGTCCCGCTCTGCGCGCGCTGACGCCCGGCAGCGGCGCTCCGCCCGCTCGCCCGACCGCGCCCGCAGCCGAGGAGGCGGTGAGCGGTTCCGAAGGCTGGTTCCTCGGGCAGGGCGAGAAGAAGCAGGAGGAGAGCGAGGCGAAGCCGAGGCCGGTCCTGAACGTCCTTCCGGACGGGACGATGATCACGAAGCGCCGCGAGCTGTACGACCCGGAGAAGGACGAGATGGCCGAGGTCGAGCGCTACCTGGCGGATCAGGCTAGCCGGAAGCAGCCTCTGCAGGACTCGTCGGGGGCCGAGGAGCCGCCGGGCGATCCGATCCTGCTGCGCGCGGACAAGAACACGGAGTTCAAGTTCCTGGAGCGGGTGCGCGAGGTCGCGAGTGCGAAGGGCATCGCACTGTGGGAGCCGGCGACGGAGGCCGCGCCCTCCGCCGAGGACCTTGCGCGCCGCACCGCCATCTACCTGGCGCTGCTGCGTCCCGACGGCGAGGAGTCGCCGCGCGACATGTTCTTCCGCTGGTTCGGAGAGGCGCCCTTCGTGCTCACGAGCGAGGAGCGCGTCTCGACCTTCGCGGCGGACGTCGACACGGCGAGCTACGCGCTGATGCGCGCCTACCTGAGGCGCGGCGAGCTGCCGCCGCGCGAGGCCGTGCGCACGGAGGAGTTCGTGAACTACTTCCGCGCCGACCAGCCGGCGCCGAGCGACAGTTCGCCCTTCGCGCTCACCCTCGAGCTCGCCCCGAGCCCGTTCGCGGCCGACGCGCGCACCGAGATCCTGCGCGTCGCCGTGCGGGCGCGCGAAGTGGCCAATTTCGAGCGGAAACCGGTGGCTCTGACGCTGGTGGTCGACAACTCGGGCTCGATGCAGGAGGGCGGACGGCTCGAGCTCGTGAAGCGCGCGCTGTCGCTCTTGCTGCGCGAGCTCGGCCCGGGCGACTCGGTCGCGCTGGTGAAGCTCAGCGAGAACGCCTCGGTCGTGACCTCCGCTCTCCCGGCCACGCGCCGCGGCGAGCTCGAGACGCTGATCGGCGCGCTGCCGATCGAGGGCGGCACGAACGTCGAGGCGGGGCTCACGCTCGGCTACGAGCAGGCCCTGGCCGCGCTCGTGCCCGGGGCCGTGAACCGCGTGGTGCTGTGCTCGGATGGCGTCGGCAACATCGGCGAGACCGAGGCCAAGGCCCTGCTCGCGCGCGTCGAGGAGGCGCGCGCGAAGGGCGTCTATCTGAACACGGTCGGGGTCGGCATGGGGAACCACGACGACGCCTTCCTGGAGGAACTCGCCGACAAGGGCGACGGTGTGTGCAACTACGTCGACGACGACGCCGAGGCGAAGCGCGTGTTCGTCGACGGCCTGGCGCGCGCCTTCCAGCCGGTCGCGCGCGATGTGAAGCTGCAGGTCGAGTTCGATGCGGCGCAGGTCGAACGCTGGCGCCTGCTCGGCTACGAGAACCGCGCGCTGCGCAGCGAGGATTTCCGCAACGACGCGGTCGACGCGGGCGAGGTCAACGCCGGGCACCAGGTGACGGCGCTCTACGAGCTCGTGCGCAATCCTGGCTCCGGCCCGGTCGCCACCGCGCGCGTGCGCTACAAGCCGCCCTTCGCGCTCGACGAGGGACGCACGGGCGAGCGCGCCGCGGCCGAGAGCGAGGTCGCGCGCGAGCTCGAGCGCGTCGTGCGCGGGGGCGACGTGCTGCCCGGCTTCGCGGCCGGCTCGCCGGGCTTCCGCCGCGCGGTGCTCGCGGCCCAGTTCGCCGAGGTCCTGCGCGCGAGCGAGCACGCGCGCGGCGACTCGTTCGCGCGCCTGCTGCAGGAGGCGAAGGCCGTCGAGTCGCTGCTCGACGACGCCGACTTCCGCGAATTCCTGGAGCTCCTCGCCCTGGCGAACCCGCTGCTCGACGCACGCGCGAAGAGCGAGACGCCGCGCGTGCAGGAGCTCTCGGACCGCCTCGCGCGGCTGCAATACGAGGAAGCGCTGGCCGCGCGGAAGCGCGAGC
>Ga0172373_10006881_pt1 | contig 14967 bp, 12 predicted proteins | sample Lak10m_2_FD_114546 | JGI IMG/M metagenome (GOLD analysis project Ga0172373, IMG submission 114546) | Freshwater microbial communities from Kabuno Bay, South-Kivu, Congo - kab_092012_10m | ecosystem: Environmental > Aquatic > Freshwater > Lake | place: Democratic Republic of the Congo... | reverse complement strand
CTTCTGCCACGAGGTGCGCGTGGTGCGCCTGCCCCGACACGGCGCCAGCTGCCCCATCGGCATGGGCGTCAGTTGCAGCGCCGACCGCAACATCAAGGGGCGCATCGACCGCCAGGGCATCTGGCTGGAGGAGATGGAGCTGGACCCCGGTCGCTTCCTGCAGGGACAGCCCACGGAATTCGCCGCCGGCGTGCCCATCGACCTGAACCGTCCCATGGACGAGATCCGCGCCGAGCTGTCCCGCCACCCGGTGAAGACGCTCCTGCGCCTGAGTGGCAAGGTGGTGGTGGCGCGGGACATGGCCCACGCCCGTCTTTTCGAGATGCTGCAGGCCGGCGAGGCCTTGCCTGCCTATTTCCGCAACCATCCCGTGTACTACGCCGGCCCGGCCAAAACCCCGCCCGGCATGGCCACAGGGTCTTTCGGCCCCACAACCGCCCAACGCATGGATCCTTATGTGGACGCTTTTCAAAAGGCCGGCGGCAGTTTCGTGATGATCGCCAAGGGCAACCGCAGCCAGGCGGTCACCGATGCCTGCAAGGCCAACGGCGGATTCTACCTGGGCAGTCCGGGGGGGCCCGCCGCACTGCTGGCCCAGCACCACATCCGCAGCCAGAAAGTGCTGGACTTCCCCGACTACGGCATGGAGGCGGTGTGGGAGATCGAGGTGGAGGACTTCCCGGCCATCATCCTGGTGGATGACAAGGGCAACGATTTCTTCCGGCAGTTGCTGTAACGGATGGATCAGCAAGACGAAGCTGAAGGGGCGGCCTTGGCCGCCTCTTCTCGTGAAGGCGATGGCGGAATGCCGTGCAGGAATTGACCGCCATTGAAAATATGACCGACAGTCAATATAATGGGCACCGCCAGGAGAGGAGGTGGCATGGGCGTGAAGGAGCGCAAGCAGCGTGAACGGGAACAACGCCGGCGGGAAATTCTCGTGGCGGCCCGCCAGTTGCTGATGCAAGAGGGCCTGGCGGCACTCACCATGGACCGCGTGGCCGAACTGACCGAACTGGCCAAGGGCACGCTCTACCTGCATGTGGACAGCCGCGCGGATCTGCTGGGCTGGCTGGTGCTGGACTTCCAGACGGAGCTGTCCCAGGTCCTGGAAGAGGCGGCGCAAAGCCGGCCTCTGGCCCTGGAGGCGCTGGAGCAGGTGGGCCGCCGCTACCGGTCCTTCATGCAGGAAGGACATGCGCTGGCTCCCTTGCTGGAGGTGGCGCGCACGAGCCAGTTTCACCAGGGCCTTGCGCCGGAGCTGCGTCAGCGTCTGGGAGAAGAGGGGATGCGCCCTTTCGCCCTCATGAGCCGACTGGTGGTGCAGGCCCAACAAGAGGGCCGCGTGCGGGCGGATCAGGATCCCCTGGAGCTGGCCATGGCCCTGGCTTCAGCCTCCATGGGCATGCAGCAACTGTGCGGGGGGCTGGAGCACGGCCTACTGCCTGTGTCGCCGGAGCACTTGCTGGAGAGAATCTGGGCCCTCATCCTGCGCGCCGCCGTGGTGGGGGAAGAGGTGGTTGACAAGGGAAACTCACCCGCCGCATAAGCGGGCCGGGGCATCGGGGGGGTCGTCATGGGCAGGCCACAAGCCATTTTCGTTTTGCTCGCCTTGCTCTTCAGCCAGGCCACCTGGGCCGGCCAGCAGGAGAGCCCACGGGGCGTGCTGGGCGGACGCGTGGTGGACGCGCGCAGCCAGGAAGCCCTTGTCGGCGCAAGCGTGCAGGTGGTGGGGCTGAACACGGGCATGCGCACGGACGCGGAGGGCCGCTTCCGACTGGAGCAGGTGCCCGCGGGCGTGCGTGCCCTGCGGGTGTCCCAACTGGGCTATGCCACCGTGGTAATCAGTGATGTGGTGGTGCGGCCGGGTCGCGACGAGGCCCTGCTCATCCGCCTTCAGCCCGCCGATCTGGAACTGGAGGGCCTGGAGATCCGGCCGGACTGGTACGCCGCCCGCAGCACCCAGGGTGCCGTTACCCAGGAGTTCAGCCGGGAGGAGATTCGCCGCGCCCCGGGTTCCGCCGAGGATGTGAACCGGCTGGTGCAGGCCCTGCCCAGCGTGGGCATGGGTGGCGACGACCAGCGCAACGATGTCATCGTGCGCGGCGGCAACCCCATGGAGAACCTCTTCCTCGTGGACGGCCACCCCATCCACAACATCAACCACTTCGGCAGCCAGGGCAGCACGGGCGGGCCCATCGGCATGGTCCATGTGGACTTCATCGAACAGGTGCTCTTTTCGCCCGGCGGTTTCGACGCCCGTCACGGGGACCGCCTCTCCTCGGTGATGGACATCCGCTTCCGTGAAGGCAGTCGCCGCAAACGGGAGGGCGAGGCCGTCATGAGCATGGCGGGCCTGGGCCTGGAGATGGAAGGTCCCCTGGCCGCCGGGAGGGGATCCTGGCTGGTGGGGGCCCGGCGCAGTTACCTGGAGTTGCTCAAGGGCCAGATCGGTTACGCCAAGGCGCCGGTGATGGCCGATGCGGGTGGCAAGCTGGTGCTGGACCTGAGCCCCCGATGGCAGCTCAGCGGCCTCGTGCTCAGCGGCGTGAACAGCATCCGTTTCAACACGGAGGAGGATCCGGACCAGAACTTCAATGTGGACCAGGGGCAGTTCAATGTCTCCGGCGGCCTGGCCCTGCGTCATCTGGGGGCGGGAGGGCGCCAGAGCCGCCTGCGCCTGACGGTGAACCACCAGGATTTCGACAATGCCTATTCCGCCTGGAACGAGTTGAACCGCATCCGCAACAAGGCCTGGGAGCAGAGCTGGAGCCTTGGGTTGGAGCATCAGCGCCCGGGCCCCACCCTGGATCTCACCCTGGGAGTGGGAATGGAGCGCGGCCTCTCCCACCACCAGGTGGACCTGAGCCGCATGGTGAGCATGTGGGGCGACACGCTGCCCGACAGCCATCTGGACCTGTTCCACCAGCAGAACCGCTTCTTCGCCCTGGCCCAGACGGAGTGGCGCCTGAAGGCCGGACGCCGTCTCCACGCCGGCCTGCGCGTGGATCACGACCAGCACACGGGCGTGACGGATGTGCAGCCCCGGGCCTCCCTGCGCCAGGAGTGGGGAGCGTCCTGGGCCCTCAACGCCGCGCTGGGATCCTACGCCCAGGGGCTGCCCATGTACTGGCGCGTGCAGAGCGACGACAACCGCCAGGCACTGAGCATGCGCAGCACCCACCTGCAGCTGGGACTTGAGTGGCGACCCCGACCGGAGTGGCTGATCAGCCTGGACGCCTATCAGCGCTTGTACCGGGACCTGCCCGTGAGCGAGCTGATGCCCGCCCTGCCCCTGGCCGACGCCGGCAGCACCTACGGTTACAGCTACCTGGGGCGGCTCACTTCCGACGGCAAGGGCCGCAGCCGGGGCGTGGAGCTGCTTGCCCAGAAAAAGCTCAGCCAGCACACCTACGGCAGCTTCAGCTACAGCTGGTCCATTTCCAGTTACAAAACCCCCACGGGGGCCTGGGTGCTGGGCCCCTTCGACCGACGCCACATGGCCACGGTGATTGTGGGCTGGATTCCCAACCACCGCTGGGAGTGCAGCCTGAAGTGGCGCATTTATGGCGGCTTGCCCATGACTCCCATCGATGAAGCCGCCAGCGCAGCCGCGGGCGACACGCGCTACCGGCTGGAGGACTACCAGAGCCAGCGGCAGCCACTCTATCACCGGCTGGATGTGCGTGTGGACTACCGCATCCAGGGACAGCGCTTCAATCTTGTCCAGTTTTGGGACATTGAGAACGCCTACGACCGCAAGAACGAGGCCTTCACCTATTGGCATCACCGGGACGAGGAAGTGAAAACCTGGTACGGCTGGCGCATCATGCCCGTCTACGGCCTCACCATCGAGTTCTGAGGCCTGCCGCTTGTGGCGTCTGTGACAGGATTGGCCGAATTCTTGCGGATCGTGTGAAGGATCGCCCACATGCGGGCGAAATGGGCCCTCCGGGCCCGGCGCGTCACGGCAAAGCTGCTCATTTTGTTAAGGCATGTGCCGCCCTGTAAGGAAGCGTGGACTCTGCGTCCTGCGCAACGATTGGGGCCAGTGCCTTGCCAGCCACAGCGCGCCTCCCTACTTTGAAACGATTTCAGGCCCGGTCACCGGGCGAACAGAACGCCTAAACGCCATCAACAATGGGAGACAGAGGGATGCATTTCCGCAAAGACGAGCGTGGCTTTACCCTGGTCGAAGTGCTCATCGTGGTGATCCTCGTGGCCATTCTGGCCGCCATCGCCGTTCCCAAGTACATCCAGGCCGTGCGCGGCGCCCGCGCTTCCGACGCCAAGGTCCAGATCAACGCCATCCTCAATTCCGCGAAGATCTACCAGCAGGAAACGGGCAACTGGCCCTCCGACATCACGGCCCTCACCGACGAAGGCTACCTGGAGTTGGACCAGGCCACCATGCGCATGTGGACCTTCCAGCTGGTGGGCGATCAGCAGATCCAGGCCACTTCCACGGCCGAGATGAAGGGCGGCGCCGGCAATGTCGTCACCTTCAACATCCAGGAAGGCCGCTGGGAAGGCTACGGCTTCCCCAAGACCACGGGCGAGTAAGAAGTTCCTGACGGAATCGATGCCTTCGCCGGCATCGGTTCCGCCCGGTTTTTCCTGCTGCTCATGGCCGGCCACCCCACGGGAAGGCCAGCGCCAGGTTCTTCGGCACGCACATAGTCCGGGCAACGGGCGTTCCTGACTTGTCGGGACGGCCGGAGCCGTACCTCCAACTCCTTGTCACCGGAGTCTGCGTGGAAATCGATCAACTGTTGAAGTTCGCGGTGGAGCAGGGCGCATCCGACCTGCATCTGTCGGTGGGCAACACGCCCATGATCCGCCTGCACGGCTCGCTCAAGAAGCTCAACATGGGCGTCATGACCCAGGAGGTCATGGACCGCTATGGCCAGCGGGTGATGAACTCCCGCATGAAGCAGACCTTCGACGAGAAGTTCGAGGTGGACTTTTCCTACAAGCTGGACGGCGTGGCCCGTTTCCGCGTCAACTTTTTCCAGCAGATCCTCGGCACCTCGGCGGTGTTCCGCACCATTCCCGACTCCTTGAAAACCTTTGAGGAGCTTGGGCTTCCCTCCAAGGTGCTCACGGAGCTGGCCCACAAGGACCGCGGTCTGGTGTTGCTCACGGGCCCCACGGGCTCGGGCAAGTCCACCACCCTGGCGGCCATGGTGGACATCATCAACGATGCCTACGAAAAGCATGTCATCACCATCGAGGATCCAATCGAGTTCTTCCACACCTCGCGCAACTGCATGATCAACCAGCGCGAAGTGGGGGCGAACACGCACAGTTTCGCCAGCGCCCTGCGCGTGGCTCTGCGCGAAGACCCGGATGTGATCCTGGTGGGTGAAATGCGCGATCTGGAAACGGTGCAGCTGGCGCTGACCGCGGCGGAAACCGGCCACCTGGTGCTGGCCACCCTGCACACCTCCAGCGCCACCAAGACCATCGACCGCGTCATCGACATTTTCCCCAGCGCCCAGAAGCAGCAGGTGCGCAGCATGTTGTCGGAGTCGCTGGAGGCCGTGGTGGCCCAGCGCCTGTTGCCCACCAAGGACGGCAAGGGCCGCGTGGTGGCCACGGAAGTGCTGGTGTGCACCACCGCCGTGCGCAACCTCATCCGCGAAGACAAGATCTTCCAGATCCCCAATGTCATCCAGTCCGGCGGCAAGTCGGGCATGCACACCCTGGACGGGGATTTGCTGCGTCTGGTGCGCGAAGGCCGGGTGGATCGCCAGGAGGCCATCCAGATCGCCGAGAATCCCAAGGTCTTCGACTTGGAGCTGGGCGACCACTACGTGTGATCACGCCGGCTCCCGCGGGGGCCGGCACCTGAGGAAAGGTGGACGCATGCAGCTGTCTGGGAAGCTTCTTCCCGCCGCTTGCTCCCTGCGTGGCGAGCGTGGCATCGCCTTCTATCCCCAGCTCATCATCGCCCTGCTCATGCTGGTGGTCACTTCCACGGCCCTGGTGAAGAACATCTACCAGGCCCAGGAAACCACCATGCGCGAATACCGCCGTTTGCGCGTGCTGGAGGAACTTCAGAACGAGATGGAGTTCTGGAAGGCCGCCGTCTTCATTTATGGTGTGAACGCGCCGCGCCCCAACGCCCGGCACCTGGTGCCCATCGACACGGGCAAGCGCCGCACCCGGGACTATGTCCTGGCGGAATTCAATCCCGCGCCGGAGGTTCGCCTGGTGCGCCAGGACGGAACCGACGCCTACGAGATCACCGTTTCCATCATGTGGCCGGAGGAAGGCGTCATGCGGCGCGAGACCCTGAAGACGGCCATCAACCAGGTCCGGTAGAAAGGAGGGATCGCATGTTCATGCCCACCTTCCGCCGCGACAGGCAAAGCGGCATGATGCTCATGGAGTTGATGGTTTCCGTGTCCATCATGAGTGTCCTGGTGCTGGGTCTGACCACCGTGCTGGTGGAACAGGCCCGTCAAATGGCTCGGGACAAAGTCCTGAACGACATGTACATCTACGCCGACATGGTCATGGACGAGGCCGCCGACGCTTTCGGCACCGCCCACGAGGTGGACCGCAATTCCATCTCGGGCGGCAGGGTGAAACAGGATCTGGAGTTCAATCTGCTGGGCACCACCAACATGGGCCGCCAGCTGGAATCCCGCTTCACCCTGGAGGGCGAGCGCCGCATCATGGTGCGCCACAATGGCACGCGCCCGGATTGGGTGGAGGGCTTTCCCCCGCCGGAGATGGATCCCGATCGCCACATGGATCTGCGCCATCGCATTCGCGTGAAGAGTTTCACCGTGCGCAGCTACCAGGACCGCCTCTTCGTGAACCCGCGCATCTCCAACATCCTGTCGGAGATCTCGCTGGTGCTGGAACTGGAGGATGTGAAGCACGACTACAAGATGGAGCGCGAGTTCCGCCGCATTGTGAGCACACCCAACAAGCACATCACGGAAACCCGCGCCTCCCAATCCGGGCAGGATGTCTGATGAAGAGCACGCTTCACCTGATGCCGGGCGGGAGCCCCGGGCTGGGCTGGCTGCGCCGGGGTGAAAGTGGCGTGGCCGTGCTCATGCTCACCATCATCCTGAGCTCCGTGGCCCTCACGCTGGCCATGTCGCACTTCACCCAGAACCGCAGCCATCGCGCCGAATTGATGCGCCAGCGCGCCAAGATCTACGCCCGCTATTGCAGCGAGTACGCCGTGGCCCGCTACGGCATTCCCAATTTCATGACCAACCCGGAGCTGGCGGACGCGGGCGGCAACGAGAACAACTGGCTGGAGCCCACCACCCTGTCCGAGATCATGAGCAACACCTTCATGATCGAGGATGACGGCTTCGCCTTCGAGTTCGGCTACGACAGCCTGAAGATGGACAAGTACTTCGATGTGTCCAGTTCCCGCCCCTATTACTTCGTCAGTGCGCTGGGCGTGGTCAGCTGGCGCCATCCCGACGGCGCCGTGGAAGAGGTGCGCCACCGCACGGCCACGGCCCTCAGCTTCTCGGACTTCTCGCGCTTCATGTATTTCTCCAACGGCGAGGTGAGTCCCGAGGGCGCGCAGGTCACCTTCGGCAACGGCGAACGCATCTACGGGCGCGTGCACATCAACGGCCAGGCCGTCATGTCCACGGCCGGCAACCCCATTTTCTACGGGCTCTTCTCCCAGACCGAGCCCAGCGTGGGCAACCTGGACGAATGGGAGTATCCCAGCGTCTTCCAGGGCGGCTGGATGATTCCCTACGCCGAAATTGCGTGGCCCCCGGACCGCGCCATCGATCAGATCAAGGAGCAGCGGCTGCCGGATCACACCTATGAGAAGGAGATCACTCTCCTCGATGGGTCCACCCACCCGCTGACCACCTACCTCAAGTTCGAGCGCAGCCGCTACCGCGTGGCCCAGTACATCGCCGATAGCCTTGGCCCCGGAGGCGACACCCTCTACATTTCCAATGGCGGTCCGGACTGGGCCACCAAGCTCCTGCCCAGCGCCCAGGGCCACGAGCTGATTTATGTGAAGGGCGTCACGCGGTTGGAAGGCATGGTGCGGGGCAAGATCACCGTGCTCTCCAGCGACAGCATGTTCATCATGGACAACATCATCACCGAAGACACCATCATGGGTCCCTGCGCCGGCGATCCGCCCCAGCAGGACATCCCCTTCGGCATGGTGCCCGTGGGCAGCCCCAACCGCATCGGTCTGGCCTGCGAAAAGGACATCATCGTGGCCGCCACCCTGGAGAACGGCTTCGCCAATGGCATGCAGAGCCCTGGCCTGGAATGCGGCCAGGTCTTCGACCCGGCCATCGATTCCAATGTGGGCAATGTGTGCCAGCAGGGCCGACGGGACATCATCATCACCGCCGCCATCTTCGCCGTGGGGTGCAGCTTCGAGGCCGAATTCTGGAAGACCACGGCCTGGGGCTGCAGCGTGCCCCTGCCCAGCGCCCAGGAGGAACTCTGCGAGGGCCTTTCCTACCAGCATGTGACGGTGTGGGACAACACGGCGGGCGGCGTGAGGCCGGACTGCCTGGGTGCGGCGGACCTGAACGACCGTCGGGGCACCATCCACATCTGCGGCAGCATTGTGCAAACGCACCGCGGCTACATCATCCGCAATCCCATCGGCCCCTGGGGCAACGCGTGGATCGGCTATCAGCAGAAGAATTACCGCTACGACGACAATTTCCTCTCCGGCGGCCCGCCCGTGTGGTTCAAGGTGACCTACGCCGACGGCAGCCAGGATGTGGTGACGGAGATGGTGGTTCCCGACTATGACCGCTGGCGGAAGACGCGCCAGGAGCAGTTGACGAACTGACGGGATCGACCGAACAACAAGGACGAGCGCATGTTCTTCGGAGGACAATCCAACCAAACGCTGGGACTCGATATCGGCACGCACTCCATCAAGGCCGTGCTGTGCGAGTTCCACCACAAAACGCCACGGGTCGTGAAGGCCGGCGTGCGCGAGATCCGTGGCGAAGGGCCCTACGAGCCCAAGAAGCTGCGCAAGGCGGAGACCCTGCTCACCTTGAGGGAATTGATGGGCGAAATGCGCATCACCCCGTCCAAGGTGAAGGGTCTGGTCACATCGCTGGGCGGCCCCGCCACCAGCATGAAGGAGATCGTCTCCGTGCGCATGTCCGACGAGGAGCTGGCGAGCAGCCTCATTTTCGAGGCGCGCAAGCATCTGCCCCTGGACGATTCGGACACCATCATCGACCACCAGACTCTGGGCGAGGATCCTGAGGACGCCCAGAAGACGCGCATCCTGCTCGTGGCCACCACGCGCAAGATGTACGGCTGGCACGAGACCATCCTCAAGGAGGCGGGCTTCAAGCCGGGCCTTGTGGACCTGGATCCCCTGGCGGTGCTCAACAGCTACGCCCAGAACGCCGAGCTGCCCGACGAGGGTCTGGTGCTGGTGTTGAACATGGGCGCCCGGGGCACCCAGTTCATCGTCACCGGGCACAAGGCCAAGCTCTTCTACCGGGAGATTCCCCTGGGTGGCTACCACTTCAGCGAGGATCTGGCTCGTCAGCAGGGCCTGCCCATGGAGGAGGCCGAGGATCGCAAGCGCCTCTACGGCGTGGCGGCTTTCCACGGCGGTGGCAGTGAAGCCAGCGCCCTGGCCCTGCAGCAGCGCACGGTGCTGGAGGACTTCCTGGACGAGCTGCGGCGCACCCTGCGCTTCTACGCCAAGGAGAGCGGCAAGAGCGACTTCGTGAAAGTGCTGCTCACGGGCGGCGGCGCGGCCATGCCGGGTCTGCCCGAGATGCTGGCGGACAAGTTCTCCCTGCCCGTTGAGAGCTGGGATCCCCTGGCCATGATGGAAGGCGCGGCCGGTTTGGGGCTGCACGGTCCGCAATTCGCCCAGTGTGTGGGCCTGGCCATGAGGAGGGACTGATGCTGCATCTCTATCGCATCAATCTCAACAAGGGTGAAGACAAGGCCGCGCGCATCGCGCAGCAGCTGGACAATCAGCGGTGGGCCTTGCTGGTGGTGCTGGCCCTTGTGGCTGGCGGCCTGGCCTGGTGGGCCTCGGGGCACAACCGCGCCCTGGACCAGATGATCGCCGACAAAGAGCAGAAGATCGAGCAGGTGAAGGCCGAGCTGCAGAAGCTGAAGGAGACTGGCAACAAGCTCTCCAAGCGGGACATCCTGAAGCTGGCCAAGCTCGAGAAAAGCCGCCTGCTGTGGACGCAGAAGATGATGGGCCTGGGCATGGAGTGCACGGGCGACATGGCCCTCACCAGTGTGCGTTTCGAGAAGGGCTACCTCTATGTGACGGGCATCCACAAGGTGCGCGAGGGCGTGGATCCCATCGACAATGTGATGGCCTTCGTGGATCAGCTCAAGGCCAACGCCCTTTTCAACCAGGACTTCACCAGCGTGCAGTTCGCCTCCAGCCAGGACATCGTCAGCCACGACCAGAAGGCCTTGCTCTTCGAGATCCAGTGCAAGGTGGAGCCGAGCTTCATGTCCCGGGAGAAAGACCTGGGCGTAGACAACCAGGACAGCTAAGGACGCCCATCCATGAAACGAAACATCACAGGCTATGTGCTCTTGCTGATCTTCGTGCTGACCATGAGCTATCTCCTGGGCAGCATGGTGATCGTCAAGCCCCAGCGCATCGCCGAGCTGGACGCCCAGCTGAAGTTCGAGCAGGAAAAGCTCATCAGCGCCCAGATCCTGGCCAGTGAGCTCACCAGCGTCTCCAACCTCATCGAGGAGAACCTGGCGGGCAGCACGCGGGACGGCCTGACGGAAGAGGCCAGCCTGGCATTCCTCAATTCCATCATCGCCCGCCTGGACGCCCTGGGTTGCGAAATCACCGACATGAAGACCTACCCCCGGGACAAGACGGTGACGGACTACATCCGCACCCCCTACCAGGTGAGCTTCCGTGGCACCTTCGACAAGTTCGGGCGCTTCCTGAACGAGATGGAAAAGGACAGCCGCCTGGTGACAGTGGAGTTCCTGAAGATCGACAACGATCTGACCCAGTTGAACTTCGCCCGCACCTTCGACGACCTGAAGACCCACGACTTCATTGTGAAGATGTCCACCCTCACCCTGGTGCGCAGCGACCAGGACACGGATTCCGTTGCCACGGAAAAGGGTGCGGCCAAGGGCAAGACGCCCACCCGGACTGAGACGGCGGAGGTTCGCTGATGAAAACCTACAACCAGCTCTTCTGGAATCTCCTCATCGCCCTCTTCCTGGTGGCCATCGCCTGGTTCGGCTGGCAGGCCTGGAACCTGGGTGGCACGGTGGAGGAATTGAAGAACAAGCCGGACATCACGGTGGGCAAGGATCAGCGTCTGCGCAAGACGGTGGATGAGATGGAGGGGCGTCTCAAGGCCCTGGAGAGTTTCGCCTTTGAGAGCCGCATCGATCCACTGGAACTGTCCCGCGTGGTCATTTCCAAGAACATCATGATGGACGACAAGAACTTCCTCGCGGCACTGGAGAAGCGCCCGCGCCTGTCCTGCATCATTGGCGGCGACACGCCACGGGCCATCATCCGCCTGCGGAACAAGAACCACGTGGTGAGCGCGGGGGACCGTTTCGAGGGCTTCCAGGTGGCCGACATCGGCCGTGAGCAAGTGCGCTTGAACGGCAACGGCCAGAGCCTGACCCTGAAAGTGGAAGCCGCCACCAAGGACCTGGCCAAGCGCCTGTCCATGGCTTCCTTCGAATTCTGACGCGAATTACTGTAAAGGGAGATAAAGCCCGATGACCATTCGATCCCTCCTTTCCACCTGTTGCGGAGGCATCCTGCTGGCATCCACATGCTGGCTGGCCGCGCCCGCCCAGGCCGTCACCCCGAGCCTGGACAACCGGGTCAGCATTGACGCCCAGGATGCCAACCTGGCCGACATCCTGGCCATTCTGGCGCGCCAGTCGGGCTACAATGTCGTCACCGGCTCCGAGCTCAGCTCGGAGAAGGAGAACGAGTATGACCGCATCACCCTGCACTTCAAGGACACGCCCATCCAGGAGGCGCTGGACCTGGTGGTGCGGGCGGCCGGCCTGAGCTATGAGAAGGTGGGCAACAGCTTCCTTGTGGCCCCCATCGAGAAGATCAACACGGAGACCGGGCAGAGTTCCTATGTCATCCCGTTGAACTTCGTCAGCGCCAGCGAAGTGCGCGAAATGATCAAGGACCTCACCAAGGCCGCCCAGGTGGACACTTCCGGCAACTCCCTCATCCTGCGCACCTCCACCAAGGTGCTGGACGAGGTGCGCCAGGTGGTGGCCCGGGTGGACAAGCCCGTGCCCCAGGTGATGCTGGAAGCCAAGCTCATTGAAGTGGTGGTGGGCGATCAGGAGCTGATGGGCGTGGACTGGGCCCGTCTGAACAAGATCACCAACATCCTGGCCGAGAACGGCACCGTGCGTCAGGACTGGATGAGCCCGGACGACTGGGGCAATCCCAGCAGCAACCAGGGCTGGAAGAACAACGCCGGCGGCCCCTGGGTGTGGATGAACGAGATCCAGGTGAACCGCGGCGGCCTGCCCATGACGGCGCCCTTCCAGCCGCTGGACCTGGCCAACATCGGCCATTTCAGCCGCCAGATGACCGCCTTTGATGTGACGCTGAACTTCATGCTGCGCAACAACAAGGCCAGCGTGTTGGCGGCCAGCAAGGTGGCCACCCTGAACAACCGCCCCGCCAACATCAGCGTGGTGGATGTCATCAGCTATGTGTTCAACGCCGGCGGCCAGTCGGAGCAGATCACGGTGAAGGAAGCCGAAGTGGGCATCAAGCTCCACATCCTTCCCCACATCAATCCCGAGGGCTGGATCACCACGGAGGTGAGCCCGGAAGTCAGCTCCATCACCGACTGGAAGGGCCCCAATTCCGACATCCCCCAGGTCAAGCGGCGCACCGCCACCACCACCGTGCGGGTGAAGGACAGCGAGTCCATCATCATCGCCGGCCTCCTGGAGACGCAGAAGAACAAGGTGGTCAACCGCCTGCCCATCCTCTCGCGCCTGCCCTTCATTGGCGGACTCTTCCGTTCCAACGAGGAGCGCATCTCCAAGACGGACCTGGTCATTCAAATCACGCCCCGCATCCTCATGCCGGAAGGCACGCATGTTGAGCCGCTGCCGGCCAACATCCAGGAAGTGGAAGACGAACTGCGCCTGGATGATCTCATCCAGGACAACGACAAGTAAGTGGAGGACGCCACGATGAAGGGTACGAGATTCCTGCTCCCCGCCGTGCTGGCGCTGGCCTCCCTTGTGTGGACGGCCTGCGACTCCCGGTCGGTGACTTCGAGCAACGACACCACGGGCGGTCGTGAGATTGCCTTCGTGGAGGTCAGCACCCAGAACACCGACCTCTACTATTCCCAGGCCACGCGCACGGCCCTTCGCGACACGGTCACCGTGCTCGTGCTGGACGCCGAGCGCAGCGCCGTGGCGGGTGTGAGCGTGTCCTGCGAAGTGCAGTCAAGCTTTGGCGGCGCCCTGGTGCCGCTCACCAACCACATCACCGACGATTTGGGCGAGGCCCGTTATGTCTTCCGCGTGCTGGCGGGCGATGCCGCCTTCACCGGCGACCAGACGGTGAGCTTCGTGGCCTCCGCCGGCAACCGCAACAATTCCACCAGTCTGCAATTGCATGAGCAGAGCGACATCCAGCTGGCTTTCCTGAATCCGGCGCCGGGTTCCACCATCCACCGCATGCAGGACCCCAGCGAGACCATGCCCGTGCAGGTCTTCGCCTACCGCGATGTGACGGTGGATGGCCAGACGCGGCGCGTGGGCATTTCCGGCATCCTGCTCAACTTCAGCGTGAGCACGGTGGGCCCGGGCATTCCCGGCGTGATCACCGTGCAGGGCACGACGGGTTCCGACGGCGTGACGGACAATGTCTTCTACGCCAACGCCAACAATCAGCCTCGGGACACGGTGACGGTGGCTTTCGCCGCCACGGTGGCGGGCAACCCCGATCTGGGCACCAGCAGCACGGTGACGCTGGCCAACGACTACGGCTTCCACCTGGAGCGCATCCTGCCGGTGAATCCCGAGCTGCGCAGCGACATCCTCTGCGCCGATTCCACCAGCTTCGTCTTCCAGTACCTGGATCCCGACGGCCAGCCCATGTCCGGCGCCCGCTTCAATGTGGCTCCCAGCTTCGGCGAGTTGCTGGATCCGGCCATGTACTCCGTGGTGTCCGACGAAGGCGGCATGGTGCGCTTCACCTGGCGCAGCTGCGCCCTGGAGGGTGGCGACCTGCTGCTGAATGTCATCCACACCAGCGGCCGTGCCTACGCCTACACCTTCTTTGTGAACGACGCCCGTCCCATCGAGCTGGACATCATCAGCCCTGTGCCCGGCGGTGAGCTGGAAGTGGACAGCGAGTGCATCGACGAGAATGTCACTTCCGTGCGTGCCCGCCTGCGCTACGCCGACACCAACAATCCCATCGTGGGCAAGAACATCATCTTCGCCGCCAATGTGGGACAGGTGGGCAGCGTGGCCACCACCGATGGCAACGGCGTGGCCAGTGTCTCCTGGCACGATTGCGACGAGAACGACGCCGGCTCCACCCTGAACCTCAGCGCCAGCTTCCTGGGCACGGGCAGCACGCCCCTCCTGCAGTCGCTGGAAGCCTATCCCATCGACCTGCCCCTGGGCACGCCCCACCACATCACGCTGAATGTGGCCAACCCCGTGCTGCCGGATCCCAATTCGGGTGCCCTGCAGAGCCAGGTGACGGCCACCGTGTTCAACAGCCAGAACCAGCGTCTGGGTGATGGCCTGGCCATCGGCTTCAAGACCAATGGCGTCGGCCAGGTGACCAGCAGCTCCTTCACCAACAACGAGGGACAGGCCCTGGGCGTGTTCAGCCTGAACAACCAAACGGGCATCAGCCAGCTGCGGGCCTACTACCTGAAGCCCAACACCACGCCGGCGGAGACCCTGTGGAGCCAGCCCAGCAGCATCACG
>Ga0172373_10006878_pt1 | contig 14975 bp, 16 predicted proteins | sample Lak10m_2_FD_114546 | JGI IMG/M metagenome (GOLD analysis project Ga0172373, IMG submission 114546) | Freshwater microbial communities from Kabuno Bay, South-Kivu, Congo - kab_092012_10m | ecosystem: Environmental > Aquatic > Freshwater > Lake | place: Democratic Republic of the Congo... | reverse complement strand
TATTTTCTTGCGGTGATATTTTTTAGTGTAGGTTGTATGTTTCTTCCGTTTATAATGTGGTTGTTATTTTACAAGCCTACATTTCAAAACTTCTTCAGATGGTGAATTTTTAGGAAGCCATAACATACAGATAGCCAGAGTGACGTAAAATCACTCTGGCTATCGCTCATGTTTTTTTTTTTGCCGTCAGGGTGCATTTAACTTAACGCCGCCTTCATAGAAACCACTAGCCGACGTAGTCTTACCGTTGCTTTCTATGTTTCCGCTTACCTTTAAATTACCTTTAATCTCAACGCCACCTGAGGTAACTTTTAACTCGGTACCTTCAACTTTAGCTAAAACAGATTTAGTGGCTTTAACGTTTACTGATCCGTTTTCGCTATCTAGTAAAAAGGTATTCCCTACGTCATCTGTGACATACACCCTATTATTCTTAGCATCGATTTTGACCACGTATTTATATTTTTCTTTATCTGACTTTGATGTTGAAACCGTGATAGTCTTATTAATCGTGTCTACTTCGTGCCAATAACTCGATTCTTTATCAAAGGGTTTTAGAGGTTCGTCGATGTTGGAATATCCGTGGCAGACGATTTCTTTTTTGCGCAGGCTAGGTTCTCTAGCATTTGTTTTCCAAAAGTATCTATCTGTGTCAGCATACCTATATATTTCAACACTTTCACCTTTATGCACCATAGGTGACGTCATTCGGTTGCTATCGCTAGTCAACCATTTAGCGACAATGATAGCGCTGCCTTCTAGTTTAAACTTTTGTTCTACACCTTTAATATTGGGCAAAGAAAATTCAAACTGAGGCTTGTATTCGTCTATAGGTCCATTGATATAGGGTAACTGCTCTACTGGATAAACTTTAATATAGTCGCTATCCAGTTTCTTGTCTTCCATCACTATTCCTAGCGAAAACATCTTAAATAAACTAGTTCTATCGTCTTGCATAATAAGTCCTCTAAAAAATTACGGAATATGGAGATGGTGTAGTCCTACATCACGGATATAGAACATATGAAAATAGTGTCATTTGAACTCAGGGGATGTAAGCGTTTTATACCCAACGGTATTACCCACATCAAATATACCCCAGAAGAAGTCGTGCAGCTCATCATTGGATCTAATGGTAGTGGAAAATCTTCACTCTTAGAACAGCTAACACCTTTACCTGCCGTCATAGCTGATTTTGAAAGAGGGGGGTTTAAGAAAATAGAGTTTACACATAGAGGATCGCATTACCAGCTGAACAATTTCTTTGATTCTCCTGTTTGTCATGAGTTTATTAAAGATGGATTGTCCATTAATAACAGTAGAACATTTTCTGAGCAAAAAGAATTAGTCAAAAAAGAGTTTGGTTTGACGCCCGACATACACAGTCTATTAATAGGTGAAGTCCTATTTCACAAAATGGGGCCAGCCGAAAGACGCAAATGGTTTACCATGATGTCGCCTACGAATTATCAATACGCCATGTCTGTCTACACACAGCTTAAAGAACGGTACAGAGATATTCAGGGTGCCATAAAACTGAATCAAAGTAGACATGTGTTAGAATCAAATAAACTATTGACAGAAGAACAAGAAATAGAAATGCGTGATAGTGTTTCTAAGCTCAGAGATTTCCTAAAAACGTTGTTTGACATTAAACCTAATAGCACTCTATTTGAAGACGATATCAGACAGTCGTTAGAGGAATTAGAAGGGGATCTTAAAAATACATTAGACCTCTATTTGAAAGAGCAGGCGCTCTACACTAACTACGAAGGCTTCAGTAGTCTCGACGACATCGCCGCCGCGATACTCGGTACAGAAATCACAATCGACCGTTTAAAGACTCACTTACATAGATTAAACGATGAACTACAAGAGACTCAAAATGCGGTCGAAGTCTTCAATAAAACATCTTTAAGAGAACTCAAAGACCTAGATGAAAAGATAGCGTCGATAACGTCAGACATAGAGAAAGATAAAAACAAAATCAAGACTAACCTAGTCTATAGTTTTAACGACCCATTATTGGCACAGAATGCTATCGATACTATTTTGCCCAGCATTAGCGAAACTATGGCGCAGTTAGCGGTAAATGAAAATAAATATTTCTGTAAAGATACACTTACGGCAAAAAATAAAGACATAGAAAGGTATAACCAACGTCTGGAATACTTAGATAGTCAAGAAAAGAAACTGACGGCACAAAAGAAAGAACAGGAATACCATAAGACTCACGATAAAACAGAATGCCCTAAATGCAAATATACGTGGAACCAACATTACAGCGAAAGTAAACTTTTGAGTCTAGGTACGCAGTTACAAACTTTAAGGACAGAACAACTTCAGTTAGAAACGGACAAAAAAACAGCAGAGACGCTTGTAACCGATATTAAGGAATATTTTGTTTTGTATAGAGTCTATGCCGACGCTGTTAAAACCTGGCCAATACTCAAACCCGTATGGAATTATCTAGACCAAAAACAAGTAGTATTCAAAAACCCACCAGGCGTTACTACTGTCTTAGAAACCATTAAACTCGATTTATCCATATTGGTAAATGTGAGGACTAATGAAAAACTGTTACAGGATTGTTTGGTATTAAAGAAAACCACAGACATAGACGGTAAATCAAACATAGTAAAACTTAATGAGTTACTATCTCGTCTGACAAAAGACTATGCGCAAACATCCGAGAAAATAAGACAACATACTGATAAACTGAAAATGTATCAGAGGTATAAAAATGCATTCACTGCCATGATGTCTTATGAAAAAGACCTCGTGAAATTAAAGGAGTCCCACGACAAAAAGTGCAAAGATTGGATAGAGTTATTAAGACGCGATGCTTTAAACACTTGTATCCACGAAGTTCAATTAGAGCTTTCTAAGCGAGAAAAACAGCTCTCCGAAGTTCATGTACAAAGAGCACTAGTGGGAAGCATTAAGAAAGAACTAGACGACTTAGAAGAGAAACAAGAAGTTTTAAAGGTCATGACTCGAAGATTATCGCCTTTAGATGGCTTGATAGCTAAAGGGTTAATTAACTTCATTAATTCTTTTGTGTCGCAGATGAACAGCTTCGTTAGGAAAGTTTGGACATGGCCACTGGAGATAGTCCCTATTACGTTAGAAACTGAATCTGACGTAGAGCTCGACTTTAAATTTGTCGTCAACATAAAAGATACATACCCGATACCCGATATCTCTAAAACGTCTGTGGGGATGCGAGAAATTATAGATTTAGCTTTTAGACTAGTAGCTATGAAATGTCTAGATCTACTGGACTTTCCGCTCGTTTTAGATGAATTCGCGAGAACCATGGATGCTGCCCACAGAAAGAGCGCATTCAACGTCATTACTAGTCTGATTGCAAATAGTAGTTTTCCGCAAGTTTACATCGTATCTCACTATTACGACACTTATGGTGGCCTAAAAAATGCCGACGTTTGCGTTTTGTGTCCACAGAATATCGAGATCCCTACTAACACGATGTTCAATAAGAATTTTGTCATTCAATAACTGCATTGGATTCAAACAGATTATAGGCGTATATGGTAATAATGTCATTAACCACCAATGAGAAACCATCAATGACCACACCAATTGTCCAAGTTTTTGAATCAGTAATACGTAAACTCGAACGCATATCTAATTATCATGGAGAATTACAAAAAATATACGCTACAGAAACAGACTTATTTGCGTCACGCGAGGCATTTGTCGAGTTGACCGAATGGGAAGAGAAGAACCTACCCTTAATAAGGTTCGTGGAAAGAACTCTTTACAACATTGGTTCCGTTCTGACCTCAATAAATATACCTGAGGAAGAGGCAAACCAAACAATGAAAACTGATGCAGAACATTCTGTGTCCGCGCAGCACACACAAGAGACGGAAATATCGCAACCTTCTACTTCGGTCGACACAAAAAAACCCCTATTTTCCGACATTATCAACACACTGATAAATAAAGGAAAAGACACTAAGAACAATTACGATTTCACAGATTTTCTAAGAAATATGTTTAGTGATGATTTTTTGGATGTTGTCTATGTGGAGAACCTAACCAACGACTTAGAGGGTCTAAAATGTTTCGTATTTGGCGCTATCTCGTTACTGACAGAACAAGAGCAAATTATAGAAAAATTAGAAACCCTGGCGTTAGTGGCAGAAATAGACCATAAATAACCCAACGCATAATTACCCAGGATAGCGTAAAAGCTATCCTGGGTATAATAAGTTTTCGTATTTTCTAGCTAGTCTGAAGATTTTTTTTTAATAAAAGTTTCCAGCTGCGTAATTTTATTTTGAGCGCTTTCTAAATCAGTTTGCGCTTTATCAAATTTGCCACGATCCGAAAGATAAAGCTCAACATGGCCCAGTCGTCGCTGAGTAATTTCTTCATGCTGTTCATGTGTGGCGACGATAGTTTTTGAGATTTCTACCTCAGCTATGGTGGGGTCAATACCTAGTAAGTCGTGTATTGTGTTTGTCACCGCTACCTTAATCGGCGATAGATCTAATCCGACAGGTACCGAGCCTAAATTCACACCCAACATCATATCGTGGTATCGGACACCGTTACTAATAGGGTAGTTTAATATGTATCTAGCTGGAATATAAATCCACTGGCCGACACCTGCCTGTAGAGACACAATGAACATGTCGTCCTTGAGATCCTGGGCATAAGCATCATCGCCTAACTGATACCGCGTATAGATTTTTTCTTTAGGATTCTCATTATTAGCTAAATAGTCATTCAGTTTTCTAACAGCCTGGCATTTATACAGTACGTTAGGAACTATGATAGTGTCGAAAGGAGATGTTACTGTATAGTAACCTTCAGACCCAACAGAGGGTATAACGAGTTCTGACATGATTAAACCTATGGATTGTTCTTGGCATAGACAATGTAATTTACATTATCGTAAATAGTGCTCACATAGAGTTTATTGTCTCTGCGTATTTTTCTCATATAGGTGGGTATGGTGGTTAACGCATCCATGTTTTCGGCAATTACTAGCATGTTAGTGAGTATATTAATCCACTCCCTAGTATACACCGTCATTCTGTTATAGTCTAAACTATTAGTGGGTGCAAATGTGTAGTCCTTAAGAATATCCTTAAACTTAGCTTTACCTGTTTGGTTATCTGGGCCGTTGATAATACAGAGTGCTAAATACTTGTGGAAATGTGGGGCTATGGTAAGATTAGTTTGTATATGCCCAGCCGAATAAAAACCAATCTTAGATTTCACGTATTCAATAGTTTCTAGAGGGTCTACAGCGCAGCTATAGAGTCCTGCCTCTATTGATAAATTTTCAATAGCGTATAGATCCCACCTGGGAACAATGACAAATTCAGTACGTTTAAACAGATCTGGCATTATGACCGCCCACTGCTCAATCGTATGTGTGGAATTTTGTATGGTGTAATCCACTATGGCTTGCCGCATAGCGTCCTGATTGTCACCCAAAACACCGTAGATTAGTAGACCCCAATTTGTTTGAATGGGGAGCTCTGTCGTTTCTGGAGGTATAAAGTTATACGTCAGTACCCTAGTAAACGACTCGGGTGTTTTTTGTTTTTCGATCTGAATACGATCCATGAACGAGGGGAATGAGAAATTGCTCATCATTGTTTTGATGCTCTCCGTAGTGCCAAAAAACGCATCTAGGTTACCAGGAATAGGTGGTACTACAGTGATGTCGTATTCGTCATATTGTTCTTGAAAAGCTTCGTCGGCTAGCCAGATCTTGATAGTCCAGTCGCCAGATAATGTGTTTTCCCAGGAAATCCACTGAGGCATACTGATGGATTCCGATACCAAAATAGGTCCTACTACCACGTTGCTAGCAACGCCTTCAAACGATGTTCTGAGGGTTTGTTGTAAGACTAGGGGATCATACGGCTCTATATGTTCGTAGCAGAAATTGTAACACGTCTGCACCATATTAAGGACTTGTGCTATAACGTTGTTAGGCACTACGATACGTTGATCGTCTTCTGTATTGTAAGATTTTAGGCAGATTAATCTATAGCCCGATATACCCGTGTTAAAATATTCAGTAGGGTCTTTACTGTAGGTCAATGACCACGTAGAGATTTCACCTAATCTGGAGGTGATATCAGGCGTTGGATTCATCAGTATGTCGATGTTAGCGAATCCTTTTAATATGTACACGTCAATACCTCATACCGGTAAAGTAAAAAAAAAATGGTTGCGTGGCATGTCATACCATTGTTGGTCAGTCTTTATTTAAACAATATTTTAATCGGAGGCAGTTTAGCGTGTTTACTTTGATCAAACTCTTATTTCCTTTTATGAAGGAAATTTTAGCTGATAACCATAACAACGATTTGGAGGGAATGGTTTATCACCCTTTTAGGTTTGTACGTATTATTGGTGCGTTTGTTATTAGTCTCTTAGCCTTAATTTCCACAACTGGTTTGATGAAAGTCAGCGGTAAGTACTTGGAACTAGAGGATAAGATGGCAGAAGTTTTAGCGGTGTGTAAGCCGCAACTAAAGGAACCTTTAAATAAAAAATTATAGCGGCGCTAGATAGTTTGACACATAAACGATTTATTGGTTTTATATGGATCATACTCTATGAGCGACAACCAGCAAGATTATATCGGCATAGTGCTCTATACCGACGGTTCAGCTAGACCTAACCCAGGATATACTGGATGGGGATCACACGGTTATAAATATACGACGGAGAAAAGCCAGAAAGGTCCAGGACTGGATGGGCACCAATTAACGCCTAACGGGTACGTTACGTCCGTCAGTAAAGAACCGCATCAGTCTAAAAAATACGTAGCCGTCACGCCATTAGAATACTATGATTTTTTTGGATCTAATAGAGATACTCAAACGAATAACGCGGCCGAAATAGAGGCCGTCATACACTCGTTGAACAATATTGTTCTCGATAACGTATCAGTAATCCAAATATTCACAGATAGTGACTATGTCAGACGTGGTCTAACCGAATGGATACCTATCTGGAAAAAACAAAACTGGATTAAACGTGACGGCACTCAGATAGCTAATGTAGATAAATGGAAACTCCTAGACAACTTAGTATCTCATATCACAAATAACCTAGGTATTGATTTTCTAATAGACTGGGTAAAAGGCCATAGCGGGCTGTTGGGTAATGAAATTGCTGACAAATTAGCCAGTATAGCGACTTCTTATTCCACTGACGGTATCTACGATACTAAATATACAGTCACCCCAGCACAAGGGTATTGGAAGAAGACAGTCCAAAGACATCCATTACTTGGGTTTAAACGACTGTACTTCAATAGCACTAACCAACTCAATACACCAGGACATTATTACTTAGTCGAACCCGGCACGGATGAGTTACATATTGGATCCAGGATACCTGAAGCGTCCTACTGTGTGCTCCATCTTTATAACCCAGACCCTATTGTTGAAACCATTAGGAATCACCAGGCAACCGTATCTAACGACATTGTTTCTATTATGTTAATGCGTTTAGATAAGGTATATTCGAAGACGGCGTATCCGTATTTAGAAGAGCATGGTAAGTATGCTTTGATGCAAAACATCAAAGGTACCATAGGTCTTAATTTCGTAGATAACGATCCCATCACTATAGAAAGAAACCCAGCCGGTTTATCTATGAGAGCAATTGAGATTTATTCCTTTTTAGACGAAATTCTGGATCATTATAAAAACAATACGCTACTAACTAATAGAAAACATTATGGGTTTGAGATTCATGATATTACGCCTCTGTTCTTCGATATACCGGAAAAAACAGTATCTAAGAAACCTAAGTGGTTACCTAATGCCATTTATTCCGGTGGGCAAACAGGCGTAGATGTAGCTGGGTTAGACTGGGGTATACAGAATGGTATCAGCGTAGGAGGATGGTGCCCTAAAGATAGGCGAAACGAAATAGGCACAATTCCAATAGAATATCCACTAAGAGAAACTGCGTCTAGACATTGGACGATGCGGACATTTAAAAACATCGAGGACAGTGACGCGACGCTGATTATCAATGAGGGAAATCTAAGATCCGGCACACTCCTAACGTTTAACCGATGTAACGAAGTTAAAAAACCAGTGCACGTTATTAATACGGATTCTTCCACACTTCAAAAGGATATTGGAAATCTTATTGAATGGTTAAAGGGGGGACAATATAAAGTACTCAATATAGCAGGCCCTAGAGAGTCCAAATGCCCAGGCATCTATAACAGGTCTATTGAGCTATTGAGAAAAGTGTTTCAACAACAAACACAACCTTCTATATTAAAATCCGAATATAACGTAGGGTTTATGAAGAAGATTGTGGATGTAAACATATGGAGAGATGAGCAAAGTAGTATTAGACAGACTATCCCCATCACGCTGTATTTAGGACTAGACCTACCCATCAGAAACCATTTAAAGAAACTAGAACCATTGGAACCTAAAATAGAATTGATTACATGGAAAGAATCAGATAGTATTGTTAGACATTGCACTATTGTTAGTACGTGTGATGGGGTAGGAATATGGTCTAACTTTTTTGCGGATAAGATTATCCTGGCTTAAAAACGTCTGTTTATTTTCTTTGAATTGGAGTGTATTATGTCACGCCCTGTTAATGAATTATATTCGCCGGTAGATCGCCCAAAAGGTTTTATTTCGCGTATGATTCATCGATTCCTAAAGTATAGGTTGTCGTACCGCATTAAGAGAATGATTTTTCTATCTTCCTTACTGGGGTTTACTAAGTCCAAAGATTTACCTTCGATCGACACCATTATTAAGATCAATAAGGTATTGGGTTTAGCCCACGACGTAGAAGCTATCAAGCTCCCTATCTTTATCCGAACATGGCTTTGGAAACATGAGTTTAACGAAGAAATAGCGCTGAGTAATCGACGCATTATGCTGTCCCAGTTTTACGACATTCAACTTAGCAGAAACGAATTCGAAAGACTAGCCGATTACATCATTAGTAAAGCGCCTGACTGGTTGATCTATGCTGGTAAAGACGACATATGTAAGGACCTAGAGTCTTTACATCTGTGTACCCAAACCTAACAGCAACACAGCACAGACTCTAGCGCGTCGGCTAGAGTCTGTGCTGCTACCGCTATGCTGCTTTTTTTATATTTCTATTAATCAAGTCATTGACCATAAAGTCCACTGAGTTCAAAGCCACCATGGAATCGTGATAATTGATAGCCGCAAATTCTACTAACTTGGCCATCTCGTAACTGCTTCTAGCAATATCGTTGGTGACTTCAGGACTAATGCTGTCTATGCCGTTTTTACGAATGCTCTCGATAATGGTATCTAGTAAATCGACACAGTCATTCACCTTTCTATTGAGAGACTCAATTTTAGAAGGCGTTTGAATTTGGCTGAGTTTCTTAGAGTACTCGAAGATGATATCAAAGTCCTTGAACCGTTCCAGTACACTTTTTAACTGTACTCTGGTTTTGCCTGTGTTCTTTGGGAAAAATGGTTTTAGTACATCGGTATACTGCGCAATGCTCTTGAGTTCTTTGCCTTCTCCTGAATAGAATCTATTGTCGGAATATAAAGATATGGTTCCAATTCTCGACGTCTTATTGGAGATAAAAGATGACAGTAGTATGTTATAGTTTGTCAACGTCGTGTCGATGAATTTATAGGAGTTTTCACTGACGTCTGTCAAAACTCTAAGATAGGTCGGAAAATGTCCTACGAAGTTTTCAGGGACCAATGTAAGTGTTTCACCATACAGCAGAAAATCCAAATTCTGTATGACGGTATTGAGCTGTTTCTGTTTACCATTGAGTTCACTGGATGAGCTAATTTTGAATTTGAACTCAGATAATGTTCTTTTGATATCTTCGTTTTTACTTTTGAGGTTCTGTGTGAATGCTGGGATGACTTTTCTAAAAGTCTCCAACATATTGACAGCGGTGCTGGATTCTAAAGCAATAATATCAAGATAACGCTCTAGCGATACCTCAGTGTGTTCTATGTCATTCTGCATCAATCGTCTAGCCATACGGTTACCTAAGGGTATATGTTCTGAATCGGGTTTAAGCCATATCATTATTTTATTTTACAGGCACTGTCAATAATTTGAACAACGCCACCCACACCCATAAATAAGAGTAACACATTATGCAAATCAGACCTAGTTTTGTATCTGCTCCCAAAATAAAACCCATGATCAATATAGGGGCATGTTTGGACATTCCAACAGGTCATTGGTTATTAGGTAAGTACAATGAATCTATATTAAATGGCGGTTTAGGATTATTGACAGGCATAGCAGCCATCGGTAATAATTTCAAGACCACCCTCATGGATTACATGCTGTTGTCGGCTATGGAAAAAATTATTACAGTGGCGCCAACTAGTGCTGTGACATACGACACCGAAATAAATCGACATTTGCCTAGAATGATGAAATTAACGGAACAATTTCCTAACTTGTCAGCGCACAATATATTTGATGACGACACATGGTTATTAACAGACGCCACGCGTTACTTTGCTAACGAAATGTACGAGATATTAAAACAATATCTTAAAGACAAAATTGCAAACGAACCAAAAACACTATACGAAACACCCTTCATAGACCCTGATACTGGTGATTTTTTTAAGATGATGCCTCCCACGTTTCTGGAGGTCGATTCGTTTTCCGCATTTGAAACAGAGGATGTTGCTAAGATTAAAGACGATAACGAATTGGGTGAATCAGGTGGCAACACTATTCACATGCGGCAAGGGTTAGCTAAGATGCGGTTTGTGACTGACATTCCCAAAATAGCTGCTAGAGCAAACCACTATGTTCTATTGACAGCCCACATAGGTAAGACTGTCCAAATAGCTTCAGGTCCATTTCCAACCCCACCTGAAAAGAAACTGAATTATCTTAAACATGGGGATAAATTAAAAGGTGTAAGTGACGCTTTTTTCTTTTTAATGAGCAACTGCTGGCATTCGTTTAACGCATCACCGTTAATTGTTCAGAAAACAAAAGAACCTGAATACCCGGCAAACAGTGACGATAACATATCTGATGACGTAGATCTAAACACCGTGTCATTGCGTCAGCTTAGAGGCAAAGCCGGCATGACAGGCATCGTAATTGAGGTCGTTGTGTCGCAATCTTTAGGCGTTATGCCCACATTAACAGAGTTTCATTATCTAAGAAAAAATGAACGGTATGGCATGTCGGGTTCTTTGCAGTCATATGCTTTAGACATATTGCCCGACGTAAAAGTATCGCGTCCCACAATTAGAGCCAAAATAGATGAAAACCCGCGACTAAGAAGAGCCATCAATATTACCTCCGAAATACTACAGATGCATCGCTATATGCGGCAAACTATGGATCCAGAATTACTTTGTGATCCTAAAACACTATTTAATGACTTATCCAACATGGGTTGGAATATGGATATGTTACTAGATACTAGGGGATGGTGGACCCTAAACAACGATAAACACCCAATCCCATACCTAAGCAGTATGGATTTACTCAGGATGAGACAAAAAGAAAACCCTTATAAGCCCTATTGGGCAGACAAATAGACTACAGGAACACACACATGGCAGCCGTCGCACCTCTCTCATACAACCAAGAACGTTCTGAATCTGACCGCAATCTCATCTTAGAGGTCCGCCAGCTATTAGTAGACGCTGGCTTAGGACCTTATGTCGAAAATAACTACGATAACCATCATTTTATTCAGGATGGTTTAAACAAGAATCCAGATGTCCAAAGATGGTTTCTAAATAGGTACTGGCATTTACAGCTTATGTCGACAGATGCTTTATCCGTAAACGAAAGGTTCTGCCTAATACCCAACGGAACCATCGATGAGTGGTTTGATCTTTTTAGAAAAGAAATCATGCCTTTCGTAGTTCGCCATAGTCTCCCTATTAACTTATCAGGACAGTAAAAATGCCTAAGCACAATAGGAAAAAGACCGAAGACTTTATACTATCCAACATTGAAAAAATGTTGCCAGGTAGTCCTAATGGAGATCTCTATAGAGCATTCTTTAAAAGAATGTCGGATGATGAGTTTGATCAATTCATGAAGAAGTTAGAGTCAGGCGAAATCAACCTCCCCATTACTGCTCCTAATTTTGCAAACTATAAACTTTCTGTAGAGCGAAACATAGAGATAGCAAAAGACCTAGGTCATGATTTCTTTGAAAGGTTATGGATTAGCGCTACCGATGACTGCCCTAAATATTTAACACCTATTAAGTATTTAGTCGTCGATCTCCCCACGCGCAGGGCTTCTCAGTCGTTGGTTAAAAAAATATCGGTGCAAGAAACTGATAAAACAGTCGATATGCTATCAGGTCAACCGACGGGTGATTCTAGAAAGGGTGCTAAAATATCGTTCCCCGAACTCCAAGTGTTGGCCGCTATGGGACTAGATAATACCGTCGTTGAGCTCATGAAGTATCGTGGTGGCGATATTAAAGGCAGAAACGCCATGAACGCCATGATTGACCGACACGGATCTGCCAACATGAAAGTATTGTCTAATTATGCTAGCGGTGTAGAATCCGTTAAGACATTGAAAACGTTTTTAACCTGTGCTCATCTCAAAAATACGCTATGAGTCAAGACATAGAACTCTCTACGTTATACGTAGAGCTCGATTGTCTTTTGGATACCCGCCTATCGCTCATCGCTGAATACGGAGAGAAAGCCGTGGAGATAGCCCTACAGAAAGGCTATCTCACACGGCTTACGGACAGTTTTGAAGGTATAGATCCAGAAGATTATAAAAGAGTTTATGAGCAGCGTAATAAATCGTTGCTAAAAAATGCTATTGTAACACCTATTATAAACATGGTGCGTAGTTTTGTTATTGAGACTATTAAGACATCGACTAATTCGCCATTCAACCTAAGACCCAACGTAGTCGTTAACGCGTATCCTTATGTGCTAAACAGTGAGGAAGAAGAGGTTTTATTGTCCATAATAGGTATCGCACTAGATGGCGCTTGCGATATTAGGCTCATCTATAAACCTATGGAGGATATTCTTCCAAGTATGGTCAAGACTGCCTATTCGGTCATGATTATGTATCGATACGATCTTTGGGCAGAATACCATGCTCAAAAGAAACATTTTGAAAAAGTCATTTGTCCAGACGTTACGGTCATAGGACCTCAGCTCTATTTCAATGGTCTACCTAAAATAGAAGATCTGTCTAAAATAGACAATAACAAAAATCCCTTTCAATACTTAGAAGAATGTTTTAAGCCGATCATAAACCTAATTACATATCCCGCCTCTTTCTTCTCCGTTAACATCAACGACGGGAATACAGAAGGTTTTACGTTTAAAACTTCTTCATAAACTCTTCATAACTCTGACTTTTAATTCCAATGTCCATTTCGCCAGGCACAATGTCAGTGATTTGCATAGAGCTATCGAGTTGCAGCGCTCTATTGCCCTCAACAGCTTTTCCTTCATTTTGGAAGTTAATCTTTTTGAGAACGCTCGCCACCATTTCGATGACGTCTTCTCGTGCCTGGTTTTGCCGATCGTCTGATTTGATTTTAGCTTTAGTTAGAATAGTGCGTTCTAAACCATCCATGGCCTTTAAAAGAAATTGACGATCCTCATCTGACTCAGGGAGTTCATCATTTTCTGTTAGGGTCTTAACGATTCTATATCTAACATCCTGCACTTCATTCAGGATCTCTGCTTCTTTGGGGTCAAATAACGATTGATTGGAGTTTATCATAGTCCTATATCCTAATAACGATAATGTAAAACAGAGAACAATTTATGTTTGGATTTAAATGGTATAAACCCAAGGAACCCATTAAACGATCCATCATGGATCAAGCGCTCTATGACTTGAATCGACTCAATGTAACGAAGTTCAAGTCCGTATACTCATCAGATATGTCTATGATTCGGTGGGATGTCCTCTATCCTAACATCATTATTTACGGAGAACACCTCAATAAAGCTATAAACGCATTTAAATATAGAAAAGAATTAAACCCTTATGACTATTCTAAAGACTGTGTTTCTGTCTATGTCTCTGACTTTTCATTAGGGTCTAAAAAAGAATATATCGATACTCTCTATCATTATGGAGTATTTAAATCACAGTTAATAGAGGTACTCGCACTCTATCAAAAATATCAAAAGGACGATGATAGCGTCCTAGAATACAATGTCAGAATATTATCTAAACTCATTGACAATATCGTCAAACTGACGCAATGCTTATCCAAATACCCAGAATAGCAGGGTATTTTTATACATAGTTAGGTTAATATATGAGCCAAAAATCACTGAGAGACCGCGTCATAAAGCCTGGTACCATCGTGCAGTCAGGCAGCATGGATGGCATATTAGCCAGTCTATTTCACTCAATACTCATCTCTCTAAACGTAAACGCCACTAAGTTCAATATTCTTATGGAGCAATATTTGTCAGATAAACAAAACCACGTATCTGACAACATTAGGGATCGCTCAAGTACACGAGGTAACCTACGTAAGGCGCTACTGAAACCACACATGACATGGAATGTATTTTGTAAAGGATTATTATTTATCAACGTCCGTAGTTTCGAAATAGTCATCAGGCTGCATCACTCAAATAAATCCATTACAGAACACTCCAAACACGTGCATTTATCACCAGAAGACATCGATGACTGAGACAAACACACAAATAAATACATCATTTGAACCCAGCGTTCTTGAAAAAACAAAAGAATTAGTAGGCTACATTATCATAAAGGAAGCCACTAAATCACAACAATACGTCAATTCCGCAAATGACAAAAATCCGATACTGGATTTTATCAGGACCCTACAATACGAGTATAAACTCCATACTCTGTTGACGCCTAGGGCACTATATGAGCTCAGCACCACTATATTCAATGACGAACATATTCGTGATTTTGTACTAGGTGGGTCAGATGAGCTCGCCATA
>Ga0172373_10006876_pt1 | contig 14975 bp, 12 predicted proteins | sample Lak10m_2_FD_114546 | JGI IMG/M metagenome (GOLD analysis project Ga0172373, IMG submission 114546) | Freshwater microbial communities from Kabuno Bay, South-Kivu, Congo - kab_092012_10m | ecosystem: Environmental > Aquatic > Freshwater > Lake | place: Democratic Republic of the Congo... | reverse complement strand
TTTTGATCACTGTCGTGATGGTTCGCGAGGTGGGCGTAGATCGCAGGCAGGTTCGCAGCGAGTGCAATCACAGTGCGGTCAAGTTCACTGATCTCTATGGCGCAATCCATGCCAAATCGTTCCGCTGCCTGCTCGGGCCCAATACGGATGCCATCCCAGATCTCTCGCTCGATATCCCTCGGCCGACAGGCGATGACATTTTTCGTCTTTCCGTCGGGACTGACCTGCATCAACCACCAGGCGTCGGGTTCTGGGAAACCCGTCATATAGAGAAAATCACTGTCGCCCCGGAACGGGAAGGTCGTGTCGCGGTTGCGAACAATCTCTTCGCCTGATGACAGAATCACAAGGCCGCCGCCTTGTTGCGCAATCCGCGCTGCGAGGGCTGCTCGACGCTTGCCGTGTTGGTCTGCGTGGCAGGGGCCGGTTACCTCGAGAGGTTTTAACTCGGGGGCAAGTCCTCTCAGAAAATCTGTCGCTTGATGGGGCTCAGGTAATGTCATCCGGCCTGCTTTCCACGGGTTTCCGACCGCAACGCGTCATCCCCGGGAACTTGATTCAATTCCAGGAGCCGCTCCGGTGAGCCAACATCGGACCAGAGGCCTCGATGATAAGAACCGGTGCAATACCCTTGCGCGATCATCTGGTTCAGAAGGGGCGCGAGTGCGGCGCGATGACCCGGTGTAATCGTTGAGAACATGCGGGGATCATAGACTCCAATACCAGAGAAAGTCAGGTTCCCGGATGGGTTTTTTGGGCCGATCGTCTCGCCCCGAAGGCTGAAGTCCCCTTCAGGGTGATGGGCTGGGTTATCGACCATGACCAGATGGCATCGGCAGGTCGACGCCGGGCGATCAAAGAAGGTCTTCCGAATCTGGTGAGCCTGCGCCAATGGCCAGTCGGTCCAGATATCCGCATTGACCACAAGGAATGGTTGGGGTTGCCGGAGAGGCCCATGAGATAGCCAGGGCTGAGCCTGTGCAATTCCGCCTGCCGTCTCCAGTGCGCCGGGGGGCTCTTGAGAGAAGCGGACAGACAATCCGAAGCGGTCGCCCGAACCAACAAACGACTTAATCTGATCACCGAGATAGGCCAGGTTAATCACAACATGATGGATTCCTGCGGCGGCCATCGCCTCCAGGTGCCAGGCAATCAGTGGTTTACCCTGTACGCTCAACATTGGCTTAGGGGTAGTGTCGGTGAGGGGCCGCATTCGTTCTCCGCGCCCTGCTGCGAGAATCATGGCATGCGTAATCATCTCTGCGCTCATCATGCGCAACGCTCGAGAATTCTTGCCAGTGGTCCAAGCCCCTGATAGCGGCGCGCAACAGCGATGGCATAACGCAAGACAACGGGGAGATCTTTTAGGTAATTCTCTTTGCCATCTCGGTGGTAGAGCCTTGCAAAAATTCCGAGCACTTTAATGTGACGCTGCAAGCCCATCCATTCAAAATCCTTCCAGAAATCGGAGAAATCCTGTGCAACCGGAAGACCTGCCTGTCTCGCGTCTTGCCAATAGCCAATCGCCCAGTCAATCTGCAACTCTTCAGGCCATTCAATATAGGCATCACGCAGCAGCGATACGAGATCGTATGAGATGGGGCCGATCACGGCATCTTGAAAATCGAGCACACCTGGGCCATACGGTGGGCAGACCATAAGATTACGGCTGTGATAATCCCGGTGAACGATGACCTGTGGCTGTGCGGTACAGCGGTCGCAAATCAGCCGATAGATCGTTGCAAGCTGGTCTTTTTCGCTGCTGCTTAAGGATATCGGCCGATGCTGTCCGAGAAACCACTGGTCAAAGAGTTGCATCTCTTGGGTGAGCTTTGTCGCGTCATAGAGGGGTAGCTCGCGAGGTCCATCATAGGTCTGCAATCTCACGAGTGATTGCCAGGCCTGGCGATATAACGCTGTACGAATCTTGTGTTGGTGATCGTTGTCTAAGCGGGTGTTCTCAGCCAGTTGTTGGAGATAGGTCTGCTGACCGAGATCGGTGCAGAGTAAGAATCCTTGGTCGGGATCCGATGCGACAATTTTCGGAACGTGCAAGCCCGCCGATAACAACAATTCGGCGGCCTTGATGAAGGGTCGAATGTCCTCTCGGTCGGGCGGGGCATCCATCAGAATCAGAGAGGGCGATCCGCAACCACCTTGATCCGTTGAGTCGCCCTCACGAGGGGGATGACCATCAATTCGGAAGTAGCGACGAAACGATGCATCGCTTGAGGCGGGTCTCAGGGTATCGAGGTTAGGCCACCATCCCTGACGACCCAGAGTGGGCATCTGGCGGGCCACCCATTGGCAGGCGAGGTCGCGTCGGGGGTCATCATCAATAAAACCGTCGGTCTTCATGGGGCAAGGCGGACGGATAGTCCGGTGCAAGGGTGACGAGGCTCCCTATAATAGAGCATGGTATTTTTCTGGAACGCCACCCTGCCGGGGAGTCGCGCTGTGGCGCACTCCAGTTTGGTCGCTTTGGCGATTGGATTGGGCGTTCTTGTTCTTGGGTTCACAACACCCAGCAAAGCCGCGCCGTTCATCGGGAGTTGTCAGCGCATGGAGCTTGCACAGGGAGCGGCAGCAGAGGCGCCACCGATCTCCTTGGCGGCCGATGTTGCAAAGCCCCTGGGATTGAAATTTGATCCCGTGCTGAATCTTGAGCCGTCATCGGTCAACGATACGCCGGTCTACATCTTCGGCAGAGATGTATCCGGGCTCACGGATGATGTTGTGGAGTCTCGAGGCAATGCAGAGTTTCGAAAGCTTGGGCTTTTTATAAAAGGCGATTACATCCGCCATGATCTTGTTCAAGATGAATTGTTTTCAGAAGGTCAAGTGAAGTTATTTCGCGACGGCGAATACTTTGAGGGCCCCAAACTCCAACTCAAGCTCGGGACGACACAGGGGGTCTTTGATCGTGTCACCTACCAACTGATCTCTACAGGGGGCCGAGGCACCGCCAAACAAGCAGAGTTTATTCAGCCCCTTGAAACGAAACTAACGCAGGCGACCTACACGACTTGCCCTCGGGATCGGCCCGCCTGGGAGTTGCGGATGAATGAGATGTTGGTGGATCAAATTCGGGAGGTGGGGTCGACCAAGTCATCCACACTGTACTGGGGTGATGTTCCAATTGTCCCGTTTGGTGATGTCTCCTTCTCGATCGGAGACCGACGTAAAACAGGATTTCTACCGCCCTCCTATACCACATCAGTCAAGCTTGGGCTTGAGGTGCAGGTACCCTTTTACTGGAATATTGCGCCTGAGCATGACATGACCCTTTATCCGCGTCTCATTAGTAAGCGTGGTGTACAACTGGGCTCAGAATTCCGTTTTCTTCGACCCGATAGCCTTGGGACGGTTGTCTATGAGGTTCTCCCGAACGACAACGCCAATGGCAGGACGCGACAATTCGGATCAATCACCAGTACCTATCGGCCGATAAAGGATGTCACGCTGGGTATTAATGCCCAGCGAGCGTCTGACGATAACTATTTTTCTGATCTCGGGAATTCATTGTTGGCTTCATCGCAGCGACTCTTGCCTGCGACCTTGTCATTAACCACGGCGAACCAAGGCTGGAATATCCAAGCCCAGGCTCAGGAATACCAGCTCCTCCAAGACACGGCATCTCCCTTGATCACGCCTTATAGCTGGGCGCCGCGCGTGGCCGCCTCAAAAGCGCATCGGGCAGTTCCCGGTCGAGATGCGATTCCGTTGGACTGGAATGTCAGTACCGAGGCGACGTCCTACCGTCATCCGACTCTTGCAGAAGGGGAGCGTTATGTCGGTTCAGGTTCGGTGGCGTGGCGACATTTCCAGCAAGGGTTTTACATTACCCCAAAGGTATCGGTCCATGCGACCCACTATGCGCACCGGGAGAATGGAAGTTCAACCGCAACCGCAACGAAATTTAATAATGCGTCGCTTGGTATCTACCAGAACAACGTCGGAACAACCACGCAGTCCTATACGCGGATACTGCCTACCTTCAGTACCGAGGTCAGCACGATTCTCGAGCGCGACCTCAAGGTTGGTGACAATGCCATTGAACAGACTCTCGAGCCGAAGATTTCCTATATCTACACGCCTTACAAAGACCAGTCCCGTCACCCTGTATTTGATACTGGCTCGCCAAGCCTAAATTTTGCTCAGATGTTCTCAGATGCTGCGTTTAATGGACAGGATCGGATTGCGGATTTGAATCAGGCGACGGTTGGGGTCACGACGCGATTTATCGAGGACCGCAGCGGAGCTGAGAAACTCCGCGCTGCCGTAGGCCAACGGTTTTACTTTGCGGACCAGCGCGTTACCCTGCCGGGGGGCACAGTGCGGACCGATCGAAAATCTGATTTGTTGGGCCAGATTTCTGCGCGGCCGCGTACCGATTGGACAGTCGACTCCCAGGCGCAGTACACACCGTCGAATTCCAAGTGGCAGAACGTGTCATTGGTAAATCGGTTTAATCCAAAACCTGCGAGCCTCTTGAGCGCCGCTTATCGATACGTGCGGGGATCATCAAATACGGTCGATATCGCCTTTCAGTGGCCTGTCGCCCGGCATTGGTATGCGGTTGGCCGTTACCAGCACGCCATGCGCAATCTTGGCGGTGGGGCGACGAATCAGAACTCTGGGCTCGTCGAGGCCCTGGCGGGGTTTGAGTACGATGGCGGGTGTTGGGTTGGCCGTGTGGTGGCCCAGCAATACGTGACGAGTGCTACCGAAAAGAATACAGCCCTCTTTTTTCAGATTGAGCTTAATGGAATGGCTCGGGTCGGTACCAATCCCCTATCGGTCTTGACGCGGAGTATCCCCAACTATCAACTGATCAACCAGATCACGCCGTTACCATCGAAATTTGATAACTTCCAGTAATCTACTGGTCTTGAACCACTTTTTATCAATACGCCGAGTCTTGATGTCACCACGAACCATTATCAATATCGTCATTGCGTCCGCCTGCTGTCTGGCCGGATTAGGGTCTGCCAGTGCTCAGGTTGTTGCGCAGTCGTCCTCGGGTGCACAGGTGACCCCCCTGGGATCGGGCGCTCAGGTCAGGCCCCTGGCACCACCCGCCCCAAGCCAGGGGTTAAAGGCGCCGGCGAGTCCCTTACTGATTGATCGTGTTGTGGCAATCGTGAATCGCGAGGTCATCACTGCGAGTGAGTTGGCCCGTCGAGAGCGGCAGTTTGCGTTGAATTTAAGGCGGCAAGGAGCCTCAATCCCCAGCGCTGCGAGTCTGCGTGAACAGGTCTTGGAGCGCATGATTAACGATCGGGCGATGCTTCAACTCGCGCGGGAGACAGGGGTTCGGGTTGACGAGGTGACCCTCGACCGAAGTATCTCCAGAATCGCAGACCAGAATGGAATGTCGGTGGCGGGCCTTCGCACGCAACTGGAGTCTGAGGGCGTGTCATTCGCATCTTTTCGTCAAGATATTCGAGAAGAAATCATTCTGACCCGACTACGGGAACGCGAGGTCGATAATCGCCTGCAGATTAGCGACAGTGAGGTGGATACCTTTCTTGCGGCGCAGGGTCAATCGATTCAGAAGATTGACGAGTTAAAGGTCTCACAGATTCTCGTGAAGCTAACCGAGGCAGCCACGAAAGAGGAGACCGCTACGGCGCAGGCAAGGCTTAGGCAAGTCGAAGAGGCACTTCGCGCCGGTCGGGCCTTTGCGAGCGTGGCCCGTGAATTTTCGGATTCCCCAGACAAAGATCAGGGTGGCGACCTCGGTTGGCGTAATCGCGATCGACTGCCAGGCCTATTTCTTGATGCGTTGGCCTCGCTAGAGGTCGGAAAAATAAGCAAGACCGTGAGAAGTCCAAATGGCTTTCATATTCTGCGGCTCGACGATAAGCGCTCAACACTCAAAACCCAAGAAGTCGCTGTCCATCGGGCCCGCCACATTCTTGTTCGTATTGATGCGCAGGTCTCCGAGGAAGCGGCACGCCGTCGTATTGTCGATATACGGCGTCGTATTGAGCTGGGCACCAGTTTCTCTCAAATGGCGCGTGATTTTTCCCAGGATCCGGGCTCCGCGCAGCGAGGCGGAGATCTGGATTGGGCCTACCCGGGCGACCTTGTGCCCGAGTTTGAACGGGCGATGTTCCAGTTACAGCCAGGGCAACTCAGCGAGCCTGTTCGCTCGGTATTCGGAATGCACCTGATTCAACTCCTTGAGCGCAAACGCGAGCCGTTGACGGAACAGCGTTTGCGTACGGCGGCACGCATGGTGCTCAGAGATCAGAAGTTAGCCGAGGCCGTATCCGATTGGACCCGTGAGGTACGTGCCAACGCCTATGTTGAAATCAAGCGCGACGATCTCTGAGGCTTCTCCTCACATCGCGCGTAAACGGTTTGGGCAGAATTTCCTTCACGATCCGGCCATCATCGCGAGGATCATCGCAGCGATCAGACCCAAACCCGGTGATCGAATTGTTGAGATCGGGCCGGGTCAGGCGGCTTTAACGGCCCCTCTCATCGAGAAAGCGGGTCAGATTACGGCGATTGAAATTGACCGAGATCTGGCCTTCAAGCTCGCCGAAAGATTCCCTAGCAATTTACTGCGCATTGAAGTCCAGGATGTCCTTCGGATCGACTTTGTCGCACTCGCCCAGGCACTGGGTGGAAAGATTCGGCTCGTCGGCAATCTCCCGTACAACATCTCCAGCCCTATTCTCTTTCAGTGCCTTGAGTCAGCACATGTATTCGAGGATCAGCATGTCATGCTTCAAAAAGAGGTCGTTGATCGGATGATCGCCTGCGCAGGCTCCAAAATCTACGGGCGCCTCTCTGTGATGCTTCAGGCGCGATATGTTCTTGAGCGCTGTCTGGTTGTGCCTCCCGGTGCGTTTTATCCGGCACCAAAAGTGGATTCGGCAGTGGTTCGTATGGTGCCCTTAGCCCCCCAGGAGATCCGCGTTCAAGACTGGGCAATATTTTCTGCGGTTGTAATGACCGCCTTTTCTCAGCGTCGCAAAATGCTTCGGAACACCTTGGCCGCCTACGGCGATGCAATTGACTGGACAGGCCTTGATATTGGCCCGACGCAGCGGGCCGAGGAGATCTCCGTTGAGGCCTTTATTCTGCTCGCCAATTCGTTGAGTGATGCGCTTGGGGTCGACCGTCAGGCAGGAACCTCCCAGCCGAGGCGGCCTGGCTAGAAGGTGGGTAGTGTGTCGAGACGTACTTTCCGCAAGACCTGCTTGCCCTCTTCGAAGTTTGGAAGAATCTCCGCCACTTCGTCCCAGAAACTAGCGCTGTGATCCATTGTGTGGGTATGAGCGAGCTCATGGGCAATCACATAGTCGATCACGTCTTGACCAAAGTGAATGAGTCGCCAGTTCAGTCGAATGTGGCCGTCTTCCGTGCAACTGCCCCAGCGGCCACGGGCATTACTCAGACTGAACTTAGAAAACCGTCGACCTGATTGATCACTAATTACGCCGAGACGAGCGGCAAATAAGCGTTTGGCCTGTGACTGCAGCCAGGCATGCACACTATCCCGAATCTGTTCGAGGGTTGCATCTGGGGATAACGCCAGTTGAAGCTCTCGCCGAAAGTCGTCGAACTGAACCTGCTTTAGCTGCGGAGCAAGCACGAGCGTCATCGGCTTACCAAGATATTGAAGGGTCGCACCATGCGCCCACTGTTGCTCAGGCAAAAGCCGGTGCTGATCACTCTGATACCACTCTGCCAATCGTGCGAGAAGCCAGTTTGATTTTTCTTTCAATATGTATTCGATATCACTCACCGGAACCCACTTCGGGGCATTGACCTGAATCATGCCCTGACCAATTGACATTCCGACTGTCTTACGACGGGTCCGTTTGAGCAGCCAAGGAACGGTCTGCCCTTGTAGTGCAACAGTACGATGCCTCTTCTTGAAGCCTTTTTCTTGATCCGAATTTGAAGACGGTCTGGATTTCTCGGAAGTTGACGTTGTAGATTCTGAGAAGCCAAAGGGCAGTAAAAACTGCTCTAGTAAAGTCATCGATGACCTTTCTCTGGTCGATGAGGACTGATGTGGCGCATTTCGTTTTTGATCCAAGTTTCTGCCTGAGCCATGAGAGTAGTCGCATCTTGCTTTTCAGGCAAGAGGGGAGGGCCAATTGAGACCGTGATGAGACCTGATTTTTTCACAAACGATTTTCTTGGCCAGACATCGCCAGAGTTCATCGCAATGGGAACTACGGGTGTATTCGTCTCGACTGCAATACGGGCTGCACCGGTCTTAAAACGAACTGCCTGCCCCGGCTTCACTCGTGTACCTTCTGGAAAAAAAACCATCCAACGACCCTCATCGCGCAGGACTGGCTTTGCCTTCTTCACGATCTCAGAGAATGCGGCACTCCCTTTCCCTCGGTTGATCGCAATCATATTTAATAGTGCGATACCCCACCCAAAAAAAGGAATCCAGAGTAGTTCACGCTTGAAGACAAAACATAGCCGGCGCTGAAAGAAGCTTGGATAAAACATGGTCTCCCAGGCCGACTCATGCTTGGAGAGAAGAATTGCGGGTCCGTCGGGCAGGTTCTCGAGGCCAATGACTCGATAGCGAATTCCCAGGAGCACGCGTGCTGCTGCGATTGTCATCGCGCACCAACGCATGGCAAATGAGTAGCGGGGTTGCTCTGGCAAAAAAGGGCCTAGGATTAGAAATAGGGTTGCCCAGATGATTAAGGAAACAATCTGGAAAATCAGGAAAATGGCAGATCGAAGTCGGCGCATAAGGCCCTTAGTGTGGAGACCGATGAAAACTCTACGGGTGTTCCTGAAGGAGGTGATCCACAACGGCACTCAGGTGATCAACCACCCGCGTTCCGATGGGCAGTGCGGTAGCCGGCTCGTCTGCGGCGGCCAATGTCTTCATTCCCTTGCCGGTTCGAACGAGCCAGAGGTCACAGTCGAGTGCCGCTCCCGCTTGGAGATCGCGCAGTGAGTCGCCGACCATCGGTGTTCCGTTAAGTGACCTTCCGAATCGGCGGCCAATATCTTGCAGTAGGCCCGGCGAGGGCTTGCGACAGGCGCAGGCGGTATTGGCGGTATGTGGGCAGAAAAAGATTCCATCAATTCTGCCACCCTGAGCGGCAACGGCATTCATCATCTTGTTGTGAATCGCATGAAGGACATTAATGTCAAACAACCCGCGCTCAATACCGGACTGGTTGGTTGCCACTGCCACTGACCAGCCTGCGTGGGTAAGCCGGGCAATTGCCTCGAGGCTTCCTGAAATCGGTAGCCACTCATCGGGAGATTTGATATACCGATCACTATCGTGGTTAATAACGCCATCGCGATCAAGAACAATAAGAGGTGATTGCGCGCTCGTCATTTAACGATTCACTTCGCAAGACGAGAGAGGTCGCCCACCTGATTCATGGCCTGATGCAGTCGCCTCAAAAGAGCGAGTCGGTTTGCGCGAAGCGCGGGATCCTCCGCATTGACCATGACATGTTCAAAAAATTCATCGACAGGTGTCCGAAGAGCCGAGAGAGTCGCCAGTGCCTGGCCATACTGACCCTCTGCGACTGCCTGGGAGGCTGCCGGCGCAAGTGTCGCCAAGGTGTTGGCAAGCGACTTTTCGGCAGGCTCCGATAGCAGCTCTGGATGAATATCGTCGCGGTGCGATTCCGACTTCTTCAGGATATTTCCAATTCGCTTGTTTGCCGCACATAAGGACGCACTCTCCGCTTTCTGCATAAAGTCATGCAGCGCCATCAATCGACTGGGAATCTGGTGAAGGGCATTTGGACACTGGCTCAGGACCGCATCAATCAGCTCAATGCCGTACCCTTTTTCCTTGAGTAGGGCCCGCAGACGATCGAGCATAAATGAGTGTATCGCCTCGAGATCTGGTGCCACACTCTCAATACCCTTGAAGCTCGCCGCTGTCTCTTGCAGCAGGGCATCGAGGCCTAGCCTGAGATTTTTCTCCATCAGGATTCGTACAATACCGAGGGCGTGACGCCTTAAGGCAAAAGGATCTTTGTCGCCAGTCGGCGAGAGGCCAATGCCCCAGATGCCCACGAGAGTCTCAAATTTATCAGCAAGGGAAAGCGCAAGTCCAACGGAGTTGCTGGGCAGACTGTCGCCTGAGAATCGGGGGTGATAGTGGCCCTCAATGGCGAGCGCAACGGATTCGGGCTCATGATCATGCCGAGCGTAGTAGGTTCCGATCACGCCTTGGAGTTCGGGGAACTCGCCGACCATATCGGTGAGCAGGTCGGCCTTAGCGAGATGTGCGGCGCGCTCGGCATCGCCAGCATCGGCGCCCACGGCGGGCGCCCAGCTCTTCGCAAGTACGGCTAGCCGTTCGATACGTTGGCGTTGATTGCCAATCTTATTGTGATAGACGACCGCAGACAGGCCCTCAATACGGCTGGCCAGCGATCTCTTGCGATCTTGATCAAAAAAGAATTTCGCGTCTGCAAGGCGTGCCCGAAGGACACGCTCATTTCCGGAAATGACCACCTGCGGTGATTTAGAGGCGATATTACTGACCAACAAAAAGCGGTTAGTGAGCCTGCCCTGGGTGTCTGTCAACGCAAAATATTTCTGATTCTGTTGCATGGTCAGAATCAGACACTCTTGTGGAACATCAAGAAATGCCGCGTCAAACTTCCCCTCGAGTACCACGGGCCACTCCACGAGACTTGTTACTTCGTCGAGTAGACTCTCTGGCATGATTGCCTCATCAGGCCTTGCCTGATCTTGGATTGCACGCGTGATGAGCGCCTTTCGCGCTGCAAATCCAGCGATGACTTTTCCTTGAGTTGTGAGAGTCTTCTCGTAGAGATCGGCGTGGGGTATTTCAAGAGCGTTATGAGCATGGAACCGGTGGCCTGATGTCCGATTCGAAGCGTCTAGACCGAGCACCTGGAGGGAAAGGGTCTGAGCGCCATGCAGAACCACTAACCCATGAGCGGGTCGAACAAATTTCACGGTATCGCCATTCGTTCTCTGATAGGCCATGAGTTTCGGAATCGGCAATGCGTGTAGTGTTTCCTCGAGTGCGATCTGTGCGGATGCCGAAAGCGTTAACCCGGGTGCTGTGAATCGGTAGACAAGCTGGTCTTGCTTTCCATCGCTCACACGATCCAACTGGGTCAATTCAAGATCCTGACCTAGAGTTACGCCGAATGATGCGAGCTTCTTAATCAAAGGCGGGGTCGCCTGACCTGCTGGGTCGATCGCGATGGAGACGGGTAATAATTTTTCCTGCCGATCCCTGCTCGGAGCCTGAGCCAGTACCTGTGTGATATGGACTGCGAGCCTGCGAGGGCTCGCGAAGGACGTCACTACCGAGTGCTGATCACAAAGGCCATCTTTCGTGAGCCGCTGTGCAATGCCTTCCGCAAAAGAGTCGCCGAGGCGCTTTAGCGCCTTGGGCGGTAACTCCTCCGTCAAGAGTTCAATGAGAAGAGAGTCCGTCATGGCTGTCTGTTCATGGCCTTTGTATTAAGCATGGGGTAGCCCAGCGCCTCCCGGGACTGCACATAGGCCTGGGCAACCGCGCGGGACAGCGTGCGGATTCGGCCGATATAGTGGGCTCGTTCAGTGACGGAGATCGCGCCGCGTGCGTCAAGAAGGTTGAACGTATGTCCTGCTTTCAGAATCTGTTCGTAAGCCGGCAGTGCGAGCCCCGCCTCAAGCAAACGCTGGGCATCCGCTTCATGTTCAGTAAAACGCTGAAAGAGAACGGGAACATTGCTCTGCTCAAAGTTATAGGTGGACTGCTCGACCTCGTTTTGATGGTAGACGTCGCCATAGGTGAGCCTGCGAGCGCCGAGATCGTCAGCGCCTGCTGTCCAGACAAGATCAAAAACGTTTTCCACGCCTTGCAGATACATGGCGAGTCGTTCAATGCCGTAGGTAATTTCGCCCGTAATCGGGCTGCAATCGATTCCGCCAACTTGTTGGAAATAGGTGAACTGCGTCACCTCCATTCCATTCAGCCAGACCTCCCAGCCGAGCCCCCATGCGCCTAAGGTTGGATTCTCCCAGTCATCCTCGACGAATCGAATGTCGTTGGTTTCCGGGTCAATCCCGAGCGCCTTTAATGAGCCGAGATAGCGCTCGAGGATGTCTTCGGGTGAGGGCTTAAGAACCACCTGAAACTGATAGTAGTGCTGTAGCCGATTTGGATTCTCGCCATAGCGCCCATCTTTTGGTCGGCGTGATGGCTGCACATAGGCGGCACGCCATGGCTCCGGGCCGAGTGCTCGAAGGAAAGTTGCTGTGTGGGATGTACCGGCACCTACTTCAAGATCAATCGGCTGAAGCAGCGCACATCCTTGCGCATCCCAATAATTCTGAAGCGTCAGAATGATTTTCTGAAAACTTTGCATGGACGACATTCTAGCCGTTTCGAACCCTAATCGATCGGCTTGCAGCCCTAGCGAATCCGCTGTCGTATTGAAGGCCAGAGGCCAATCATGAGTAATGCCAAGCAGATCAGCAGGATCGGCAGATTGCCCCACCGCGAATAGGGCGTCAGCCCCTGCATTCCCTGGGGCGCCCCAACCAGCAGCCCGGGCCGATTAAAGGGCACCATCTCAGTGACCGCACCACGGTGATCAATCAGCGCTGTGGCGCCGGTGTTGGTTGAACGAATGGTGGGCCGACCGGTCTCTTTGCTGCGCATTCGTGCGATCGCGAGATGCTGTCTAAGTGCAATGGTGTCGCCAAACCAGGCGAGATTACTCACATTGAGCAGAATCGTTGGCCGTGCGATCGCTGCTACGGTGGGCGAGAGGGCCCCAATAATTTCTTCTCCAAAGAGATCTTCAAAGCAGATATTGACCCCAATGCGTTGGTCAGCAACCGTAACTGGAGGCTGAACCCTTGCTCCCCGTTGAAAGTCTCCAAGGGGCATTTGCATCTGATCAACAAACCAGCGAAACCCCAGCGGAATAAATTCCCCGAAAGGGACGAGGTGATACTTGTCGTAGCGCGCATAAAATCCGGCAGTAGGGCCTGCATCCGAGAGTGCAATCACACTGTTGCGATACCCATCCGGATCGCGCATGGGTAGCCCCAGCATGACCGTCGCACCCCCCCGCTGCGCGAGCCGGTAAAAGGCCGATCGCGTCTCTGCCGGGGTGAACTCCCATGGCCGAACCAGTGCGGTTTCGGGAAACACAATGAGTTGCGCCCCGCCGGGGACCGCGGCGACATCGGCGATTGCGAGTTGAGTCGCAAGCGATTGCGCCTCATGCGCGGGATCAAACTTCATTGATTGTGCGATTGCCCCTTGCACGAGAGCGACACGAAGCGGTCTACCCGCTGGGCTCGTGAACTCCACTTGGTTCAGAACGCCCCCCAATACAAGGCTGACACTCAATGCGAGGAATGCAAACCACTGGCGGTATCGAAGTGCCTGAAAAATCCAGATAACGCACAACACGGCCACGAAACCAACACCATAGACCCCTAAAACCGCAGCGAATCCCGATAAGGGCGTATCGAGAACGAGGTAACCCAACGAGAGCCAAGGAAAACCAGTTAGGAGCGTGCCTCTTAGCCATTCAAAGAGGGTCACAATGGCAGCAATTAGAAATGGAGTGAGCCGCGACTCTGCCCTGGTCGTGGATCGTGATGGATGCGTCACTGGCAAGCGGAGTACCCATCGACAGGTGATCACCGCACTCGTTGCGTAGAGGCTCACATAGGCGGCCAACAGGAGTGTGGCCAGGGCCGCCAGCCAGGCAGGCAGTTGGCCGTACTGATGGAGACTAATATAGATCCAGTGCAGACCTGCAGTGTAAGCAAGCAGTATCAGCCCGGCGACCCAACGCATCAGACGGTGCCAAACTGATTGTGCACGTCCCGCGACACCGGACTATTCAGTAACGCTTTGAGGTAAGCGCTCTGCGATCAAAACATGGACTTGACGGGCATCCGCACGTTGAACTTCAAATCGAAATCCATCGAGTTCAATGGATTCGCCGCGATGGGGAAGGCGACCAAAGTGGTCGGTGACATAGCCACCGATGGTCTCAACCTGATCATCATGAAGGTGAGTCTGGAACGATTCGTTGAACTGCTCAAGTGAGGTGAGTGCTCGAACTCTAAAGCGACCAATCTGTTTTGGCATCGGCGTAATGTTGTCGTCGTCTTCCTCAATATCGTGCTCATCTTCGATATCGCCTACTATCTGTTCGAGAACATCTTCAATAGTAATCATGCCTGCAACGCCACCGTATTCATCGATTACGATTGCAATATGATTTCGATTAACCCGGAAATCACGCAGCATTACATTTAGGCGTTTGGATTCCGGAACAAATACGGCTGGACGCATCATGCCGCGAAGGTCATCGTCTTTCTGTGCGAGGCAGCGCAATAGATCTTTTGCCAGCAGAACCCCGATAATGTTATCTCGCTTACCCTCCATGACTGGGAAGCGTGAGTGCGCAGTCTGAACCACTAACTCAAGAATTTTCTCCAGTGGCTCTTCAATATCGATCACATCCATCTGTGATCGCGGAATCATTAGGTCGCGCACCTGGAGATCTGCAACCTGCATGACGCCTTCCATCATCGAGACGGCATCGGCATCAATGACCGAGTGCTCGTGCGCCTCGCGCAGCTGCTCGATTAGATCTTCTTTGTCATCGGCCCGGCCAAACAGGCGGCCGATTAAACGTTCAAATTGTGTTTTAAAGCTCTTGGTTCCGTTTCCGGGATACGGGTCACTCATGCAGGGCAATGAGAGTTGAAGGAAGCTTATAGTGCCATAAACCGGTGGTTTTAGGGGGGTTCTAACGACTCAGACACCCCATGGTTGTCCCTGAAAAACGCTTAATAATAGGGATTTGCGATTCGAAATCGTTTCAAAATTGCAATTTCAATGGATTCCATCTGAGCCGCATCGGCGTCATGGTCATGATCAAGTCCGCAGGCGTGCAAGATTCCATGTACAAGCAGGTGTGCTGCATGATGATCAACGCTTCTTTGCA
>Ga0172373_10006871_pt1 | contig 14977 bp, 18 predicted proteins | sample Lak10m_2_FD_114546 | JGI IMG/M metagenome (GOLD analysis project Ga0172373, IMG submission 114546) | Freshwater microbial communities from Kabuno Bay, South-Kivu, Congo - kab_092012_10m | ecosystem: Environmental > Aquatic > Freshwater > Lake | place: Democratic Republic of the Congo... | reverse complement strand
TTAAGGAAATGGCTAATCACAAATCATCAGTAAAGCGAATCCGTTCTAACGATGCAAAACGTCTGACCAACCGTTATCAGGCGAAATCAACACGTACTGCACTTAAGGATATCCGCTCTGAGAAAGATAAGAAGGCGGCAACTGCGAAACTGGCGAAAGTTTCTTCTATGGTTGACAAACTGGCGAAGAAAAGCGTTATTCATAAAAACAAAGCTGCGAATCTCAAGAGCAAGCTTGCGAAGCACGTAGCGAAACTCGCGTAAGCGTTTTCAAACGACTATTAAAAAGGAAAGGACTAATTTTCGGTCCTTTCCTTTTTTTATGCATTATACAAACCCAGAAAACCGTCTGTCCATCAAAGCATGGGCAGAAGATGATCGCCCGAGAGAGAAATTACTGCTGAAAGGCCGACATGTTCTTTCAGACGCAGAGTTGCTCGCCATTCTTATCGGAAGCGGAAACAGAAATGAATCGGCCGTGGATTTATGCAAACGCATTCTCGGTGATCATGAAAACAATCTCGACATTCTTGCACGCTGTTCAGTGAGCGATTTACGTCGTTACCGCGGAATGGGCGAAGCCAAAGCGATCAGCATTATTGCCGCAATGGAACTTGGTCGCCGGCGTTCCAATACTCCCGCGCAGGAAGTGCAACCCATCAGTTCCAGTGAAGCAGCGTACAAAATCATCGCTCCTTTACTTACGGATCTTCATCATGAAGAATTCTGGGTGCTTTTGCTCAATCGTGCCAATATCGTAATGCGAAAAGAGCTCATCAGTAAGGGCGGAATGAGCGCAACTGTTGTAGATCCGAAATTGATTTTCCGTGCTGCGCTTGATTACGGAGCAAGCGGAATGATATTGTGTCACAATCATCCTTCAGGCTCCGTAAAACCCAGCGAACAGGACAAAAAACTGACGCGAAGAATATCAGAAGGCGCTTCCATATTGGATATTTCACTGCTGGATCACATTATTGTGGGATCGAAAACGTTTTTCAGTTTCGCTGATGAAAGTTTGATGTAACAGCTGCTGATTTCGGTTATGAAGGAGGGCGAACATCTGTTATCTTCGCTGTGTATATGTTGAAGATCATTACAATTATCGGAGCACGCCCGCAAATCATTAAAGCTGCAGCATTGAGCCGCGCCATTCGTACGCATTATGCACAGCGCATCACTGAAAAGATTGTGCATACAGGTCAGCATTACGACGAGAATATGTCGGAAGTGTTTTTCCGTGAGATGGGAATTCCCGTGCCCGATTACAATCTGAATGTCGGTTCGGGTTCCCACGGTGTGCAAACGGCAGCAATGATCACGGGAATTGAAAAAATTCTTCTTGAAGAGAAACCGGATGCTTTGGTGTTGTATGGTGACACCAATTCAACATTGGCAGGAGCTGTAGCGGCATCAAAGATTCATGTTCCTGTTGTACACATCGAAGCAGGTTTGCGTTCCTTCAACAAGAAAATGCCGGAGGAAGTGAATCGTATCATGTGCGATCACGTTTCCACGTTGCTGTTTTCTCCAACGAAAACCGGTTACGATCATCTTAAAAGAGAAGGAATTGCTAAAGCAAAGAATCCTGATCGCGCAACGGCAGATCAGCCTGCAGTGTTTCATTGCGGCGATATCATGTATGATAACAGTTTGTACTTCGCGGAAATTGCCGGTACAAAAACCGATATTCTCAAACGATTGAATCTGACTGCCGGAAGTTTTTATCTGGCAACAGTGCATCGCGATAATAATACAGATCAGCGTGAACGACTGCTTTCCATTTTCAGAGCCTTGAATGCAATATCGCAGAAGAACAATAAAGCCGTGGTATTGCCTGTTCATCCGCGTACACGAAAAAATATTGCAATGCACAGCGATCTTGTTGCAATGATTGATGCAAATCCATTGTTGAAACTCACAGATCCTGCTTCATTTTTCGAGATGATTGAATTGGAGAAAAACGCTGCAATGGTTTTTACAGATTCAGGCGGCGTACAGAAAGAAGCATTCTTCTTCAGGAAACCTTGTGTGATTCTTCGTCCTGAAACGGAATGGGTGGAATTGGTGCAGTGCGGCTCAGCGATACTTGCAGATGCGGACGAATCGCGAATTGTAAACGCTGCGGACAAACTCGGTGCGTCGAATCTGGAATTTCCGGAATTGTTCGGCGACGGACACGCTGCGGAATTCATGTGCGACCAAATGTTACATCATCTTTCCTGATGAAAGAAGTGCTGATATACACGCACAAGATTACCAATCGAAACAGATTTGTGTTCCGGTTGTTTTTTCGTGAGCATCTTGGTTTGAATATCAGAATCACTGATAATGCAGATGAATTCAGAGCTGCAAGCGGACCGAAACTCTCTTACACAAATCATCCCGTTGCGGATGAACTTTTTTTTCTCGCACGCAATCTGACTTTCGAAAGCGGAATTCGCGAACAGAATATTTCCGTTTTTGACTGGGAAGGAAACAAAGTTTTTTTCGCTTCCGGAAAATCTTCCGCATTGCCGTTTGATCCTTTCGCCTGCGCATTTTACATGGTCAGCAGATACGAAGAATACCTTCCGCATATCCGCGATCGTCTGGATCGATTTGATGCGCACAGCAGTTTGGCATGGGAACATAAATTCCTTGAGACACCCGTTGTTAATCATTGGATTAAGATGACAGCTGATGCGCTGCTTGCAAAATTCCCGGAGCTGCAGATTACCACGAAAAAATATTCGTTCACACCAACAATTGATATCGACAACGCTTATGCGTATAAGCTAAAAGGGTTGATGCGCACATTGGGCGGATTCGCAAGATCAATTGTGCATTTCGATATTGCTGATTTCAGAAAACGTGTTCGTGTGCTCGCCGGATTTGATCGTGATCCATACGATACGTACGAATATCAGTTGGGCATTCAGAAGAAGTACGGATTTCGTCCGTTGTATTTTTTCCTCCTTGGTGATTACGGTGTGAACGATAAAAACATTCCGCCGCAGAACAGAAAGTTTCAGGAGTTGATTCGCACATTGGCTGATTACGCCGATGTCGGTATTCATCCATCATTCGGATCGAATACAGACGCATCACGCCTTCCAGTTGAGATTTCACGCTTGAAGCAGATTGTGCACGGAGATGTAACACGCAGTCGTCAGCATTTTCTTATGTTGAAATTTCCGGAAACGTATCGCAATTTGAGCGAGAAAGATATTACGGACGATTACTCTATGGGATTTGCCAATGAATGCGGATTTCGTGCCGGGATTTGTACTGCATATAATTTCTACGATCTCGATATAGAATCCGAAACAAATCTCCGTGTTCATCCGTTTGCCGTAATGGACGCAACATTGAATCTTTATATGAAACTTTCGCCGGAGGACGCGATTCAACGCGTGAACCGTTTGACAGACGAATGCCGTAAAGCGGGAGGAGAAATGATGATCCTTTGGCACAACGAAACGTTGAGTGAAATCCGCGAATGGCAAGGCTGGAGAAAAGTGTACGAAGAGGTGATTGAATACGGAATGAAAAAATGATCAGATACCTGCAGCATCATGAAATTGACAAGGAGCGCTGGGACGAATGCATTCGGCGTTCGTTCAACGGTATCATTTATGCATACTCGTGGTATCTGGATGTTGTGCATCCGGGTTGGGAAGCTTTGGTGAATGCAGATTATTCAACCGTGATGCCGCTCACCGGCGGTAAGAAGTTAGGAGTGCGTTACCTCTTCAATCCGTTTTTTGTGCAGCAGTTAGGTGTGTTTTCCGTTGCACGATTATCTCCGGATGCGGTTCGTGAGTTTCTGAATGCAGTGCCTCCGCATTTTCGCTATTGTGAAATCAATCTGAACACCTTTAATCATCCAACAGCAGATACTTATCTATTCAAGGAGAATCTGAATCACGAATTGGATATGATCGGGTCGTATGAAATGATCCGAAAAGAATATTCCGACAATGCGAAGCGAAATATTAAGAAAGCGCAATTGCAGGATTTGTCGGTTGTAACATCAACTTCAAAAGAAGAGATCATTGCTTTATTTCGCAGCGATCGCGGTAAAGATGTGGAAGTTCTGAAAGAAGCGGAATACGATACATTACGACGATTGCTGCAGGCTTTAGACGGCAGAGGCAGATTGCATACGCGTGGCGTTCATAACGCAAACGGACAATTGATTGCAGGCGCATTCTTTTGTGATGCCAATGGAAAAGTAGTCTTTCTTTTTTCCGGAAACAGTGCGGAAGGCAAGGAGAAGGGCGCAATGTTTTTCATCGTGGATCATTTCATTCTGGAGAATGCCCAGAAGAACCTCATACTTGATTTTGAAGGAAGCAATGACCCGCAATTAGCCCGTTTTTACAAGGGATTCGGCGCTAAAGAATGTGTATATTTACAAGCGAAGCGCAACACTTTACCATGGTATTTGCGTTGGTATAAAGATTAGAGATTATGGTTATCGACTTAAGCAGACAGAACTCCGTGCTCAGCCAGTATATGGCTGAAATGCGCGACATCATCGTACAGAAAGACAGCATGCGCTTCCGTAAAAATCTGGAACGCGTCGGGAATATTATCGGGTACGAAATCAGTAAAAAGTTGGACTACAGAATTGATGACGTGACTACGCCATTGGGAATTTCTCCTGTTCCGGTTATTGCAAATCAACCTGTTGTCGCAACAATTCTCCGTGCAGGAATGCCTATGCATTACGGCGTTCTTCAGATTCTTGATAAAGCAGAGAATGCGTTTATTTCTGCTTATCGCAAACACCACAAGGACGGAACTTTTGAAGTGCACGTTGATTATCTGGCTTGTCCTTCTATTGAAGGCAAAGAGCTTGTGTTGTGCGATCCGATGCTGGCAACAGGAACTTCAATGCTTCTTGCTTACCAGGCGATGTTGCGTCGCGGTAAACCAAAACACATTCACGTTGCTTCTGTAATTGCAAGTTTGCAGGCCGTTGATTACGTGCGCAAGCACATGCCGGAGAACACAACGATCTGGTGTTGCGCAATCGACGAGGAACTCACGGCGCAGTCATACATTGTTCCGGGTCTCGGTGATGCAGGCGATCTTGCATTCGGCGAAAAACTCTGATAAAATTTATGGTATCAGGCGAAGAAGTAACACAGTGGTTGAAGGTTGTAGAGGTCGCCTTGATTTCAAGCGTGAAATTTCTATTTGCTCCATTTGAAGCGGAGCGCCAGGGAATGAATTTCGGTCAGGCTTTCGGTGTGACAACAGGTGGCGGTGCCGTTGGAATCCTTGTTTTCTATTATGCGGGATCAGCAATTGCTACGTGGTGGTCGATCAACATGGCGAAAGTGAAATCGTTTTTTACCCGACGACCGATCAGTGATTTTACCGGGGAGAACAAGCGAGTGATGACACGTTCCAATAAACGTATTGTTTGGATCAAACAAAAATTCGGTTTAGCGGGAATCGCTTTTGTTACGCCGTGTTTGATTTCAATTCCCATCGGCACATTGGTTGGCGTTGCTTTCTACAGAAAACGCAAGCCTGTATTACTGTACCTGATGATTTCCCTCGTATTGTGGTCGCTTGCTTTGAATTTTATCGCGCAGTGGCTGCAATTATCACAATACATGCCGGAGGCGTTGCAGCATCATGGCTAAATACACGCATTTATTTTTCGATCTGGACAGAACGCTTTGGGATATGGAGCGTAATGCACATGAAACGCTTTCCGAGTTGTTTCATCGTTACGGATTGACAGAGCGCGGAGTTCCTTCTGCGGATATTTTTGTATCGCATTACAACGAGTATAACAATCTGTTGTGGGATCGTTACCGCCGGAAGTTGATTGATAAAGCCACATTGCGTGCATTGCGTTTTAAACAAGCTCTGGCGCATTTTGGTATACACGATAAAAAACTAGCGGAGCAATTCGATCACGATTACATCACGGAAGCGCCTCGCAAAACAAATCTGATTCCGGGAGCAAAAGAATTGTTGGATCAGCTGCATGGCAAATACGAATTGCACATCATCACAAATGGATTTCCTGAAGTGCAGGAATTCAAGATGAGCAACAGCGGATTGGATCAGTATTTCGGACAAGTTATAACATCAGAAGGCGTAGGTCACGCGAAACCCGACAAACGTATTTTTCAATACGCGACGCGTGTGACAAAATCAACGAAAGAAGTTTCACTGATGATTGGTGATGATTTACATGCAGATATCGTCGGAGCCCGCGAAGCCGGTTGGGATCAGGTGTATTTCAATCCTGAAAGCGGTAAACATTCAGAAGAGGTTGCTTATGAAATTGCACACCTCAGCGAGATTCAGAAAGTGATTCGCTGATACTTTCATTGAATCAGTTATTCAAAACTATGTACGCGTTCAGTGATGTGGCAATCATCAGCCATATCGAATAAACAGATAACATGAAGTGCTGAGCGATGTTTTGTTTTCGCGCAATAAAATGAAAGGCGAGAATCAGAAAGAGCAGCGCAGTAATAATGATCAACGCAATTTCCGTTTGACGCATTGAAAAGAAAACCGGATTCCATCCTGCATTCAAAATCCATTGCAGTGCGTACAAACCTGCAATCATTTTTTTGTTCGCGGATTCCTGATACAGATTCGTCATGAAAAATGAAAAGAGAATCATAATGGTGAACCATGCTGCTCCGAAAACCCACCCCGGAGGTGTCCACGGAGCTTTATTCAGTGTGGTGTACCAATCAGAAATCACACCGTCTGCGGTGAACAATCCTCCAACGAACAAAGCGGAGAAGTTCAGCACAACTAAAATCAGAAGTAAAGGCAGTTTCTGTTTCATTTCGATTTTTTAAAATTCAAATTTACTTGTTTCATTTCCACTTGAATCACTTCAATAGCTCGTGGCCCCATTCCGTGTAACCGGATTATTTGTTCTTCAGTGAACTTTGAAATATCCCGTAGTGATTCTATTCCTGCACTTTGTAAAGCTCTGCGTGCCGGCGCAGCCACCAGCAAAAGTATTCCGTCTTTCGGTTTCTTTTCTTTTTCACATTGCGGACAAACCGGACAGTCAGAGGTTTTTGTAAAACGATGACCGTTGGAACAGGTTTTTATTTTGGGGTGCTGCATCTTTAAAGATGATTACGCTTTGCTTTCAGCGTAGTTTTTAAAACTATTCAGAATCATCGTCCAACCTGCTTCCTGCATCTCAATCGGATTCTGTGTTTCAGGATCAAATGTTTCGGTGATGATCGTTGCGTTTCCTTCGCTAACGAATTTAACTTCCATTTTTCTGCCATCCGGCATTGTATAGCGTAATAATTCGTTGGGAATTACTTCTGTGTATGTTCCTTCAAAATCGAAACTGAAACTGCCTTCTTTCGCAGCCATCGTAGCGCTGAATTTTCCACCAACACGTAATTCGCTGGAAGCTTTCGGACAATGCCAATCCGGTGTCGCCTGATTCCATTGTGTTACGTGTTCAGGCAAGTTCCAGAACTGCCATACTTTTTCAGGTGTTGCGTTTACTGTCGCGCTGATTGTGATCGGATTCAGATTGTTCATATGCAGCGTTATTGTTTTTGTTAATATTCTCAAAATTTGATGGCATGATATACGCTATACTTTTTCCGTGCGAATTTATTTCATCGGCTTTAGCACCGGAGTTCAATTTTCGTTAAAAATGATACCGATCTCCGGATCTTTCTGCACCTCCGAATAAAATGCATACAGCACATTCAGAATGTCGCTTCTGTTTTGAATGTAGTTCATTCCTTCAGCCATGATTTACGCAAAAACAATTGTTCGATATGCGCATAATGATGATCGCAATGCCAGGAATACAATGCCATAACCTGATCAAGTGTATATTCCTGATTGTATTGCGGATGTATGTACGCTCGATTGAAATCACTTAAAGAACAACTGCGCAGTAACGCGGCGAGTTTTTCGTGTACTCCTTCAATGAGTTGCAATGAAGGTTGTATCGGAAAGTTCTTCGAATCGTGCAGCTCTGCAAACAGTTGCTCGGGATAAGGCTTGATCACCGGTTTGTCTTCTGTGAGCAGCAACTTTACGCGTATGATGCAGTTCATATGACTGTCCGCACAATGATGCACAACCTGTCGCACGGTCCATCCTTCCGGACGATATTGCGTGTCGAGTTGCTCCTCGGAAAGTGATTCTGTTAGCTTGCGAAGTTTTTCCGGAAATTCTTGCAGAATTTGAATCATCTTGCTGCGTTCTTCAGCGTTCATGTTTTCCGGTTTTATAAATTTCCCGATAGGGAAGCGCAATTGTTGAAGTTCGGCGTCCGTCATAATGATGAATGTTCCCAACGAAATTAAACATTAGCCGTTTACAAACGACTAGCGCGAACCCATTGCTCTATATTTGGATGATCAAACCCGAAAACATGAATCACTTTATTGCATGGTGGAATCTGGAGAATCTGTTTGATGTTCAGAATTCCAAAGACAGGCCGGAATGGCTGCAGAATCAGTTGGAAGCTTATCTCAAAGGGTGGACGCAAACACATCTGGATAAGAAACTCGCCAATCAGGCCGGAATAATTAACAAACTCAACAACGGCGCAGGTCCCGACATCATGGGCTTTTGCGAAATCGAGAACCGTAAGGTGATTGAAGAGTTGATTGCTGCAATGAAGAAGGTGGGCAACACGCGTGATTATGGAATTGTTCACGAAGAGATGAACGACGATCGCGGAATTGATGTTGCGTTTATTTATGACAAGAAAAAATACACGGTAGGGAAGAAGGATGTTTTTTCCGCAGCAGTAATGAAGCGAACCGCTACGCGTGATTTGCTACAGGCAACTTTCACAGTGAAGAAATCCAAGCGACAATTTATTCTTATCGGCAATCACTGGCCGGCGCGTTCGGCAGGACAATACGAAAGTGAACCGTTCCGCATTATCGTTGCGGAGACACTCGCATATTGGTTGCAACGCATTGCGCAGATCAAAGGAGAACAAATGCCGGTTGTTTGTGTGGGCGATTTTAATGATGAACCATTCAACAGATCGCTTGTGGATTATGCAAACTCAACTGACAGCGTGCAGAAAGTGATTAACGCTGCGAAACCGAAAACGAAGAAAGGCAACGAAGTGCGTACACCGTACCTTCTGAATCTGATGTGGACGATGCTCGGACAGAATCGCGGTACTTTTGTTTTCAGCGGGGATAAAAATATGCTGGATCAGTTTTTGGTAAATCGTGCTATTGTTGCGGATTCTGAAGTTTGCGGTTTTCGCGCAGGAGAAACCGACATCATCGATTACATTCCTGAGATGGTGAAAGGATCTTACAAATCACCACGCAAATTCGGAAAGCCTTCTGATGAACTCGATGAATCGGGATTCAGTGATCACCTTCCGATTACATTCATTCTTGAAGAGATAGAATAAAAAAAGAGCGCCACTGATTCAGCGGCGCTCTTTCGTTTAATGGAATTCTGTTACTGACGGATCAGTTGGAACGAAGCTTTATTCGATCCTGATTCAACAGTTACAATATACATTCCCGCTGCAGATTCAAAATCAACAGGGATGAGTTTTGCGTTGTTCGCGTTCTGCGCGTGTACAATGCGACCTGCAAGATCAGTGATTACTACAGAAACGTCTTCGTATTTTCCGCCAAGATCAATCACAAATGCGCCTGTGTTCGGGTTTGGATAAAGATTCACTTTCGTTGCGAATGTGTTTTCTTCAATTCCGATACCGGTTACTGATACACAGTTTGAAGTATCAGAACAGTTGCCGATAGTCATAATAACTGCGTAGTTGCCGTTAGCTGTTGCAGTGTAGCTCGCAGATGTTTCGCCGCTGATGGTATCATTCGTAGCGCAATCGATCCACTGGAATGTTGCTCCTGCTGTTGTTCCTGTTGCAGTACAAACAGCGCCGCTGACCGTAGCGCCTGCGTTTACTGTTGTGATCTGAAGTCCAATGGTGATGATGCTGTCGCATACAACGAGACTTGGAATGGTATCCATGTAAGTTCCGCTTGAATTGTATACGGCTCCGCTAGGCGCAGTGTAAGAGTTACATGCACTCACGTTAATTGAAGACGTGGATGGGGGAATGATCGTCAGGTTGATGGTTATCACGCTGTCGCAACCTGCTACGTTTGCAATCGTATCCTGATAAGTTCCGCTTGAAGTGTATTGCGCACCGGATGGAGCCATGTAGGATGAACATGCAGAAGCTGTTATCGTTGAGCTGCTTGATGTATTGATAGTAACATTGCTTGTAATTACACTGTCGCAACCTGCTATGTTAGGAATAGTGGAAGTATACGTTCCGGAAGTCGTTGCTGTATCGCCGTCAGGAAGGATATACATTCCGCATGCCGAAGCAGTTACAGATGCAGATGTGCTGTTAGTGATTGTGAGGTTGATTGTAATAACGCTGTCACAACCCATCATGTTTGCAATTGTGTCGTTGAAAGTACCGCTGTTCATGTACATGGCTCCACTTGGTGCAGTGTACATATCGCAAGCGTTAGCAGAAATCGATGCAGCAGAAGGTTGATTTACTGTCAGGTTAATAGTAATCACACTGTCGCAACCCACCATATTTGGTATTGTATCCATGTACATACCTGAGCTCATATACATTGCACCGCTTGGAGCAGTATACGTACCACAGGTCGTTGCAGAAATACTGCTGCTGCTTGGGTTATTCAAAGTCAGGTTAATGGTGATCACACTGTCGCAACCGGCTAAGTTGTTAATCGTGTCCATGTACATACCGGAACTTGAGTAAACAGCGCCGCTTGGAGCAGTGTAGTTGGCTGCGCAAACGCTCGGTGAAACTGTTGCCGAAGTGCGAAGATCTCCTATGATGATAGTATCGTTACCACTAGCGCATGCTGCGTTTATTGATACGCTTATCGTATCGGCAGAAGAAACGTTAATTGTTGGAGTAGTGGCACCGGTTGACCACAAAAATGTTCCTGTTGGGTAAGGCGTTGAAAGAACCAACGGCGATGTTAAGCAGATATTCTGGTCAGCTCCGAGAAATCCAGGAGTTAAAGACGGGTTAGCAAGTTGGCTGATTTCAGTAGGTGTTAGTGCACGGTTGTAAACGCGGAATTCGTCAAGCTTACCATTGGCAGGTGCTCCTACGTTCGCACTATAGCCCATTACCTTGAATGGACCTGCGCCGGTAATGTTCGGAGCGGTTTGCGCAACTGTTGTAACCAAAACACCATTTAAATAACCTCGTACCTGATTCAGGGTTGCGTCATAAACAAATGCACAATGAGTAGCGGTCATGAGTGCGCCACCGTTAATATAGGTGTCGGTTAAGCCGCCTCCACGAATGATCCAGTTCGTGCTTCCGGCAACGCCGTTGGTAAAGCATCGAAAACTGCCTGAATTAGCATCACCGAAAATGTAGTACAATGTAGCGTTAGTTGAAATTCCTTCAGAACGCCAAGCTATAGTCCAAGAGCCGGTACCGAGATTCGGAGCCCAACCTGTATTTAAGTAGTCAGTGGTGGATGAAACACCCGAACCAATCAATGCACCTTGGCAGATGCCCGGACTACCTTGGGTAACTGCACCCAAAATAGTGGCATTAGTGGTGCCCGGGGGCGGAGCAGATGCAAGGTTAGGAACGGTAGTCCCTGAACCATTAAAATCATAATAAAGAACTTCCGGCGTTAATGATTGCGCATTCAATGATGCGCCTGCAAACAGAAGTCCTAAGCTGAGAATTTGAGCGTAGAGTTTTTTCATGTGTAGCGGTTTTTGCTCACGCGAAAATATGACAAAAAGCAGACATATTCATAAATAAAAAAATCCCGCCAAATTGACAGGATTCTCAATGAAAAATGCGGTTGGAGATTACTTTCCTCCGTTGCAGCACTTCTTCTTCTCGCCGCCTTCTTTCGAACAGCCGGCTTTTGCAGAATCAGCAGAGCAGCACTCTTTTTTCTTTTTCTTTTTCTTCTTGTCCTTGTCACCTTTAACGTGAACTTTTTCAACTCCTGATGCTGCAGACACAGTGATCGCAGAAACGCTTCCTACCATACCAAAGAGGGCAAGAGCAATAAATAACTTTTTCATATTGTTTTGTGTTATGATGTTCGTTGCGCTAAGGTAACAACATTCGAACCTAAAACCGAGATTTCACAGATGTTTAACAGTTTTTCAAATGAATGTCGAGTTAAACTGAATACAGAACACGGATTTCCAAACCTGCTGACCACAATCTGCGATTTACCGGAACATCTGTAGCCTGCTTGAGGAATCCGATTTTATATTGCGGGAGCGCTTGTAAAGTCAGCTCGCCGGTTCTGTATTCTATTCCGGCGTTAATCATTCCTGACATCATCAAACTTCTCAATTCGGGCAGATTTTCTTTGGTCGGCTCATCGTTTATATCAAATGTCGGTGGCAGATTGTAATAACCACGCGACCAAACTCCCATCGCATATTCAGGAACAACATAGGCGCCGCCAACAAATCCCAGTTTAGAAGCGGAATGATGATATTGCACACCGATCGGAATACTGATGAATTTGTTGCTGTAAGTAATAAATCCGTCACCAATCTGCGTTCCGCTCTGATCGGTAAAAACAATATCCTTCGTGCGATAACGGTTAACAGAATACCTCGGCAATGCTTCCACCGTAATGCGGTCGTTGATCTTGTAGCTTACTGCAACACCGGAACTGAAGCCATAGTAAGGAATTTCATATTCGCGAAAGAAGTTATAAACGCTGCTGATGCCGGAAGTATCACCGGCATATATGTAGCGATGACAATAATCGGCACTTCCCGTAACTCCTATGCTGAGTTTGCTTTCAGAATTTTCAGGCGCAGCAGTTTCCTGCGCGGAAAGAAAACCGACAAAGAATAATGCTGTAATAAACAGGTTGGATCGCATGTTCTTTTTTATTACACACGGAAGGCCACTATTTGCGTTGCCTATTGAAATTGCGCAATCGGTGTTTCTCCGCCGCGTACAACTTCTTCCAACTTTACATTGATCTTCGTTCCTAACGGAAGATAAACATCAACACGTGAACCGAATTTGATGAAGCCCATTTCGCCGCCCTGAACTGCTGTATCTCCGACTTTCGAATATTGCACGATGCGCTTCGCCAACGCTCCCGCAATCTGACGGAATAATATTTCACGACCATGCGCATCCTTAACTACTGTTGTTGTGCGTTCGTTATCGGTTGATGATTTCGGATGCCATGCAACAAGATAAAGTCCCGGATGATATTTTGCATAAGATACGTTTCCTGCAATAGGATAACGGTTCACATGCACATTGAATGGCGACATGAAAATGGAAACCTGAATACGCTTTCCTTTGAAATATTCGGGTTCTTCCACTTCTTCAATCACAACTACTTTTCCATCAGCAGGTGCAATGATGTGTTCTGTATTCGCGATGGTATTTCTCGGCGGATTTCTGAAAAACTGAAGGATGATGTACAACAATCCTAATGTCAGAATCAATGCAATGATGTTTGCAATGCCCATTGACGGATTGATGAGCCACATGCCTGCATTTACAAATACTACAAACAACAGGCAAAGTGTAATAGTCAGTTTTCCTTCTCTGTGAAATTTCATGGATGGTAGTTTACTGGGGCAAAGATAGAATTTCCTGACGAGTGAGAATTCGATTATCACTCGTTAACAAATTCTGCAATTGTTTACATGCTGTGATCGTCAGTTTGAAAAATTGCCGGTTGCAGATCTTCAAATTTCAGTCGGTATTCCTGCGGAACGTGAGTGTTAATTATTCGAACCGCTACATCCAGTTCTTTCGGGTGATTGACTCCCGGATTTACTTTGTATGCAGTGTCGTTGCGCACGAATTGCACTTCAGCATCTTCGAGTCCGTGTTGTTCGTTACACGAATATGATTTCGGTTGAAGAGTTGCAACAAATGGAAGACTGTCATCTGAAATTGCAATCTGCAAAATGATAGAATCCAGCTGCAGGTTGGTGTTATTAATTGTATAGACTTTCAGAGAGTCCTGCGTAAGACTATACCGTGTCACTTTAGTAAGATGATATGCCTCGCTCTGAATATTCAGAACAAATTCAGTTTTGGTTACGGGCTTTTCGTTGCATGATAACAGCACCGCAGACAACAGAAACGGAAAAATTACCGACAGGATTTTCATAAATGAAAAAGGTCTCCGAAGAGACCTTTTTATAAGCGTAATAAAGATTAATAGTTGCCTTTGTAACGAATAGCTTTATCCAGTTTTTTCAAAGCTGTGATGTATGCACCGATGCGCATGCTGGTTTTATATTGTTGTGAATTATACCAGCAGTTTTCAAACGCTTGTGTCATTGAGGCATCGTGTTTCGCATTTACTTCATCTTCTGTCCAGTAATGCCCCATGCGGTTCTGCACCCATTCGAAATAGGAAACAGTAACACCTCCTCCGTTTGCAAGAACGTCAGGAACAACAACAATTCCTTTGTCGTTGAGGATCTGATCTGCGTCGGCTTCTGTTGGACCGTTTGCACCTTCAACGATGAGTTTCGCTTTGATGTCGCCTGCATTTGCAGCGGTAATCACACCCTGAATTGCAGCAGGAACAAGCAGGTCAACATCTGCTGTGAGTAATTCGTTGTTGCTGATTTCCTGTCCTCCGGTGAATCCTTTCAAAACGTTTCCGTTTGCCGCAGCATATTTCAAAGCAGCTTCAACGTCAATTCCTTTTTCATTGTAGAATGCAGCAGTATGATCGGAGATAGCTTTGATTGTGATGTTTTTGCCTGCAAGCAAACGAGCTGCGTGTGAACCTACATTTCCGAATCCCTGAACAGCAGCAGTTGCCGTTTTGTGATTGATTCCGATTTTCTTCATTGCCGCCAGCGAAGCAACCATTACACCACGACCGGTAGCCGCTTCACGACCTTTTGATCCGCCAAGAGTAATTGGTTTTCCGGTTGTAACGCCGGGGCTGTCTTCGCCTTTAATGCGATTGTATTCGTCAAGC
>Ga0172373_10006869_pt1 | contig 14978 bp, 11 predicted proteins | sample Lak10m_2_FD_114546 | JGI IMG/M metagenome (GOLD analysis project Ga0172373, IMG submission 114546) | Freshwater microbial communities from Kabuno Bay, South-Kivu, Congo - kab_092012_10m | ecosystem: Environmental > Aquatic > Freshwater > Lake | place: Democratic Republic of the Congo... | reverse complement strand
CTTGGTGATAATCTTTGCCGTTCTTGACTATCTTTTCGCTTTGGCAGTGTGGACATTCCATGCCTTTCTCCTTGTCTCTGCCTCTTTATTTTACTTCTCACGTCTTAACTGACCAGTGCCAAAGTTTTCCATTTAATCCCTTCCATGCATTTTGGCGTACACCAGCGTCTTTATCGTAAAGAGAATTGGTCAAAGCTAAAGAAACTTTCTTTACAATCTCAGCTTTCTGCAATGAAGGTAGCTTGTCAATTCTATTAAAGTTGAAATTCAGTAAATCAAAAGCACTTTGACGAATATCAGTATTATCTTCCTGCATTGCTTTAAGAGCAGCAAAAATAACTATTGACAGTTTTGAGTCAGAGATATTTGTAGAAGAATCAAGTGAAACCTTGCGAACAGTTGTTTCTCGATCCTGTAGGCTCTTAATAATGAGAGACTCTATTTTTTCTATTAGTTGTGGAGATTTCTTTTGTAATAAAAAGAATTGATATTCACGCTCTAACATCTTGGCTAAGGCTTTTATAGAATTTATCCGAACTTGTGGATTCTGATCTTTGATAGCTTGCTCTAAAGATAGTACGGTTTCACTTAATCGGACAAGACCAGGTCTAGTCAAGCTAATCTGTCCTAGCGCAATAGCAGCACTTTCACGAACTTTAGGATCTTCATTTTGCAGTCCTTCAATAAAGAAAAGAGGAAGATCTTCAAGCTTATTAAAAATTGGCGGATAAATGGAGAGCATCAAGGCAACAATTGCACCATTGTACGGCTCAGGATTATCTCTCAAAGGCTCTACTATATCGGGAATATCACTTGTACTTAAACCCAATTTGGATATAGTCTTAGCGACTCTACTCCGAACATACCAATTCCCATCCCAAAGCGCTGCAATCAACACAGGCTTTGCTGGCTTAGCCACTGCACCTATTCTCAGAAAAGCATCCGCTGCACTAACCCGCACATTCTCATCCTTATCTTGCAACGCCTTAGCCAAAACAGGCACAACCGCCTCAGTTCCTATATCCCCTAACGCCTGAGCCACCGCAAACCTCACATCAGCATTCTCATCCTGCATCAAACTACTCAACTCAGTAATCACAGACTGCGCTTGCTTCCCATACAATCCCAACGTATGCGCCGCAATTACCTTAACCTTCCAATCCCGCGACTTCAACGCCTCAAGCAATTGAGGAATTACCCCAGAGCCACAACCAGTCAACACTTTGAGATCTGCCTCAGTTAACTGAGGAGCGCCCAGATTAATGCTTTGTCCTGTACAAGCTTTAATTACACCATCTTGAGAGCCTTGACTATTTGGTTCAGCCGCTTGAACTGAGATCTGTATTGATGACAAAGGAAATAGATACGAACCTGCCGTCAATCCGAGAAAACAAGACAGAAAAATCACTCTCAGAGTGTGATGACGCATAAGTGTTTACATTTTAGCGAATGCTACTAGAAAGCTTTAAACTTTATGGGTTGAAATTATACACACAAACAATGTATATCTGTAGATATGTATCAAAGAATTAATATCACATTACCCAACGAAACCCTACAGCTACTTGATCGCATTGCACCCAAAGGCAGTTTGCTTACAGGACATTTCAATGCTGAACTATAAAATTGGTGAGCGATCGCCTATGCACTTAACTATGAGATGACAAGGCGATCACGTTATTTATCGAAGGTATATTTCGTAGGTAACTGGCAATACATTTTATAGCGTCATGGCGATCACAACTCATCTCAAATCAAACAGCGATCGCCTATACCCTTAGCCAGAAATATAAGCTACCATAATACACATAGCCAATGTGTACCCACATATGTATCAACGCATTAACATCACATTACCCAACGAAACACTACAGCTACTCGATCGCATCGCACCCAAAGGCGATCGCAGTCACTTCATTGACCAAGCCGTTAAATACTACATCAACGCCGAAGCCAAGAAAAATCTACGGGAAAAGCTCAAACAGGGCGCATTACGTCGCGCAGATCGAGACTTAGGCATTACTCAAGACTGGTTTAACATCGATGAGGAATCATGGCAAAACGGAAAATAGAGTTTCCCAAGAGAGGCGAAATCTATTTGGTTAACTTTGACCCAACAGTTGGCTCAGAAATTCAGAAAACTAGACCTGCCCTCATTCTCCAAAATGATATTTCCAATCAATACAGCCCGATTACCATCGTTGCTGCCATCACATCCCAATTCGACTCTGAGACCTATCCCACAGAAGTTTTAATCAATCTTCCTGAAGGTGGACTAACCACAACATCTGTAGTTCTTCTCAATCAGATTCGTTCCATTGATAAACAACGCTTAGTCAAAAGAATGGGTGTCGTCTCGGATCACCTCATGGGGTATGTAGATAATGCAATTCAAATTAGCTTAGGATTGATTGAACTGTAGAATTAGTTGGCGATCGCCCATAACAAGCTTGCTACAATAAACACAACTCACAATCGCCAAATCACAAACCATGCAAATTATCCTAGAAGTCCCCGATCGCCTCGGCGAAAAACTACAACGACTGGGCGATCAACTCCCTGAAACCCTAGATCGCCTACTCCAAGACATTCCCACCACAGAAACGATCTCTTACCAAGACGATCACCAAATTGTCGAACTTCTAGCAAGTCAACCCAGTGCTGAAGCAATCCTCGCCATCCGTCCCACACCAGCATTACAAGCGCGGATGAGCGAACTACTCGAACGCAACAAATCTGGAAGCCTCTCCCGAACTGAAGAAGCTGAACTCGATCGCTACTTACTCTTAGAGCATTGGGTAAGATTAGCTAAAGCCCATGCCTATAAACAATTACAGAAATCAGCATGAGCTATGTATCAGTTCCCCTGCATCGGCTAGTCACCCAACGCGATTGACTGCATCTCTTAGCGAGTAAGGGAAAACAATAATTTTCAAATTCCTGCTTTTGTAAAGAACTGACCTGCTGTGACAGCTAAATCTGGGAATAACTCATCAGTTAATAGGCGATCGCCTTGATAAGTCTCTGGAGGGCGATCTGGATAAAACACCGTTAAGGTTTTTCCCATTGGATCGATAACCCATACTCTTAATACGCCTGCCTTCAGATAATCCCCAGCCTTCGCCACAAACTCTCGAAATGTCTGTCCCTCTGACATAATCTCAATGACTAATTCTGGTGGTACGGGACACATCTCATTACCTACGTTACTAGGCAATCGCTCCATCGAAATATAGGTCAAATCAGGGACAGGACACCAATCCTGATCGTTGCGTGTTAACACAATTCCCCATTCTGGATAAACAAAACCTCTGCCTTCAAACAAAGTTCGTAAAAAAATCAATAATTCTGCTTGTAAAGAAGCATGAAATCTTTTTGGCGACATTTTTCTTATGACTTGACCATCGATAAATTCATAATTCTGATCAGACTCAGGGCTTGCCAAAAACTCCGCCAATGTCAGTCGAGACAGTGTGGTAGTCCCTATCAATGGCGATTGAATCACGGTAGTCATTTTCCTACTCCTTTTTTGTAAAAAGTTGATATTCCTCTGACTTGTCAAGGATATCCTTGTAATCATGCCAACTGAGCCTCAGCTATATCTTAGCTGGATTAAGTCTGAGTTAAATATTAAGATAGATATCCTAAAGTAATTTTAAACACAGGACTAAGTTAATCCCAACTCATGACCTTCAGAGCAGTCCTAGAGAATATAGCCCGATCGCCAATCACTACAAAAATAGGCGACAAGCTCAAAACAGCCAAAAGCATATCCCTGTCAGGACTATCACGCTTAGGAAAAGGACTGGTCAGCACCCACCTATGCCAACAACAAACCAAACCATTACTGATCGTCACCGCTACCGTCGAAGAAGCAACCCGATGGGCTTTACAACTCCAGTCAATGTCATGGCGCGTCTATCTATATTCACCCCTTGATACATTTCCCTACGAATCCACCCAAATCGATTTAGAAACTGCTTGGACAAGGATTGAGATATTAGCGGAATTGCTTGCTAAACCACAGCCTAACTTAGCGATCGCTACCACCATTAACGCGCTACAGCCCCATCTACCATCCACGCAAGTATTCCAAAAACATAGCATCCATCTCAATATCGGCGATTCGCAATCAGTTAAATTACTTGCTGTGGCTTTAGAAAGATTAGGCTATGCAGAAGTCAAAGAAGTAAAAGAACCAAAACAATGGAGCCGCAAAGGATTTAGTTTTGAGGTTTTTCCAATTAATCGAAATCTACCCGTGCGTCTAAGCTGCAATCGCGGCACTGTCGAGAAAATCAGAGAATTTGACCCCACTAATCCCAAAAGTTTCACTGACCTATTGAATGTAGCGATCGCCCCTGTCGATTTGGATGAGTTGGTTTCTGCTCACAAAGCCACATTACTGCATTACTTACCCAAAAACTTCATTGTTGCCCTTGATGAACCCGAACAATGTCAGAGCTATGGCGATCGCTGGTACGAAGCAGCCGATGAACTTTATCAAAATCAACATCCTCAAGCAGATACACCGAAACTGCATTGGGACTTTGCTAAGTGCATGACTGAGGCGAAGAAGTTTCAGATGCTTCAACTTAGTGAGCGATCGCTTAAACCCAAAGCCAATATTTTTGATTTTGCTAGTGCTTCTATTCCCATAATTCCCCATCAGTTTGACCAGATTGCGGCGCTCATTCGTGAATATCTCAAATCGGAATATCAAGTCACCCTGATTTCGGCGCAACCTTTGCGCGTGGCAACTTTACTCAAAGAGTATGACTGCATCGCTAACTTTGTCAGTAATCCTGATGATTTACAGTCCATTGCGCGGATTCAGAAAGCTGGAAAACCAGTCATTTTGAAATATTCGGGACTGACGGAGATGCAAGGCTTTGTTTTGCCTAGTTGTAAGCTGGCGCTCTTGACCGATCGCGAATTATTCGGACAGCAATTATTAGCATCGCCAACTTTTGTGCATCCCTCACGGATGAATGCGGCTAAGTCAGTTAATCCTGACGAGCTAAATGTTGGTGATTATGTGGTGCATCGTAAGTATGGCATTGGCAAATTTACGCGCTTTGAAACCATTGAAGTGAAGGGAGAAAAGCAACCGCATTACATCGTTGAGTTTGCCGATGGTAAGACTGCGGTGGCGATCGCGCAGGAAAATGAGAAGATTCTTTCCCGCTATCGCAGTGCTTCTAATAAGCCGCCCAAATTAAATAGCATCGCCAATACAAAGGCGTGGGATAACGCTCTCAGCAAATGTCAAAAGGAAATTTACAAGTTAGCAAGGGATTTACTGCAACTCTATGTCCGCCGCGCCAATTTAGTCGGCTATGCTTTCCCACCTGATACCGATTGGCAACAGGAGATGGAGGATTCTTTTCCCTATCAACTGACACCAGATCAGGTCAAGGCTGTTCAAGATGTGAAGCAAGACATGGAAAGCGATCGCCCGATGGATCGGCTGGTTTGCGGTGATGTCGGCTTTGGCAAAACAGAGGCGGCGGTAAGGGCTATTTTTAAGGCGGTTTGTGCGGGTAAACAAGTGGCTCTGTTAGCTCCGACGACGATTCTGGCTCAGCAGCATTTTCATACACTCCAAACTCGGTTTGCGGCTTATCCTTTTACTGTGGATATCGTGAATCGGTCTCGCCCTGTGAAGGAGCGCAAGCAGGTTTTAGAACGGGTTGCGAATGGTAAGGTAAAAGTCATTGTCGGTACGCATCAACTGTTGTCTAAGGACGTTGAGTTTCACGATTTGGGTTTGCTGGTAATTGATGAAGAACAACGCTTTGGAACTGTGCAGAAGGAGAAAATCAAGACGATGAAGGGGGATGTAGATTTATTGACTTTGAGTGCTACGCCGATTCCGCGTACTCTCTATGCAGCTCTTTCTGGGGTGCGGGAAATGAGTGTGATTGCCACTCCTCCTCCCTCACGGCGATCGATTCAAACCCATTTGTCTGCCTATGATGCGTCACTGGTGAAAACGGCGATTCGGCATGAGTTAGATCGTGGTGGTCAGGTGTTTTATGTGGTGCCGCGTATTGAGGGGATTGAGGCGATCGCTGTTTCTTTGAAAGCAATGTTGCCGAATGTGAGATTAGCGATCGCGCATGGACAGATGCAGGAGTCGGAGTTAGAGGCGGCGATGGTTGCTTTTAATAACAATGAGGCGGATATTCTCCTCTGTACCACGATTATTGAGTCTGGTTTGGATATTCCGCGTGTGAATACGATTTTGATTGAGGATGCTCATAAGTTGGGTTTGGCGCAACTTTATCAATTGCGCGGTCGGGTTGGTCGGGCGGGAATTCAGGCTCATGCCTATTTGCTGTATCCACCTAACCTTGAATTGACGGATTCAGCTAAGCGGAGATTGGATGCGATTCAGGAGTTTAGTCAGCTTGGTTCGGGCTATCAACTGGCGATGCGCGATATGGAAATTCGTGGGTTGGGGGATCTCTTGGGTGAGGAGCAGTCAGGTCAGGCGGATGTGATTGGCTTTGCGCTGTACATGGATTTGCTTCAGGAATATATTAATGAGTTGCGCGGTAAGATTTTGCCTGAAGTTGTGGATACTGAGCTTCAGTTACCTCGTTTAGTGGCTTTTATTCCTGACAGTTACATAGAGGACAATGAGATGAAGATTAATGCTTATTTGACCTTGGCAAAGGTGAAGTCGAAGGAGGAGATTCTCAAATTGGCTGCGGTTTGGGAGGGTCTGTATGGGGCTTTGCCTGAAGAAACTCAGGTATTGCTCAGGGTTATGGAATTGAAGTTGGTGGCGCGTAAGATTGGGGTGTTTCGTATTTATGCGTCGGAAGATGGGCGCGATCTGTTTCTGGACTCGAAGCTGACAGATTCGCTTTGGGAGTTGCTTCATGGAAAGATCCCGATTGAGTTCTATTATCGTTTCTCTTTTGAGAAGGGCAAAATTAAAATCACGAGTCTGGCTCTCCTGCCTGGGGATAAGCAGGTGCATTTCTTGATTGAGTGGTTGGGCTGTTTTTTGAATTGAGCTTTGGGCGATCGATCTACAAAACTTGACGGTTAATTAAAATAGACTTTCAGCTAATAATCGCTATTTCGGGTTTCAAGAAATTAAGGGAGATCTCTGTCATTATCATAGTTATATTCTTATAATGTTTTCAATATAATCAACAGCATTTTGAACAGTATAAATTCTTTCTCCATCTTCATCTGGAATTTCAATACCATATTTTTCTTCCAATGCCATAATTAATTCAACCGTATCAAGTTCATCAGCACCAAGATCGTTTGCAAAGCTAGACTCAGATTTAATTTCGGCTTTATTAACACCTAATTGAGATGAGACTATCTCTTGAACTTGCTCAAAGATTTTCCTACTATTTACACTACTAAAACTAACTTCATCTTGCCTAGAAGCAACATTAATAAAGCACCCACATCTACTACAATTTATAGAATCTGTATATTTACTTACAGGGTTAGATTGACTACATCTTGGACAGTTTATAGAATCTAATCCAATTAATATTTGAAATCGTATATCATCTGTAAGACAATTAAATTCTTCAGTCTGACTTATATATTCTCTCGCTTTACTTCGATTAAGTCTAATAGCCTCTGTTAAACTATCTATCGCTTTATTGAAGTTATTTAGTTCAATATACCATATTGCTTTAATGCAATTTATAAGCCATGTATTTGGATGCTTATCATCAATTTTAATACATTTGTCAAAAGATTGTATTGCTGATTCAGCTTTCTCAAGTTCAGCAAAACAAAATCCTTTGTTCCACCACGCTTCATAATTTTCTGGATCAATTTCAATACATTTATCATAAGCAGCCATTGCTTCTGAATAATTCCCTACTCCATAAAAAGCATCGCCATAGTTATTAAAAGCACCAATAAAATCAGGATTAATTTGAATTGATTTCTCTAATACTATAAGTGCTTCTTCATATCGCTCTAATTTATTAAGAACATAACCTTTATTGTTCCAAGCTATAGCTAATCTTGGATTAAGGCTAATGGCTCTGTCATAAAGTTCGATAGCTTTTAGCAAACCTTCTTCTGAGTTTAAAAACTCATTACCTTCATTACAAAAGTCATTAGCTTTGTCTATCGCTTCATATGTAATTAGTTCAATAGAACTTACTTCATTAATAAGTTTAGCTATTTGAGCGTAAACAATTTTTAATAGTGATTCCCACTCTATAAAAATCTTCCTTCGAGATTTTTCATATTTTTCAATAATCGTATTTATTTCTTGTTGCTGCCTTTCATTGCCAAACCACGCTCCAATAGCTCCCCCGATCATTGTACCTAACATTGGTGTGACAAAAGATCCAATAGTAGCTCCTAAAATTGCTTCTTTTGACAATGTAGTTTTTCCAGAAAATATTGCTGAAGCTTCATTTGCCGCACCTCTAAAAAATGCTGTAAGTTGATCACTATCTTCAGGGAAATCTACTTCAAGAACTTGTTGAGATACTTTTTCTAAATCTCTAATAGCTAATTTAATTTTTGCGAATTTGCCAGTAGTGATATCAGAGATAATTGACTGAATCTTACTCATTTCAATAGTAATACTGAAATCTTTAAAGAGATTATTAACTTGTCTTGCAAATTGCTCAAGATCGAACTTAAGATCACTTTCTAGATCATCAATAAAATGCTTGACAATCTCATGAATATTCTTTTCATCTTCAGAGGACACTCTATGAGCAAGGTTTTGATAACAAGCCTCTTCTAGGATTTTATATAGCTCATTTGACAGTTCAATTCCATCAATATGGTTTATGGTATTGGCTTCTTTTATAATTAATATTTCATCAACAATTTCTTCTGTAGATTCAAGATTAATATCTAAATGCCAATCGGGGAAATCTTCCCCAGTTTGTTTGCCATACAGCCTTAATTTTTTGACGGGTTGAATCTCCAGTTTTGCAACTTCAGTTTTTAGTAATACCTCCATTTTCTGTTGGTCTGGAGTTTCTGAGGACTCTATCATTACCTGTAAACAATCTTCTTTAATACTGCATTTTACTGAAATTCCTTCTGGTAAAACCTGATGAATTAGCTGCGAGATCGCCTTTACATCTCCTTGCTTTGCTGAATCTTTAAGACTTAATACTGGTTTATGTTCAATTAAAATATCCTCATGCCAATCTGGAAATTCTTCTCCTATCCTCCGCCCATAAATTTTCACTGTTTGCCAAATATCAATACCAAGACTGACAAATACTTGTCGCACAAAACTGACTAGCTGGAGTTGCGGTGGCGTTTTGATAGATTCAACTATGATTGAGAAAGAAATATCTTTAGCAGATACCTTAGCTGTTATACCCTTTGGCTGTAACTGACGATTTAACAAAAGAGCAATGGCTTTTGGATTACCTTGTTTTGCTGCTTGCTGAATAGTGGGCTTTTCATTTGAAGACATCTTAAATTCCTATCGTTTATACTTTAATAATCAATCTAGAAAACTTACATATTGAGATTTAATACTTGATGAAAGCCTAAATCTATCTTTACCCAAACAAACCACCCAAGAATTTAGATACGTGTCCTAAAATGTCATCATCTTGTGGTTCACCTAAGAAACTCTTAACCTGAAATCTCAAGACATTAACATATTCTTTCATTGGCTCATCTTGACTTTTTAATTCATTACTCTTAAACAAGTCAAGTTTTTGAAGAGCTTTTCTAGCAGCATTGATCTTTTCGCTATTACTAGAAGACTTACTTTTAGTAATAGTTTCTAGAATATTATTTGTGATCATAAATGAATCACGATAATTTTGCTCTTCTCGTTTTCTTCTCTCTTGTTCTGATTTTCGCATCATGTCAGTAATTGCACCCGCCGCCAAAACACCTACCCCTAATACCACAGCCGCCCCACCAAGAGCGCCGACTAAGTTAGCAGTATCTCTAGATCCACCTAATGCACTAGCGACACCCGAACCAATACCTGCTGCTGCGGCTCCCGCAGCTAATCCCGCAGTAGTACCACCCACAACTGATGTTGTTGCAATCATCTTTTCAGAGCGATTCTTATCATTAGCTAGTTCTTTTTCTTGGATAAGTTTATGTTTACTGGCAACTCGCAGCATAAATTCATCGCGCTTAATTTGAACTTCTTTGCTGAACATTTTACTTCTTAGAGTTCTATATTCTCTTTCTACGGTTAAACCTTTTAGTTGTAGAGAACTCAATGGCTGAGATAAATAATTGATGGTAAAAATATCAGTACTGTCTAAAACAGCATCTTTCATAGTCCGACGGGGATCTGACATCCATTCTCTGAGAGCAAGAAATTTAGTTTTACTTATACCCAGCGCAAAAGTTAGCCAGCCAATCTCTTCTTCTTCTCTATACTTTTGGACTGCTTGCATTAAAACATTTTCATTTGCTTGCAACTCACTATCTCTCTTTGCGACCAACTCATTCTTGTTTCTCGTTTGTCGGCTATCATCCATTGCATTAGAAATTAAAGCAATACACAAACCCACACCAGCCCCCATGATGCTTCCATATTGCACTTTTTTCTCAAGTTGCATATAGATACCACCAACTCCCACAAGGGCAGTGATTGTAAAAGCAAAAAGATGATTACGCAGAACAAATACATTTGGTTGTTTGCTCTTATGCAAGGCGATATCTAACAAATCTTGAGAATTATTTCTCTGAAGTTGACATTCATCTGCATTCCTTTCGAGTACTACTATTAATTCTTTCTGTTGCTTATCCATATCAATATGTAGCTACGCTTTTCCATATATTTTTTGTTTAGCCCATCACAGACCTAGCCCAACCCGATTTCAGTAATTCTAAAGGAATTTAGATCCTTAAATTTAATGCTTTTTCAAAGGATATTAGAGATTTCGCTGTAAAGCAACTATTTTACATAAAACAAAAAATTAAACTGATTTTTACCAGAATATATTTTCTTGTTCTAGGTTGCAATGCGGAGATCGTCATTAGGAGTAAAAATACGATGTATACCTAAAAGGTAACTAGAGTTATTTTGAATGAGCTTTCCTGTGATGTTCTTTACACAGAAGTCGAAGATCTTCATATCGCTCCCAACCTAGATTCTCATAGTGCAAGTGATGAACGTGAATATCAGTTTCCCAACCTCCCCCACGAAAAGAGTCTCCAGACTTGCATTCTGGATCTACACACCTCGAAGACTCAATTAATCTCATTGCAGACTGCACTTTTCGCCAGTGTGAAGTGTTTCGATATTCACCATATTCTTTTGATTTAAGCTGTGCTAACTCATCAGAAGATGGTTTTGTAATATTGGAATTAAACCAAAACGCCTTTGCAATCTCTTCATTTTCGGAAGTCCATCCATCCTTAATCCACTGTTCTTCCATTTGCCAAAGCTGAGAAATATTAAAACTTTGGAGTTGCGGATGCTTCTTTATCTGATGCACAAGCATTTGACACAATGATTTTTTAACTGTCCAATGCTTTTGGAGCGACTCTGCTTTACTTTCCCAATTCTGCCAAGCCTCAAGCCATTTTATATCTTTACTTTCTTCTAGTTCTTCAGGATAACTTAAACCTAGTTTGTTCTTATAGCTAAATTTACTAAATTCTGCTAATTTATGGCGAATATACTGGTCATCATAAAAAAGCTTTGCCCGATGATTATAAAAATCAGACCACCACATATACCAATTTTCTATCTGATCTATGTCAATGTTTAAACAAATGTCCTCTCTGTAGAGTGCTTCTATATTAAGAGGATTGAATACAAACCATTTAAACTCATTCATATCTAATTTTCAACAAAAGCCATAGAATCTAAAAAATTATAGCTCACCTAAACGGTTAAGGAACAGGAAGGTGGCGATTAGTCAGGCGATTACCAAACAATATTTAAGCTAATATTCGCAGCGATTTGTGACGTTGCGGGATTAGGGGCGATCTCTATTTACTACAACAAAATCAAAATTGCTATATAAATGGTAAAGCGATCGCTACATTTATCCATCCCTATGGCTTATGCCTGACACCACCGACTACCTACAAGGCATCATCGAACGCCTCACCTTTCACTCCGAAGAGACAGGCTATACCGTAGCGCGACTAAAAGTACCCAAGGCTCAAGACCTAATCACCGTAGTCGGTAACTTTGCCAATATCCAAGCAGGACAGACCCTTGCCCTAGAAGGCACATGGCGATCGCATCCTAAGTTTGGCGACCAATTCCAAGTCACTCAATACCGTGAAACTAAACCCGCCACGATTACAGGAATTGAGAAATATCTGGGCAGTGGTCTGATTAAAGGCGTGGGACCAGTCACCGCTAAACGCATCGTCACTCATTTTGGCTTAGATACCCTTGACATCATTGAGAATGAGATTGACCGTCTCATTGAAGTTCCTGGCATTGCCAAGAAACGGGTGAAGATGATCAAAACGGCTTGGGAGATGCAAAAGGCGATTAAGGAAGTCATGGTGTTTCTGCAAGGACATGGAGTGTCTACTACCTATGCGGTCAAAATCTTCAAGCATTATGGCAATGATTCCATTCAAACCGTTTCCGAAAATCCTTATCAACTGGCGACAGATATCTATGGCATTGGTTTCTTTACTGCCGATCAGATCGCTCGGAATATTGGCATTGAAGTTAGTTCTGAGTTTCGCAGCATTGCGGGAATATTTCACTGTTTAGGGGAAGCTGCCGAAGATGGTCATTGCTATTTACCACGCCCAGAACTAGAAGAGAAAGCCATCAAACTGCTTGCTCTCGAAGATTATCAACCAGATCCTGAAACTATCTCTAAAATTGTTCTAAGTCTCTCCGTTAACGATCGCTTAGTGATGCAAGGCTTAGAAGGAGAGTTCATCTGCTATAAACCTACTTACTTCCACACGGAACAAAATCTTGCCGAACGGGTTTATCAATTATTGCAACACAAACATCACCCCGATCCCGAACGAGTCAATGCTTGGATTGATCGCTACACCACCCAAAGAAATATCCAACTCTCTCCCAAACAACGCGAAGCCGTGGAGATGGCAGCAAGTTCATCGGTGCTTATTCTCACAGGTGGGCCGGGGACGGGGAAAACTACCACCACCCGCACGATTGTCGCGCTCTGGAAGGCGATGGGTAAGGAGATTGCTCTTGCTTCACCGACAGGTCGTGCGGCTCAACGATTACAGGAAGTCACAGGCTGTGAGGCGAAGACTATTCACCGTTTTCTAGAGTTTGACCCGAAATCAATGGGCTTTAAACGTAATCAGGAATATCCACTGACAGCACAGGCGATCGCCATTGATGAAGCATCGATGCTAGATCTATTTCTTGCCTTTTCTCTGGTGAAGGCGATTCCCTTGGGCGCTCAACTACTTCTTGTCGGCGATACCGATCAACTACCCAGTGTCGGTGCTGGCAATGTCCTCCAAGATTTGATTGATTCGCAGCAAGTACCTGTTATTACTCTCACTGAGGTATTTCGTCAGGCTCAAGCAAGTCAAATTATCCAGAATGCCCACCGTATCAATACGGGTAAGTTTCCGCAGATGGAAAAGGTTTCTAATCAGCCCCAATCCGATTGCCTCTGGTTAGAAATGCCTAATGCTGAAGCGGGTCAGCAGGGTATTTGTGACATTATTACGGAGTTGTTACCGAGTCTGGGCTTTGACCCTCAGCAAGATATGCAGGTTCTCTGTCCGATGACCAGAGGTGATGTCGGTACGCGCAATCTTAATGTTGTCTTGCAACAGTTGCTCAATCCCCCTGATGCCATGAAACCCGAAATTAAGCATGGGAATACGATCTTTCGTTTGGGCGATCGCATTATGCAGCAGGTGAATGACTATAACCGTGAGGTGTTCAATGGTGACATTGGTACGATTACGGGTGTCGATTTGGAGGAGAGGGAAGTCACGGTTGTATTTGGCGATCGGCAAGTGGTCTATGATTATGCCGATCTTAATGAGATTGCTCTTGCGAGAGCGACGACGATCCACAAGGCACAGGGCAGCGAGTATCCTGTGGTGATCATGCCTCTGTTCATGCAACATTTTCTGATGCTCTCTCGGAATCTTTTCTACACGGGGCTGACTCGTGCGCGGAAGCTTGCCATTATCGTCGGAGAGTCGAAGGCGATCGGGATGGCGGTCAAACAAGTTAGCGATCGGTATAGATATACTTATCTCGCCAAACGTTTAGCAAAGTTTAATGATGCCTAACTCATGTAAGTAGCTATGCAGAATTATTTACACATATGCGAACTAATGGGAAGATTCTAGAAATCACCATATTTGCTCTAATAGCTGTGAGACTAATCGCACCACTTTCACCTGAAACGACAAAACTACTGTGGCGAATATATCGTCAAAGTAACCGCTTAGCAATTAGGCAACGAGCACACTGTATTCTTTTGAGTGCTCAAGGCATGAGCATAGGTCAACTGATGCAAATTTTTGATGTAAGTCGCAAAACAATTCATAACTGGTTTGTGGCATGGGAAAGCCAGAAATTAGTGGGATTGTGCGACCGAGCAGGACGAGGGCGTAAACCCACGTTTACCCCAAGGCAGCAAGAACAAATAAAACAATGGGTGAATCAATCACCGAAACAACTCAAACGAGTGCTGCAAAAAATTGAGGAAGAATGGAAAATTAAGGTGAGCAAAGATACGATTAAACGAGTGCTTAAAAGCTTGTCCATGAGCTGGCGACGGGTGCGACGAGTCGTTGGTGGCAAACCTGATGAGCAGGAGTATAGAGAGAAACTGCAACAACTCACCGAATTACTGGAACAGGAAAAGCAGGGCAAAATCGATTTGCGATATCTTGATGAAAGTGGCTTTTCTTTGACTGGGTGTGACCAGAATTTGATGTAAGATAGAAAAGCTGATAAGGTTATAGGATTTGGACAACCAGTAAGAGAAAGATTAATGTATGGATACAACAATAATTGAGAGCAACGAGAAATTTGTAACCCTGCAAAT
>Ga0172373_10006867_pt1 | contig 14984 bp, 19 predicted proteins | sample Lak10m_2_FD_114546 | JGI IMG/M metagenome (GOLD analysis project Ga0172373, IMG submission 114546) | Freshwater microbial communities from Kabuno Bay, South-Kivu, Congo - kab_092012_10m | ecosystem: Environmental > Aquatic > Freshwater > Lake | place: Democratic Republic of the Congo... | reverse complement strand
GTGCTCATACATCATTCATGCCCTGCTGATCGTTCAGTCAGTAGGGCTTAAACTCAATACCTTTAGGAGGTGCACCATGAACGAAGACATGATGGTCATTTCGTTCCAGGATCTGTATAAGATCCTGGAGGGAGAGTGGTCGGCTGGGGCAGGAAACTGCCCTGGCTGGAGCCACTCCAGCCTCACCTCTTTCCAGGCTTCTAAGCTGGTCCAGGATGGACTGAAAAAGTACAGGGAAGTTTATGTGCAGGGAATGCTGGACGGTCAGTGGGACATGTAGTCCAGACCGTCGAAGAAGGGTCTCTGCTCGGCTGCCCGCAAGGGTGGCCGGGTGGAGGCCTTTCTTTTTTTTTTGCTGTGACAGCATAGCGCCCTGGCGATATCGCCAGGGCGCTTATGACGCTTTTTCTTTTTAGCTAAATAAATCCACCACCCGCACAAATAGATGATCCTTTACCCGTTGTTTGATCGGTAGGTCTGCAAACGGTTGCATGCAGGGGTGCTCTCGCTTGAGATAATCCTTACACGCACCATATGTCCATCCATTCGCCCGTTTATCTTCTAACCAACGGGCATGACACAATCCCGGTGATCGGGTCTCGGCATGCAACAGATACGTCACTCCGGCTATAGCTGACTCACGCTGCCATTCCGGTGCGATATACCAGGCGACATGGCTGGTATCGTCGATTAGACTACAGTAAATGCGATTGACCTCGTGGGCGAGTTGGGCCATCCGGGCGATTTTCACCGAGTCGATCGTTTCAGCATTGTAAGGCTGTGTCAGATAATGCCAATCCAAAATCCCCCACAACCGACAATGCTCGAGCACCCGGATGAACAGAAGGTCGACCACGATATCCGACCCACAGCTGTACGATTCTACCGGTACATTGCGGGCTGAAAAGATGCCATCGGCATACGAGATGGCATCGTGCCGTTGGGTGTCGGTGAGATCATTCCACCGGTCGAGGGTCGTCGCTCCGACAGCACTCGCATAGGCTTGTGCAATTTCATGGGCGGTGTAGGTCAGGTCACGGATCAGGTGGCTGTATTCAAACATGGAAAAGTCCTATAGTGATTAAGAGTTGTGATTATCCCAAGGGGATCGCATACATTATATCCGGATCGTCGCTGACACGGTAAGGTGTTAAGTCGGATATATACAGCATTGACGGATCCTCATATGACACGGTATCGTTACTTCCACCATGAAGACGACGAGTTTTCTGTCCCAGCATATAGTACGCATGAGCCGTATCGACGTCGTTATGGTTAACGTAGTGTTGTACTATAAATGCTTCCAATGCCGCGATAGTTTGCCGTTGGCTGTCGACGATACGCTGCAGCATCGTGACACGGCTCGCATCCGACAGTTGTTGGCTCGCTAAGGCCGTCCGGGCCACGGTCAGGCGCTGATCCGTTTCAGTCGAGACGATGACGGCCGCTGAGATCTGTACTGGCGTGATAATCGGTTTGACACCGAGACTCTCTTGGACGATATTCTGGATACGCGTACTGAGGGCGGCGAGATCGAGGGTGCTGGGTAGACTGCCGAGACTCACCCCGAGCATCATCTCCTGATACGCGACACCGTCGGTGAGCGGGTAGCCGGTGATATACCGTGCCGGGACGTAGAGGATCGGACCGGTCTCGGCTTGAAGACCGACGATGCTCATGTTTTCCAGATAGTCCTGATCATAGTCGGCTTGGGTCAACCCATTGACACTATAAAACAGGGTATACGGGTCTTGGCCTTCAGCGATGTAATGTTTCAGGGTTCGGACGGCTTGGCAGGTATACCGCATCGCTGGAATGATGTAACGATCGAATGGCGTTGCGATCTGATAATACCCTTGACTGCCGATGCTCGGGATGACGTAGTCAGCCATATCCGCCTCTTAGGAGTAGTTCGACTTGGCTGCGACGAGGTAGTTTACGCCTTGGTGCATGTAAGCCAGATAAAGTTTATTCGCCCGACGGACTTTACGGTAGTACTCGGGAATGACCGTGTAATCGTTGAGGGTCTCACAGAAGATCAGCATCTCGTTTAACTTCAATAACCACTCACGGGTCTCTAATTGCATGCGATTGAAATCGAGCGAGGTCGTCGCGATCGCCAAGTAGTCTGGAAATAACGTACGGAATGCGGCTTTCCCCGGCAAATTGTCCGGCCCATCGACGATGCACAGGGAGAGGCCTTTATACGGATGGGGCGTCAGGGTCAAGTGGGTTGGGATCCAGGCGGACGGGTAGAAGGTCAGCTCCCGTTGGGCGAAGGCCACGGTCTCCATCGGATCGACCAGGCTGCTGTACAGACCCGTCTCGACCGCCAAGTCTGGAATGCTGTATCGATCCCAGCGAGGCAGAATCATGAACTCCGTCCGTTTGAACAGCTCCGGGGACCGGACGGCCCATTCATCGTGGCTGTGGGCGGAATGCTCTAAGACGTATTGGTTGATGGCCTCTTTAATGGCATCAATGTAATCGCCTTCCCGTCCGTAAATTAGGACAGGCCAATGGACGGTCAGCGGCGGGGTATCGACATCGGTGAAGATATAAGGGTGGCTCATGACCCGTGTGAACGTCTCTGGGTATGCTTGCTTGGCATCCTGGACTCGCACCATCAAAGCATTGATTGGCCATTCCGCTAAGGCTTGATAAACTTTAGCCGGATTACCGAACAGATCATCCAATACACTGACGGGTGGTATCACGGTGATTTCATACTCATCATACTGGCGGGCAAAGGCTTCATCGGCCAACCAAATGCGGACCTTGGCATCCGGTACGGAGACACTCGCCCATTCGACATACTCCGGCAGCGCGATGTCCCCCACCGTTACCAACGGCCCCATCAGAAATCGATCGATGCTGGACTTATACGTCGCGATAATCGTTGCTCTAAAATCATCCAGTGTATACGGTAAGAAGTGCCCTTGGGCATAGACGACTAAGCTGCGAACGACGGTCAATACGTCATATACGAGGGTGGGCGGGACAGCAATGGCACCTGTCCCGCTGTCTTTGCTAAGCATACTGATCAGCCGATATCCCGGTACGTCACTGTGCGTATAATCCCCTGGCGATCGGCTGTAGGTCAACGACCACGTACTCATCTCACCGACCGGTGCGACGACAGTCGGTACGTTGCTAATAAAATCTTGGATCTGTACAAAGCCTTTTAATACATACATGGCATGCCTCTTTTATGCGAAATCATGTGGACCAACTGGGGTGAGGTACAATGGTTAAATTTATCAAGCTCGTATATCCGTTTATCAAAGAACTGTTCGTTGATAAAAAAGAGCAGATGCATTTCTATAGTGCACAATTTAATGCTATTCGGTGGTCGCAAGTGGCGATGACGCTCGTTTTGTTGGTATTACTTATTTTCTCGGATCGGGCGCTGATACATCTCAGCTACCGAATCCTGAAGCAAGATAAACTCATCCACCAATTGAACAGTCAACATGTGTTGGATCAAGCCGAAATTCTTAAATTGCAAGAATCAGAGTCTGCCTGTAAACAATAAACACCGAGTGAGGCCATAATAAAAAAATGGCCTCACTCTATGCTGTGCAGTTAGGGATAACCACCACCTTATTATCAGGGCTAACAACATGATGAACTGGGCTCACCGCCCCTCTGATAATACCCTCTATAACGCATCTACTCACAGGGGACTGTAATGTCTACGACGCAGTATGAAGGAATCGTCTTATACACCGACGGTGCTGCACGACCGAACCCCGGTAAGACCGGTTGGGGTGTCCACGGCTATCGCTACTCGACAGCGTATGATGGGAGTAAACTCTTATCTGGACGTTATGTCGCAACTGAAGAAGGTTATATTCTGACTGAAAAAGTCACGGCTGCCCATCATCCGGTCACAGTACTGGAATACTACGACTTGCATGCGTCAGATCCCGGCTTCTCTACAAACAATGCCGCCGAGATCTCCGCATTGCACTATGCACTGGATCACCTTACCTTCGATGGTGTCGCCAGTGTCAAAGTCTATACCGACAGTGAATACCTCCGTCGCGGTTTGACAGAGTGGGCACCTATATGGCAGCAGAGTCAATGGGTGCGTCGGGATGGATCAGTTGTACCCAATGCCGATACATGGCAATCAATCTTAACAACGTTGCAACGGATTGCTAATCAAGGGATTCGTTTTGGTGTCGAATGGGTTCGTGGCCATTCCGGTGTCTTGGGCAATACCTTAGCGGATAAACTTGCTGTCATTGGCGTCCTGTACGCACGGGATGCGAAGTCGGTCACGCAATTCAAAGTGCGACCAAGTAAGGGCTATTGGAAAGCTGACATCCCGCGCCACCCACTCATTGCATTTAAACGGTTGTATTTTAACTCCAGCCCGGACTACAATACCGCGGGTCACTATTACATAGCAGAACCCGGTACGGACGATCAACACTTTGGCAGCCGGTGTCCGGAAGCCGCGTATTCGATCGTTCGTCTTAAGATACTCGATCCCGTGATCGAGTCGATACGCGACTATCAGTATGATGTCTCCCGCGCAGTGAACTGCGTGATGCTCATGCGGTTAGATAAAGTCTATTCGCGCGACGTTCATCCCTACTTAGACGAGCACGGACGCCGGGCTCTGACTGCCAACAACCGAGGATCCATGGGCCTTAATTTTATCGACGATGAACCGATCACGGTCGAGCTACGGCTCGGTGGTCTGTCCTTACGGGCGATTGAAAACTTTGGTTCGTTGGATGAACTCCTGGACCGGTACCTGGCCTTGTCGACCGGACATCCGGTCGATAGCACGACGGTATTGCAGTGCCATGATATCACGGCATTGTTCTACCAAACGATCCCGGCGACAAAATCGAAACCGGACACCCTCCAACTGAAAGCGGAGTTTGTAGTCGGTTATCGTGATGTCTTGACTTCGGTGGTGATCCATACGCCGACGAAGTCGACTTCGGTACAGATCCCCCTGATTTTAGGCGGTGATTTGCCTTCGCGCAACCACCTGAAGCAGCTTGAGGATCACACCCCGAAGATTCAACTGCTGACGTGGTTTGAATCGATCGGGAGTCTACGGTATGCCTGTGTCATCGAGACGGCATCAGGCGTCGGCATCTGGTCAAATTTCTTTGCCAGTCGTATTTTTATACCGACCGAAGAGTCCTAGGATCTTTTCGCGATCCTTTCTTTATCGTCTCCGTGTGTCCTTTATTCTCGCACGGAGATGTCTCACTATACCTGAGGTCCTTACTATGAGCATTACCGCTGAAATCACCCCCTCCCCGCGTATCCTACCCCACTGGCGCATCGGTTTTGACGATTGGCTGAAAGATCAGTTGCCGAAACGGTTTAGACGCATGCTTTTTATCGGCACGGCGTTAGGCATTTTGGGTTGGATCCCGAATGTGGACGAGGCCGTCATTCACCAAGTGAACCAGATGATGGGGTTGGCGAATGACCCTGCAGCGATCGAACTCCCGGTATTGAAATACCGCTGGATTTGGCGTGACATCCCGACGATTCCCAGAACAACCGATATACCCGACTTTCGTCAATTGGCGCAAACCTTGATCAATACGTCACCGATGTTCATTCGGTACGGCACGATCGATGAAGTAGCCGTTGATCTACAAACGCTGTATAACATTGCATTCTCCTTCCGCACGCTGCCCACTCAACCGTAACGGTGCATGCCTGCATAGGCCACAGAGAGTCCATAGGGACTCTCTGTGGCCGTTTATGCCGTTCAGGCGGATTGATGGACCAACTGCCAGAGGGATTGTAGGCTTTGATAGACTTTGGAGGTTTTCGGTTCTTTAAACGCCTGCATCGGGACATCGGTCATGCCTTGGTAAGGATAGGCCAATTGCATGATCAGCAGATTGACGACGTTGAGACAGACGCGTCCGTCGTACTGCAGCAGTCCGATGAACTCCACATACCGGGCGACCTCGTAGACGTTTTGTGACAGCGCGGTGACGATCGCCGGGGAGACGTCCGGAATCTCTTTACGGCTGTACTGCTCGATGATCAAATCCAGTAAATGAATCGTCTGCTGTAACCGTTCTTGGTAACTGTGCAAGACTTTGATGTCGAGGTAATAGGCGATCTTATGCACCGGTTGAATCAGGTCTTCTAAATCGGCAAACCGCTCCAACACCCGTTTCAACGGGGCTTTGGAAATGCCGGTATCTTTCGGAAAAAAGGTCTTTAACGTCGCGATCGATTGTTCACGGTAGTCGTGCAACGTCTGGTGCTGGGAGGTGATGGGGGCCGCCTGATTGCGCATCTCGGGGTTCGTGATGAACACGGAGAGGTATTGGTTAAAGCTGTCCATGATCCCTTGGTGACGGAGGCCGGTCTCCAAGATCTGGCACAAGGTGCTGGCATAGAGCGGCAACGACCCTTTAAAGTTCTCCGGGATGTCGACGAGGTGTTCGCCAAAGACCAGCATATCGAACTGCTGGACATTGGTCAAGGCGGCTTGGGTATGCGCATCATACCCTGAGCGGGTCTTGACACCTTTGTCGTATTGCTGGACGAGTTGCAGCGCCCCGTCCTCTTTTTTAGAGAAATGGGTGAGTTGGTCATTCAGTTGCTGGAGCCGGGTTTTGAATGCGGGAACGACATTCCGAAACAGATCGGCAAGATTCTGCGTAAACTGGCATTCTAACGCGAGGTGCTCCATGTACGTTTCCAGGGAGAGCACATCGGTATCGGCTGTAAACAAGGTGGGTTTCATACGGACCTCAAGAGCCATAATAAGAAAAAATGGCCGAGCCGGCCAGGACAATCATAGCATTTATCGCGAAAGGCTTGATTCTACAGCGCTGTAAAAAAATAAAGCCAAGTATAATAACAATGACCGCTACATCCGCCTGCCTTCGATAAAATCCTACCGTATGGCGTCATGCTGTGGTTCACTACACCCCCATCCCTTGGAGTTTTTCTATGTTGCGTCCTAAATTTGACCCGGCCCCCAATCACAAAATCATGATCAATATCGGTGTCGGTTTAGACATTCCGACCGGCCACATCGTACCAGGCCCTCACGGTGAGAGTATCATCAATGGTGGGTTAGGTTTATTGACTGGTGTCGTGGGTATTGGCAATAATTTCAAATCGACCATTATGGATTACATGATGGTCAGTGCCATGGACCGAATCGCATGTTCGACCGAGACCTCTGGGTCGACATATGACACGGAGCTAAACCGGCAACCAGCTCGTATGACGGCCATCTCACAGAACTTCGAGAGTTTTAAAGATAAAAACATCGTCGAAGACGGTCTGTGGTTATTGACCGATAAAACACAATACTATGCCGATCCGTGGTACGAGATCTTGAAGCAGTTTCTGCGGGATAAGCGGGACAATGCCAAACAGCTGATGCAGACCACACCCTTTTTAAACCGGGACCAACAGCCGTTTCAAATGTTGACACCGACCTTTACCAGCATCGATTCATTCACCTTGTTTGAAACCGAGAACATCGCTAAAATACAAGATGAAAATCTGTTGGGAGAAAGTGGCGGCAACGTCATTCACATGCGCCAAGGTCTGGCCAAGACGCGCTTTATGATGGAGATCCCGGCCGTGGCCGCCCGCGCGCAGCACTACGTCTTATTCACCGCCCATATCGGGAAAGACATCACGATCCCGTCGGGCCCGATCCCTCAAGCCCCGGTGAAGAAACTCCAGTACCTGAAAAATGGCGATAAGATCAAAGGCGTCACCGACCAGTTCTTTTTTCTGTTGAGTAATTGCTGGCATGCCTACAACGCATCTCCGTTATTGAATGACCGTACGAAAGCGCCGGAGTACCCCCTCGATCCCGAGGACAGTGTCGCCGGCGATGTCGATTTGAATCAAGTCAGCCTGCGTCAGCTGCGCGGCAAATCCGGGATGACCGGCTACGTGCTCAATATCCTGGTCAGTCAAAGCGAAGGCGTGCTGCCCAGCTTGACGGAGTTTCACTACATCAAGGAACAAAACCGTTTTGGTTTAAATGGCAGTCAGATTCATTATGCGTTGGATCTATTGCCCACCGTTAAACTGAGCCGGACCACCGTCCGCAGTAAACTCAACCAAGATGCGTTGCTCCGTCGCGCGGTCAACATCACGGCCGAACTCTGTCAGATGCACCAGTATTGGCGCCATCTAAAAGAAGAGGATCTGTTATGCACCCCGCAGCAACTGTTCGACGATTTGAAACAGCAGGGATGGGACTGGGCAGTATTATTAAATACACGCGGCTGGTGGACGGTCAATAACGACAAACACCCGGTGCCTTTTTTAAGCACCATGGACCTGCTGAAAATGCGGAAAGGTCTATACCACCCCTACTGGGCCGATGAGAATAAAAAACCTAAAGCCCGGTAATACACTATTTTCTCTTTTATTTTTTTTCGAGGTGTCTGATTATGGTTTTTTCTTATACACTGGATGCAGGCATGCACGATTACCATGCCCCTCGGCAACCAGACGATCCAGATCTCGTGGCCTGGACACGCTGGTTATTGATTCAAGCAGGCTTGCAGATCGAGGTGCAACGGTATTTCGATACGCACCATTATGTCATTGAAGCACAGGACAAAAATCCTCGCGTCCAACGCTTTATGCTGAACCAGTATTGGAATTTACAACTCATGGCCTGCCCGGCCGTATCCATCAATGAACGCTACTGCCTGATCTATCAAGGCGAGATCGGTGATTGGCAGAAGCTGATTGCCGATACGATCATCCCGTTTGCGATCCGTCACCGTTTGCCGATGGCCCTCAGTCATGAGCACGCCTGAGTCGCGCCGAGCTGAAACGGAGGCATTTATACTTCAGTCAATTGAGGCCATCGTTCCTGGTGGCCCGACGACCGAGTTGTATCGTGCCTATTTTAAGAAACTGACTGATGCCGAGTTTGCGGACTTTATGGATGCATTAGAGCGCGACGATACGTTTTTAACTTTAACTATGCCAAACTTTGGCCCTAGTCCGAAACTGGAACGTAATCTGGAGATCGCTGAATCCTTAGGCCATTCGTTTTTTCAACGGCTGTGGATCGGGGCCCACGACGGCATGCCGACGCACTTGACGCCTGTCCCGGCCTTGGTGGTGGACCTACCGCTGCGACGGGCCTCACAGATGCTCGTCAAAAAACTCTCGGTCCAAGAGTCGGACAAGACCCACGATCTCCTGTCAGGCCAACCGTCCGGTGAAGCCCGTCGCGGGGCTAAAATCTCATTTCCGGAACTGCAGATCATGACGGCCATGGGGCTGGATCAGACGGTCACCGAGTTGTTCAAATACCGGGGGGGCGATACCCGAGGGCGTCGAGCCTTAAACGCCATGATCAACCGACACGGCAGTGCCAATTTAGAGACGTTAAGTCATTATGCCGGAGGAGTCGAATCGACTCGGACGGTGAGTACCTTTCTGAAAGCGATGCATTTGGCGAATACGTTGTGAGGGCATAGGCTACTGAGCGTATGATACGCTCAGTAGCCTATGCAGTACTTTTTTTATTGAGCATCGAGGGTTTATGACTGAAATTACATCATCTTTACTGTGTATCGAACTAGATTGTTTGCTCGATACGCGTCTGGCGACGTTGTATCGAATCGACCCAGAGGCGGTCAAAACAGTGCTGGATCAAGGATATCTGGATCGCTGGACTGATGACTTTCCAGTAGACCGTACATTGTTTCAAACCGTGTACCGGGCGCGAGATCGTCTGATCTTGAAGAACAGCGTGATGACGCCGATGGTCCGGTTGTGTCGTGAATTTGTGCAAGCGACGTTGCAACAGAACTTGAACAGTCCGTATCAGTATACGCCGAAAATCGCAGTCAATATCCACCCCTATGACTTGGAGGAGGCCGAATGCGAGGTGTTTATCCGGGCGATTGCGACAGCGATCCACCAGCCGTGCGATATCCAGATCATCCGCTACGATTACACGCAGCTGACACCGACCTGGCTTAAACAAGAGTGCAGTATTTTAGTCCTGTACGACTATACGGCTTGGTTAGAGTACCACAGTGTGAACGGGGAATGGAAGACAGTGACCTGTCCTGAAGTGACGTTGATGGGACCGGCTTTATACTTTAAAGGACCGCCCAGTACGACCGCGATGGCCGAAGCGCAAGCGATGCACATCACACCGTTTGAAGCCATGGAACAACTCGCCGGCCCACTGATTCAATTGACTTTGTTACCGGTTCGGTATTTCTCCATTGCCTTAGAATCGGCACCGTCGGCCGAGACTACGGCATCTCCGGCAGCATCTTAATGAAACCGTCGTACGTCATCTCGTGCAGACCGATATCGGTCTCACCCGGTACCGTCTCGACCGTATGACTCGCATCCAACAACGGTTCGATCCGAATCGGCGGAGCTTGGGTTAAGACGACTTGGGTCTGTTGCAACACAGAGGTGACCATTTCCAAAATTTGCTGACGATGTTGAGAGTTCTCTTCATCTGACTTCAGCTTGGCTTTTGTAAAGATGTTACGATCCAGGCCATCGAGGGCCTGATTGAGGGCACTCCATTCGCCTTGATTACGAGGCGCATTGCCCGACTCACTCATAAAGTGATCGACGATACTCAGCCGTGCGGCTTGAGTCCGGGCCAAGATCTTACGATCATCATCGGTGAATAAATGGCTGGTGATTTCCGACATACACGTCGACTCCTGTAAAAAACAAACACATATATTGAACGTGAGGATACCCATGACGGTGTATACACGGCTCGTGCAGTGGCTGATGCGCACTGCACCCACGACTGCATTGACTACTATTCCGACCTTAGCCGACCAAGGGCTCCACAGTCTGATGACGACGGAGCCCCGATGGATCGAGCGGATCTATGCCACACAGTACCGACTGCTCGATTGTCAGAGTCTTTTTACGACGCTGCCCGAGTACACGGTCTACCTGCAACGTGCGACGACTGCGCTCGAACACGATCAGGGAGTCAATGCCCTGCAGTACAACACACCCGTCCCCCCCATGCCCGTCTGGCGGCTCTTCTTAGACCGTCATGGCGAGTATGGGGATCCTGTGCCGCTGTACACCGCCTGGCGGGCCGCGGCGATCGACTTTCTTATCCAGTACCGCGCGATCGATGCGCCGATCGGGACACGGTCGGCCCATACGTTGCAGGTCCTCGAATTGTTACTGAATAACGTCGTCTCGTTAGCCGCATTGTTTGCAACGCTGCGAGACGACGCCCTCGGCTCTACCCGTAGAGTCGAGTGACACGGCGACATCGTTTAACGATGTCATACACGGCCGAGTGCAGCGCGCACTCCACACGACCTAGGAGACTGTAATGTCATTTCATAAGCAGACCTTGAGGGACACGACTCAGAAAATGGGGACGGTCGCTCAGACAGGCGGGATCGACAGTATTCTGGCGATACTGTTTCAGAAGATCTTGTTTGATCTCAAGATTCGCGAGAATCAGTTTCATCGCCTGATGGAGAGCTTTTTAATGAATCCGCGCAATGCCCGTATGGGTGATGTCAAAGATAGATCGCGGGCCAGAGGCAATTTAAAGAAAGAACTGTTTAAGAGTACGATGACCTGGCGTGTCTTTGTTAAAGCGATGCGCTTCTTAAACATCCCGAAGTTTGAACTGCTCGTTCGACTACACCATCATAACCACCAAATCACTGAACATGCCATCTTTGTCGCAATCGATAATTTGCACGATACGACCGATGATGACATGACCTTACAGGAGGAGACAACTCATGCTAAAGACCACTGACTATACTCTGACTCCACACGCACAACACCAGCAATTTACCGTCAGTGAAAGAGATGTCAATGCGATCGACTTAGCGGATTTCGGTACCCTGGTGATTGGGTTGTTGGACCGTGAAATTGAACGCAGTGTAAAAGAATCCCAGCAGGCTACTATCTTGGGGTTCCTGTACCGATGGTACTATATCGAACGGCTGCACCATGTGCTGTTGCCAGATGCATTATTGCAAACGGTTGAGACCGTCTTCAAGGATGAAGTGCTGCGGGATTGGATACTAAACCTTACTGCTCAGGTGCGGATCCATGTGCAAAGTTGGCCGAACTATTGGGATGCCTTGATCAATCAGTTGGTCGACGGGCTACAGCCCATCACCGCTGTCAGTGATCGTGACGATGTCTGTTTAATCCCACGGCCAATTCAAGAGCAACTGCGCATGGACGCTGAGGATGTCCGCAGCCTGTTGGAGCAAAATGCCTGGCTCGCGGTGCTGATCGTCATCTACTTGTTTTTCCATCAAAGCAGTCGGTTTAAGCCGTTGGGCGGTGAACCGTCGGCCGAGCTGATGGCGGTATGACGGAGGGTCACGCGTGCTCAGACGCGATATCGTTTGACTTGATGGGAGTGGTAGTATATGCAAAATGAAATCTACACGCCAGACTTTATGATGTCTGGAACTATACCGGATAGTCGTACGCCTGGTATCGTATCGGGCACACCATCCGGACGGCAACGACAGAAAAGGTCTAGTTCAGGGATGCAGCCAATGGTCTCACCGATGACACTCGGTGAAGATGGCGTGGATCACCTGAATATGTGGGTACGGGGTCAGACGGCGTTAGGGCGGTTTTTAGACCAACGCACGGCGGCACCGTTCATCCACTCAGAACTCGGCCGCTTCTGTTCGATAGAAGCCTTTTGGAAATACGTACTGTCGGCGGAACGCTGCGATGAATTACGTAATTTATCGGGACGCAAGCTCCGTGGGTTGACCCGTAAACTCACACGGGCAGAGGTCCATAATTTTCGTGCGATCATCATGGATGCGAATTGGCAGAAGCTGCAGCAATACGCCCATTGGGGCTATGTATTGCGGGATTGTGCGTTACCGCTCGACTGTTACTATGTATACAAACGTGAAGACGGCGTACGGATACGGCCGTACTGTGGACCTTGGTTGATCCGAGGCTTTAATGAGATTCGGACGGCGTTGCGAGACGATCGTGAGCCGGTATTTGACTTTTTAAAGAATCGTCCACGCCTTTCACTCGCCGATTGCTTGAAGTTTCCGACACCGAAACCGCCGTTACAGGCGGAAGAGGCTGAAGATCGTGAGCTGATACAATTGTCACGGGCATTGGCGCATCAGGATCGTGGATCGGCTTATTGATAAGCATCCGGGGAGAGCGCGTCAAGCGCTCTCCTTTTATGACGTCATCGCGTGTTTTTCTTTTTTTTCTTAGGAGTATGACAGCATGGCCATACCGGCAAATCGATTTGAATTTTTGGATAAAGAAACCAACTTGCCCTCCAAGGACTTTCTGACAGCGAACAGCTCCAGCATTTTCAGTGAACTCATGCCGGGTCTATCCGAGATCGCATCGGCCTTAGGGCCGTTGGCCGGTGGCGGGGGGTTGATGGACGCGTTAGGCGGGTTGGCCAAAGGGGGCGATCTGATGGGATCGCTCGGTGAATTGGCTAAACAGAGCGGGGTGATGGATGCGTTAGGCGGGTTGGTGGGCGGTGAAGGCGGCCTCAGTCTGGACAGTCTGGGGGGGCTGGGGGATATCATCCGAGGGGCAAAGGATCAGTTGTCGACCGTGATCGACTTTGATAAACTGTCGGAGCTCGATCTGGATAAGATGGGCGAAGGGTTGATGAGCGGTAATTTTAGCATGGACAGCCTCAGCGGGCTGGGCAGTGCCTTTAAATTAGACTTCTTGGGCGGGGCGACCGGATCGATGCCGGGATTAGAAGGCCTGATCAGCGGGGGGAAAGAGTTGATGTCGGTCGCCGGCAGTATGAGCGGGGGGATGGATGTCTCCAAGATGCTGGATGGCATCACGGGCAGCGACAGCAGCAACAGCCGACAAGTCGTGAACATCGGTCATCAACAACGGGTCTTGACGGCCGTCGGTACCATGGGGATGCAAGCCAATCTCCCAAACGTCTTTACCGACGTCAGCAGTCAAGTCCAAAGTCCCGGGCAGTTGAATGTATTAGGGGGGGCCTTGGCGACACGTGCCGTACGCAACGGCAGTGTCAATGGGGTGCTGGAGATCGCCCAGAGTCCGGCGGGAGGGTATATCACCGCCACGGTACCGGATGTCAACCAGCAGTTTATCACGAATTTCCAAATCCCACCGGGGATGACCAGCCAGGATCAGCAGGCATTGTACACCCAATCGGTCGAGGCGATGGAGACGATGCAGCCGGGGTGGTCGCTGGTACGGACGGATGTGATCGAGACGACCAGTGTCGCGGCACTGCCAGACCATACCACGCCGTGGACGGCACTGTTGCAGGCACAATGTCTGCAGACGGCCCCGGTGATCGCACCCGACTTGACGGTACGACCCCCCTCCTCGACGGCCTTGTTAATGGTCGGACAGCAGTCGAAGGCAGCGATGGCCTCCAGCACGAACGGCTACAACACCCAAGATCCGTTTATGGCGATGCGCATGCAAAACCCACAATGGGGTGCGGTCTTACGGTAAAGCGGCATAGAGGCTCTAGCGGTGCTACGCTAGAGCCTTGGGTCTGGCAATACAAAAAAGTGGAATGCAGAAAAATATAATCCCATATAGTGATAATGAGCCTAGTACAATAGTGTGCTAGGAAACCCTTTTCTGCCCTGCTGATCGTTCAGTCAGTAGGGCTTAACTCCAATACCTTAGGAGGTACGCCATGAACGAAGACATGATGCAGATAGGAAATGATGATGATTTGCCGGCCTGGGCAGATGAAGTCGAATCCTTCGACGAGGAAAACTTGAAACCGGAAGAAGAATTGTTCATGGAGGAGGATGATTTGCCGGAATGACCGGAGAAGTGACGCTCAAGTAGAGCGTCACTTCTCCGGTCGTAGAGGGGCTCCCGCAAGGGGGCCCCTCTATGCCGTCCTTATTTTTTTTTTAGTTTCGGCCCAATAAGGCACTCGGTGCTGAGAACGCCTTAATGACCGGACTGATCGGGAAGAGATAACTCAGCATCCC
>Ga0172373_10006866_pt1 | contig 14985 bp, 13 predicted proteins | sample Lak10m_2_FD_114546 | JGI IMG/M metagenome (GOLD analysis project Ga0172373, IMG submission 114546) | Freshwater microbial communities from Kabuno Bay, South-Kivu, Congo - kab_092012_10m | ecosystem: Environmental > Aquatic > Freshwater > Lake | place: Democratic Republic of the Congo... | reverse complement strand
TGCATTTGGCCGAGGTGCTTCAGCAGATCGACTTTCGCGATCGCACGGCGAGCGGCACGAACCTCATGGAGCGGATTCGGCGCCTGTTCAATCGCGCGGAGCTCGATCAGAACGAGGTCAATATTTTGCGTGGCATTCTCACCGCTGTGCAGCAGAAGCGACGCACGGCGGGTGGCCGCGATACGGATTCGGCGTGAGGGTGATCTATCTCGATCACGCTGCGAGCGCGCCGCTCGACGCGCAGGTGATCGCTGCATTACAGGCGGCGCTGACGGGTGAGGTGGCGATCGGCAATCCCTCCTCAACGACGCACACCTATGGGCGCACCGCGGCAGCGCAGATCGAGCAGGCTCGTGAGCAGATCGCGGCGTTGATCGGCTCGACCCCACGCGAGGTGGTGTTCACCTCGGGAGCCACAGAGTCAGACAATCTCGCCATCCTCGGCCTCGCGCGCGGCCGCGAATCCTTTGGCCGACATCTGATCAGTTCGCGCACCGAACACAAGGCCGTGCTCGATGCATTCAAGGCTCTGGCCAAGCGAGGCTTTGATATCACCTGGCTCGAGCCGCAGCGCGACGGCCGCGTTGTGCCCGAGCAGGTTCAGGCCGCTTTGCGGCCGACGACGCAGCTGGTGTCGCTGATGCACGCCAATAACGAAACGGGCGTCGTTCAGCCCATCGAAGCCATCGCCGCGATCTGCCGTGCGCACGGTGCGTTCTTCCATGTGGATGCGGCGCAGTCCGCCGGCAAGTTACCGCTCGATATGGGCGCCACCCCGATTGATTTGCTGTCGCTCTCTGCCCACAAGATGTATGGCCCGAAGGGCATCGGCGCGCTGTACGTGTCTGAGCGCGTTCGGCCGTGGCTCGAGCCCTTGATGTGGGGCGGTGGTCAGGAGCGGGGCCTGCGGCCAGGCACCCTGCCCACGCATCACATTTTGGGCTTCGGCGTGGCCGCCGAGGTGGCGCGTCACCGTCAGAGTGAGGACACCCGGCATCTTGAGGCGTTGGCCCAGCACTTCAAGCACGCGCTGCAGGGCTTGGCCGGTTGCCGCTACAACGATGCGGCGCCGGACGGGGTCGGTGCGGGCGGGGAGCCCGCTGCGGGTCGAGGCCGTCTGCCTGGTCTCGTGTCGCTGAGCGTGGAGGGCGTCGAAGGTGAGAGCCTTCTCGCTGAGCTGCCGCAGCTTGCCCTCTCGAGCGGGGCGGCCTGCGACTCCGCCACAGGTGAGCCGTCCTACGTGCTGCGGGCTCAAGGGGTGCCTCGAGAGCTCGCCCAATCGACGCTGAGAGTCAGTTTTGGGCGGGGCAACACGAGGGAGGAGGCGGAGGCCGCCGGCCGTCAGATCGCTGCGGCGGTCGCGAGGCTGCGAGCGGAGGACGCGCCCGGAGAGCCTCCGGGCGGCCCGTGGGCCGAGGGCCGCGCAGGTAGCCTTGTTGAGGGTGCCCAAATCCGCTGCTTTCTCAGGCTCGCGATCGACGGGAGGCTCGAGGCGCTGCAGTTTCGGCTTGCGGCCTGCCCGCACACCCGAGCGGTCGTCCGGGGACTCGAGGCGCGGCTGGCAGCCGGGCCCTGCAGGCCCGAGGCGCTCGGTAAACCCGCCGAGTGGGCCCAGGAGGCGACCGTCCCGGTGACGAAACTCGGGCGCTTGCTGGCGGTCGAAGATGCGCTGCAACGGGCGCTCGGTTCCGCTGCTGCCGCCCGCTCACGTACAATCGAGCCCTGAGGTCACTGCATGGCGATTTCGCTGACTCCTGCTGCTGCCGATCGAGTTCGTAGTTTCTTGCACACCCGTGGGCAGGGACTCGGCCTGCGTTTGGCCGTGCGCAAGACGGGCTGCTCGGGCTTTGCCTACGTGATCAACTACGCCGATGACGTTCAACCGGCCGACGTGGTCTTCGAGGACCAAGGGGTGAAGGTGTTCGTCGATTGCGACAGCCTCTCGCTCATCGACGGCACAGAGGTTGATTTCGTCAAACAGGGTCTCAACGAGGCCTTCAAGTTCCGCAACCCCAACGTCAAGGGCGAGTGCGGATGCGGCGAGAGTTTCACGGTCTAAACGCCCCTCTCGATGCCGTTCGGGGCGGGCGGAGGGTACACTACGCGTTTGCCCGTATCCCTTTCATACCACTTTAAGGAACAGTCCCATGGCGCTGGAGCGCACTTTTTCGATCGTCAAACCCGATGGCGTGGTCCGTAACCTGATCGGCGAGGTCTACCGTCGTTTCGAGCAGGCCGGCCTGCGCGTGATCGCGGCCCGCATGACCCACCTCTCGCAGAGCGAGGCGGAGGGCTTCTATGCCGTGCACCGCGAGCGCCCGTTTTTCAAGGACCTCGTCAAGTACATGACCTCCGGCCCCGTGATGCTGCAGGTGCTCGAAGGCGAGAACGCGATTGCGCGTAACCGCGAGATCATGGGAGCGACCGATCCGAAGAAGGCCGCCCCCGGCACCATTCGCGCGGATCTGGCTGAGAGCATCGAGGCCAACACGGTGCACGGTTCAGATGGTCCGGAGACCGCGGCGCAAGAGATTGCGTACTTTTTCCGCGGCATCGAGATTTGCCCCCGCGGCTGATCCTGCACCCATGAACGCTGCCGTGACGAATCCGCGAACCAACCTACTTGGGCTCGAACGGCCTGAACTCGAGGCGTTCGTCGGTTCGCTCGGCAGCAAGCCCTTCCGCGCGCGACAGCTGATGAGCTGGATCTACAAGCGCGCGGAGGGGCAGTTCGATCGCATGACCGACCTCGCGCGCGATTTTCGCGCTGAGCTGGCGACGGTAGCCGAGATCACGACACCCGAGATCGTTTCGCGGCACGATTCGGCTGACGGCACACGCAAGTGGTTGCTGCGTGCCGATCAGTCACAGGCCTTCGAGATGGTGTTCATCCCCGAAGTCGACCGCGGCACGCTGTGCATTTCTTCGCAGGTAGGCTGCGCGCTCGACTGCAGTTTTTGCTCGACGGCCCAACAGGGCTTCAACCGTAACCTCAGCACCGCGGAAATCGTCGATCAGGTGTGGCTTGCGAACCGCGAGTTGGGTTTCGAAGCCGGTGGCGAGCGACGCATCACTAACGTGGTGTTCATGGGCATGGGCGAGCCGCTGGCCAATTTTCGTGCCGTCGTTCCGGCTATTCGCATCCTGCTCGATGATCTTGGCTTTGATATTTCACGTCGCCGCGTGACCCTGTCGACCTCGGGTCTGGTGCCGCAGATGTACAAACTCGCCGAGGAGGTCAATTGCGCACTCGCCGTGTCGTTGCACGCTCCGGATGACGCACTGCGCAACGAGCTCGTGCCGATCAACCGCCTGCACCCGATCGCGGAACTCCTCGAGGCCTGCTGGCATTACATCGATGAGCAGAATGGCCGCAGCGTCACCTTCGAATACGTGATGCTCGATGGCGTCAACGACCAACTCGAACACGCGCGATCGCTGGCTCGCTTGATGCGTGGTCGGCCCGCCAAGCTGAACCTGATCCCGTTCAATCCGTTTCCGGGCACGGCCTACCGTCGCTCGCCCATGCCGGTGATCACGCGCTTCCGCGACGAACTCATCCAGCGCGGCGTGTTGGCGACCATCCGACGCACCCGCGGCGATGACATCGATGCGGCCTGCGGCCAACTCGCGGGGCGCGTCAATGATCGAACTCGGGTACGCCTCGGCGACAAGCTCGCAGCGGCGATGAACGCATGAGCGAGCCGCAGTCATGAGCGAGCAGCAACAAGGCGATTTGCTGGCGAATGCCGGAGCCCCTGTGCCGCCGCAGTCTGCGGCCAGCCCTCCTGAGACGCCGCCCGCGACGACGGAACTGAGCATTGGCCAGACCTTGGCGCGATGGCGCACCGAGCGTGGCGAGAGCGTTGCCACGGTCGTCGCACGCTTGCGTTGCGATCAAGCCGTGATCGAGGCACTCGAGAACGATCGCTTCAATGATTTAGGCGCGCCGGTGTTTGCCCGCGGCCATTTGAAGCGGTATGCCGAGCTGCTCGGCGCGCCGGTCGAGGAACTGCTGGAGCGCTGGAGCGTGGTGCAGCGGGAGCGCCTCGCCCCACCCGATTTGAAGTCCACCCCCCGCGCGCGCGCGCGCAACGTCGAAACGCGCGTATGGGGTCGCAGAGTGGGTGCTGCGGCAGTCGCCCTCGTGATCGGTCTGGCGACATGGTGGATCCTGAAGGGATCCGGCACGGCCACCACGCCCGTTCAGGTTGCTGCTCAGGCGCTGCCGCCTCCGCCGCCTGCACCGGCACCCTTGCCAGTGGTGGCGGAACCCGCGCCCGCCCCGGTGGCAGCGAGCGCGCCGCCCGTCACGGGTGACCGTGCGCGCCTGCGCCTTGCGGCGCGCGAGGATTCGTGGGTGCAGGTCGTTGATGCTACCGGGCGACGCCTGTACTTCGGTACGCTGCGTCGCGATAACAGCGTGGCTCTTAATGGCGCGGTACCGATGCGCGTGTTGATTGGCCGCGCAGATATGACCTCGGTCGAGTTTGCCGGCCGTCCCGTCAGCATCCCGAGCACCATGATCTTCAACGCCACGGCGCATTTCACGATTGATGCCACGGGCCAGATGCGGCGCGTCGTTGCGCCGGTCCAGCCCTGAGAATTCATTGACCATGTCGAGCATCCAAGCCATCCAACCCGTCAAGGGCATGAACGACGTGCTGCCGACCGAGATCGGTCGTTGGCAGTTCCTCGAAGCGACCGCCCGCGAGCTGTTGCACGCTTATGGTTTCGACGAGATGCGTGTGCCGGTCGTTGAGCAGACGGATCTGTTCAAGCGTGCGATCGGCGAGTACACGGATGTCGTCGAGAAAGAGATGTACAGCTTCGAGGACAAGGGTGGCGAGCGACTGACCCTGCGGCCCGAGGCCACCGCCGGCATGGTTCGGGCGGCGATCTCGAACGGTATGTTGCGCGGCGCGCGCCACAAGCTGTGGTGCGTCGGGCCGATGTTTCGGCACGAAAAACCGCAGAAGGGCCGGTTTCGCCAGTTTCATCAGATCGACGTCGAGGCCATCGGCTTCGAGGGTCCGGACGTGGACGCTGAACTCATCGCACTCACCGCCGCGTTTTGGCGGCGCTTGGGTATCACTCGCGTGAGCCTGCAGCTCAATTCGCTCGGTACGGTCGAGTCGCGGCGCGAGTATCGGGCGCGGCTCACGGAGTACTTTCGCGCGCATCACGAGTCACTCGATGCCGACAGTCAGCGGCGGCTCGAGGGCAATCCGCTGCGCATCCTCGACAGCAAGAACCCCGCGATGCAATCGCTCATCGCCGGTGCACCCGTGCTCACCGACTACCTCGATGAGGCTTCGCGAGTGCACTTCGAGGGGCTGCGCGCGCTGTTGGATGCCATAGGTATTTCCTACACCGTCAATCCTCGGTTGGTGCGCGGTCTCGATTACTACTCACGCACGGTATTCGAGTGGGTCACCGATGCCCTCGGCGCGCAAGACGCGGTCTGTTCGGGCGGACGTTATGACGGTCTCATTGCCCAACTCGGCGGCGAGCCGACCCCCGCGATCGGTTTTGCGATGGGCGTGGAGCGGGTGGTCTCGCTCATCGAACAAGTTGGCTCGGCGCCCGCGGCGACGCAGGCGGATGTCTACGTGGTTGCACAAGGCGATGCGCCGCTGCGTGCGGCCCTCGCGCTGGCCGAGTCCTTGCGCCAGCAGTTGCCGGGCCGGCGCGTCGAGTTCAATCTCGGTGGCGGCAATTTCAAGGCGCAGTTTCGGCGCGCCGATCGCAGTGGGGCAGCCCTTGCGCTCGTGCTCGGCGAAGATGAAATGGCGCGGGGCGCCGTTCAGCTCAAACCCTTGCGCGAGGGCACAGGCAGCGCCCTCGAGTCGCCCCTTGCCACGGCTGCCGAAGCCGTTGGCCATTGGTTTTCGCAGCAGGGCATGGCCCGCTAAAGCACATCTCGTGAAGGAGACGCGAACATGATCGACGATTTTTACAACGAGCAGGAACAGTGGGAACGCGTCAAGCAGTGGCTGCGCGAGAACGGGCCGTGGCTGGTCGCGGGCGTGGCTATCGGGCTCGGTGCCCTGGCCGGCTGGCGCTGGTGGGAGGCACGGGTCGAGCGGCTCGCCGTCGAGGCGAGTGAAGCCTACAGCGGCGTCGTCGCGACGCTCGAAAAAGGCGATCGCACCGCAGCGCTCAAGCAGGTCGATGAACTGCGCAGCAAGTACGGCTCCTCCGCCTACGCCGAACAAGCGGATCTGCTGGCTGCACGTGTGCACGTCGATGCCAACGAGCTGGGCGCTGCCAACGAGCGACTCACTCGAGTCATGAGCGAGAGCGACGATGTGCAGCTAGCGCTCGTTGCCCGCACGCGCTTGGCTCGAGTGCAGCTGGCACAGGGCAATGCCGACGCTGCCTTGGCGACGCTCGCTGCGGTGCAGCCTGGTGGTTTCGCGGCGCGTTTTGCCGAGATTCGCGGTGATGCCTTGCATGCCAAAGGCGATCTGGCCGGCGCGCTGGCCGCCTGGCGCGAAGCCGAGAAGGCGGGCTCGGTAAAGAACGCGACGCCGACCGTGGATCTTGAGGGGTTGCGTCTGAAGATTGCCGATGTCGAGGCGGACGGCATCAAGGCGCCTGCTGCGCCGGCAGCTGCCGCACCGGCCGCTGCCAAGAAGTGAGGATCTCGCCGATGTCATCTCGCTCTTCACGTTATCCGCGTCTGCTTGCGGCCTTCGTCGTGCTTGGTTTGCTCGTCGCTTGCGACAAAGACAAAGACGTCGAACCACCAGCTGAACTGGTCAATTTCAAAGAATCGATCAAAGTTCAGCGGGTCTGGAACCTCTCGCTGGGTGGCGCCGAGGATGTGATGCGAGTGGGTCTTGCGCCCGCTGCGGATGGGGATCGCGTGTATGCCGCCGGATTTGACGGCGAAGTGGTGGCGGTGCAGGCCGCGACTGGCAAGACGATCTGGCGCAGCAAGACGCGCACGCAGTTGACCGGTGGTCCTGGCGTTGGCGCCGGGCTCGTGGTGGTCGGTGGCGTCAATGGCGAAGTCATTGCACTCGATCAGGCGAGTGGCGAGCGACGCTGGAGTGCCCAGTTGGGTGGCGAAGTGCTCTCGGCGCCCGCCGTGGCGGTCGATGCTGTCATCGTGCGGACGGTCGCGGGACAGTTGGTGGGTCTTTCCCACGATGATGGGCGTCAGATCTGGCGCGAAGATCAGCAGATTCCGCGCCTGACGCTGCGCGGCGTCGCCAGTCCAGTGGTGGCCGGCAATGCGGCGATCTGTGGGTTCGACAATGGGCGCGTGCTCTCGGTGGCTACTCGTAACGGCGAGGTGTTCTGGGAGCAGCTGGTGTCGCCCGCTCGCGGCCGTACCGAACTCGAGCGTCTCGTCGACATCGACTCATCCGTGAAGATCTCCGGTCAGGACATCTTTGTCGCAGGCTTCCAGGGGCGCGTGGCGATGCTGGCGCTCGACTCCGGTCAGTCTTGGTGGTCGCGAGAGGTGTCGAGCCATCGCGGTCTCGACGTTGACGACGAGCGCGTCTACATCTCGAATGCCGAGGGTGAGGTGCTCGCGTTGCGCCGCCGTTCCGGGGTCGACCTCTGGAAACAGTCTGGCCTGCGCATGCGGCGCCTCTCCGCGCCTGCGGTGCTCGGCAAGCACGTGGCAGTGGCCGATTTTGAAGGCTATGTACACTGGCTCGACGTCGGGACGGGCGCCTTCGTTGCCCGCAGCAAGACCGGTGGCCGTATCAGCAACGCACCGGTCGTGGTAAGCGATTTGGTCGTGTTTCAGGATGACGAAGGCCGCGTGACAGCGCTTCGTCCCCGCTAGGAGTTTCGTCATGCTGCCCGTCGTCGTGCTCGTCGGGCGTCCCAACGTCGGCAAATCGACGTTGTTCAATCGTTTGACCGGCACTCGCGATGCACTCGTTGCGGATATGCCGGGCGTCACCCGCGATCGACAATACGGTTACGGTCGACTCGGCCCCATGCCGTATGTCGTGGTCGATACCGGCGGGCTCGTTGAGCAGCCCTCGGGCATCGAGGCGCCGATGCGGCTGCAGACCGAGCGTGCCGTGGCCGAGGCGGATGTGCTGATTTTTTTGGCTGATGCGCGTAGCGGCCTCACGCCGCAAGATCACTTCGTGGCGCGCGAACTGCGTCGCTCGGGCAAGCCCGTGTTTCTCGCCGTCAACAAGGCCGAGGGGCTTGATCCCTCGACGGCCGCGGCCGACTTCCATTCGCTCGGGCTCGGCGATCCGCTTGCCATCGCCTCGGCGCACGGCGAGGGCTGTCGAGAGTTGATGGAGCGTGCGCTCGCGGGGTTCGATGCCACGGCGATCCAGGCTGAAAGCACGGTCGACGATGGCCGCATCCGCATTGCCGTCATCGGGCGACCCAACGTCGGCAAGAGCACGCTCGTCAACCGACTGATCGGTGATGATCGGGTGATCGCGAGCGATATGCCCGGCACCACGCGCGACAGCATCTTCGTGCCCTTCGAGCGCGATGAGCGGCAGTTCACCTTGATTGATACCGCCGGCGTTCGTCGTCGCGGCAAGGTGGAAGATGCGGTGGAGAAGGCGAGTGTCGCCAAGACGCTGCAGGCCATCGATACCGCCCACGTGGTCATTTTCGTGGTCGATGCGCATGACAGCATCGGCGAGCAGGATGCGAGCGTGCTGGGTCTTGCGCTGGCGCGCGGTCGTGCGCTGCTGATCGCCGTCAACAAGTGGGACGGCATCCCGATGGAGCAGCGTGATGAGATCCGCCGCTTGCTCGAGTTGAAACTCGATTTCGTGCCGTATGCCCCGGTGCATTTCATATCGGCGCGCCACGGCACTGGCGTGGGCGAGTTGGTCGCCGCGACGATCCGCGCCTATGACGCCGCGATGACCGAGATTCCGACGCCCAAGCTGAGTAAAGCGCTGGAGCGGGCGATTGCGCAGCATCAGCCGCCGATGGTGCGCGGCCGGCGTATCAAGCTGCGCTATGCGCACCAAGGTGGACGCAACCCACCGCGGATCATCGTGCACGGCAACCAGACGGTGCACGTGCCTGAGGCCTACACGCGTTATCTCGCCAATGTGTTTCGACGCGAGTTCGATCTCTTCGCGTCACCGGTGGCGGTCGAGTACCGCACCGATGCGAACCCTTTTGTGCGTCTCAGGGGCCGGCCGAAGCCGAATCGAGAAAAAGGGCGGGGTCGACGAAAGCGCGATTGAGCGCTACCCCCCAGTGCAGATGCGGGCCCGTAACGCGACCCGTGGCACCTACTTCGCCAATCTTTTGACCGGTTTTCACTTCCGTGCCAGCCGCGACGCTGATCGCACTCAGGTGACAGTACAGCGTGACGAGTCCCTGGCCGTGATCAATGAACACCGATTGGCCATTGAAAAAATAATCGCCGGTGTCGATCACCCGACCGGGTGCGGGTGCAACCACTGCGGTGCCGGTGGGTGCCGCGATATCCATCCCCGAGTGTGGATTGCGTGGTTGGCTATTGAACACGCGCCGTAAGCCGAAGGAGCTTGAGCGTGGCCCCTTCACGGGTGACACGAAGCGCATCGTCGCAGGCGTGGTCGCGGTGAACGTGGCGACCGTCGCACGGATATGCGGCTGTTCGCGCGCCACGCGTGCCGCATCCTCTGCGGACAGATCTACATGCTTGGGCGCCACTTTCAAGGCTTGGGTGCGATAGGTCTTACCCGCCACCGTGAAGCCGCGCGTGAGTTTATTCGCCCCTTGCTGGATGGTAAGAACGGCCGGGCCGGGTTCACGCGCGAGCGGGATACCGACGATGGCGAGCCAGCCACCCTCACGCGGCAGCACCATGACCCGATCCCCTTCGAAGGTGACGGTGGGTGCGGTGTCGGAGGTGCCTTCGAGTTCCACGAGCGCGACGCCGCCCGGCACTGCACTCGCGCGGGGCCAGTCGGTCGGTGTTGCGGCCGCAACACCGCTCAGCAGCACGCACGCGATGAGCAGGGCCGTCTTCACGATTCGAATTCTCCTTCGGTCACGTCCGTGACTTCAGCGCGCACGCGTCCACGTCCGAGGCGGGCCTCGATCAGCTCGCCGCGCTGCAGTTCGCCGCTATTGCGGATCAGTCGGCCATCGCTGCGCCGAGTCACGATGGCGAAGCCGCGATCGAGTGTCGCCAAGGGGCTCACTGCATCGAGCGTGCGCCTCGCCAGTTCAAAAGCCTGCCGACGCTGGGTCAGCAGTCGCGGTAGCGCCTGCCGAAGCCGCGCATCCAGCGCGGCGTGGCGCTGCACCTGGCGAGCGAGCTCGCGCGCGGGCGAGGCTTGCGTGAGTCCCGCTCGGGCTCGATCCAAGCGTCCGCGCGCCTCGGCGAGGTGCAGCAGCATCTGGCTACCGAGGCGCTGTTCGAGATCATCGAGTCGCTGCGCGCCTTGGCGCAGACGTTGTCCGGGGTGCGCGAGCGCAAGGCGGCGGTTGAGGGCATGCAAGGCATCCCGATCGTCGCGCAGCTGTCGCTGCATCGATTGCGTGAAGCGTGCCGCGAGTCTCGCGAGACTCGTGCGCCATGCGCTCGCATCGGGCACCACGAGTTCCGCCGCGCCCGAGGGCGTGGGTGCACGCAGGTCCGCGACGAAGTCGGCGATCGTGAAGTCGATCTCGTGACCGATGCCGCTCACCACCGGCATCGGCAAAGCCCGTAGCGCGCGGGCGAGTTGTTCGTCGTTGAAGGCCCACAGATCCTCCAGCGAGCCGCCGCCGCGAGCGATGATCAGCACCTCGCATTCCTGGCGCGTGGCGGCCGTGGCCACGGCATCGAGGAGTTGACCGACCGCTTCCTTACCCTGCACGGCGCTCGGATAGATCACCACCCGTGCCGCCGGGAACCGCCGACCGAGAATATTGAGAATGTCGCGGATCGCCGCCCCTGTCGGTGAGGTGATCACGCCGATGCAGCTGGGTGCCGTTGGCAAAGGGCGCTTCAGGGCGGGTGCGAAGAGGCCCTCCGCTTCGAGCCGCGCGCGCAGCAGGTCGTACTCGCGACGCAGCGCGCCGACCCCGGAGTCCTCGAGGTGCTCGACCTGCAACTGGTACTCGCCCCGGGCCTCGAACAGGCCCACCCGCACCCGGGCGAGCACCCGCTGACCGTTCGTCGGAGTGAAGCGCAGCAGGGCGTTGCGACCGCGGAACATGGCGCAGCGCACCTGTGCGTCCTGGTCCTTGAGGCTGAAATACCAGTGTCCTGAGGCCGGTCTCGAGAAGTTCGAGACCTCCCCTTCGACCCACAACTGCGGCAAGCCATGCTCGAGCAGCTGGCGAACCTCGCGGTTGAGCCTTCCGACGGTGTAAATGTCCCGCTCCCCCCGGGTCGGGGTCGCGGTCGTCCGGGTGGTGGGTGCGCTGTGGAGTGCCAAGAGGCCCGCAAGTTTACCGGGTTTGCCGCCCTGCGTAGAATGCGCCGTCCAAACCTCTCTGGACGGCCCCCTCCATGCGAATCCTCGAAGAAGCACTCACCTTCGACGACGTGCTTTTGGTCCCGGCGTACTCGGACGTTCTGCCGCGCGAAGTCGATCTGTCGACTCAGCTGACGCGACGCATCCGCCTCAACCTGCCGGTCGTCTCGGCCGCGATGGATACGGTGACCGAGGCCCGCCTCGCCATCGCCATCGCCCAGGAAGGCGGCATCGGCATCATTCACAAGAGCATGCCGCTCGAAGCTCAAGCGCGTGAGGTCGATCGCGTCAAAAAATTCGAAAGTGGTGTGGTGCTTGATCCGATCACCGTATCGCCCGAAGCCACCATCCGGCAGGTGCTGGAGCTCACCAAGGCGCGTGGCATCTCCGGCATGCCGGTGGTGCGTGGCAAGCAGGTGGTGGGCATCGTGACGAGTCGCGACCTGCGCTTTGAGACTCACCTCGATGCGCCGGTGTCGAGCGTGATGACGCCGCAGGAGCGTCTCGTGACCGTGCGCGAGAACGCACCACGCGATGAAGTGCTGGCGTTGTTTCACAAGCACCGCATCGAGAAGGTGCTGGTGGTGGGCGATCAGTACGAACTGAAAGGTCTGATCACCGTCAAGGACATCCAGAAGGCGACCGAACGTCCTCGCGCCTGCAAGGACGAAGGCGGGCGGCTGCGCGTGGGTGCCGCGGTCGGCACCTCACCCGATACGCTCGATCGCGTCGCGGCTCTGCGTGAGGCGGGCGTCGATGTCGTCGTGGTGGATACCTCGCACGGCCACTCGCGGGGCGTGATCCAGATGGTCGAGCGCATCAAGGAGCGTTGGGCCGATCTGCAGGTGATCGCGGGCAACATCGTCACGGCCGAGGCCGCACAGGCGCTGGCCAAGGCGGGGGCCGATGGCGTCAAGGTCGGGATCGGCCCAGGCTCCATTTGCACCACGCGTATCGTCGCGGGTGTCGGCGTGCCGCAGATCACTGCGATCTCGAATGTGGCGGCGGGGCTTGCGGGCACCGACGTGCCGCTGATCGCCGACGGTGGGGTTCGTTATTCCGGCGACATCGCTAAGGCACTCGCTGCCGGCGCGCATTGCGTGATGATCGGCGGGCTGTTCGCCGGTACCGAAGAGTCTCCGGGTGATGTCGAACTCTTCCAGGGCGCGAGCTTCAAGAGCTACCGCGGCATGGGCTCACTCGGCGCAATGGCTGAGCGTCATGGTTCGAGCGATCGCTATTTTCAGGACACCACCACCGAGCTTGAAAAACTCGTGCCCGAGGGCATCGAGGGTCGCGTGCCTTACAAGGGCAGCATCGTGCACATCCTGCATCAGTTGGCCGGCGGACTGCGTGCGGCCATGGGCTACACGGGCAGCCACGACATTTCGCAGATGCGCAGCCGTCCGCAGTTTGTGCGCATCACTACGGCGGGCGTGCGCGAGTCTCACGTGCACGATGTGAGCATCACCAAAGAAGCGCCGAACTACCGCATCTCATGAGTGGTTCTGCAGCGGCTGACATCCACGCCGACCGGATCCTGATCCTCGACTTCGGCTCGCAGTACACGCAGCTCATCGCGCGGCGCGTGCGCGAGTTGGGTGTGTATTGCGAGATCCACCCTTGGGATGCGGGTGAGGCCGACGTCCGCTCGTTTGGTGCCAAGGGCATCATCCTCTCGGGTGGCCCCGAGTCAGTGACGGTGGCAGGCGCGCCGGCGGCGCCCGCAGCGGTCTTCGAGCTTGGGGTGCCGGTGCTCGGCATCTGCTACGGCATGCAGACCATGGCGGCGCAGCTCGGCGGTCGCGTCGAGCCCGGTGCCGTGCACGAGTTCGGTTATGCCGAGATCCGCGCCCGTGGTCACTCCGCGTTGCTGCAGGGCATCGAGGATCGCGTGAATGAGCAAGGCCACGGTCTGCTCGATGTGTGGATGAGCCACGGCGATCGCGTGGTCGAGTTGCCGCCCGGCTTCAAGGCGAGTGCCTCCACGCCCGATCTGCCCATCGGTGGCATGGCCGATGAGACGCGGCGTTTCTACGCGCTGCAATTCCATCCGGAAGTGACGCACACGCGGCAGGGCGCGCGGATTTACGCACGATTCCTGCACGAGATTTGCGGCTGCGCTGCGAGCTGGAACCCCGGCAATATCATCGACGATGCGATCGCCCGTGTGCGCGCACAGGTGGGGCAGGGGCGCGTGCTGCTCGGGCTATCGGGCGGCGTCGATTCATCGGTGGTGGCCGCGCTGCTGCACAAGGCCATCGGCGATCAACTCGTCTGCGTGTTCGTCGATCATGGTCTGCTGCGTCATCGCGAGGGTGACGCGGTCATGGATATCTTTGCTCGAAACCTGGGCGTACGCGTGATCCGCGTGAATGCCGCCGAGCGATTCTTCGGCGAGCTCAAAGGCGTCAGTGACCCTGAGGCCAAGCGCAAGATCATCGGTCGCCTGTTCGTCGAGGTTTTTGACGAAGAAGCGAAGAAGCTTGCCGGCGAGGGCGTCGCGCCTGCCGGGGGCGTCACATCTGCCGAGCGAGTCGAGTTCCTCGCCCAAGGCACGATTTACCCGGACGTCATCGAGTCCGCCGGCAGCAAGACCGGCAAGGCGCACGTCATCAAGAGCCATCACAACGTGGGTGGATTACCTGCGCACATGAAACTCAAGCTCGTTGAGCCGCTGCGCGAGCTCTTCAAAGATGAAGTGCGTCGTATCGGCGTCGAACTCGGATTGCCGCACGAGATGGTCTATCGGCATCCGTTCCCGGGGCCAGGACTCGGCGTACGCATCTTGGGCGAAGTCACGGAGGCGGCAGCCGAGACGCTGCGCCTCGCCGATCACATTTTCATTGAAGAGCTGCGCAAGGCCGGCTGGTATGAAAAGACCAGTCAGGCGTTTGCTGTGTTTCTGCCGGTCAAGAGCGTAGGCGTGACGGGCGATGGCCGTCGTCACGACCCCGTGATCGCGCTGCGCGCGGTCGAAACCATCGACTTCATGACGGCGCACTGGGCGCATCTGCCTTATGAATTGCTCGATGTCTGCTCGCGCCGCATCGTTAACGAGGTGAAGGGCGTGAGCCGGGTGGTCTACGACATCACGGGCAAGCCACCCGCGACGATTGAGTGGGAGTGAGGGGCTGAGGCTCACTTCGGCTTAGACCCCAATTCGTGGGGCCGGTGACCCGCGTTCCCTTGCGGCGGGTATCTGGCACAATCCGCGCATGAAGCCATCCGACTCGTTTCGGGTTCACTGCGAGAGATCGTTGCCCGCTACGGCGTCACGCGGCCGCGCATCTTTGGTTCGGCGGCCGTAGGTCAGGATCATGACGGTAGCGACCTCGACCTGTTAGTTGAGCCATCGCCCACGACTACGCTGTTCACTCTGGCAGCACTGCAAATCGAGGCGGAGCGGCTGCTCGGCGTATCAGTCGATGTGCTGACGCCGCGGTGCTTGCCGCGCGCCTCGCGTGAAAGGATCCTGAAAGAAGCGGTCCTCGTATGACGAGGGTGCATCCCGAGCGAGCACGGGAGTATCTCCAGCACATCATCGAGGCGATCGACCGGGCATGTGGTTAGT
>Ga0172373_10006865_pt1 | contig 14986 bp, 13 predicted proteins | sample Lak10m_2_FD_114546 | JGI IMG/M metagenome (GOLD analysis project Ga0172373, IMG submission 114546) | Freshwater microbial communities from Kabuno Bay, South-Kivu, Congo - kab_092012_10m | ecosystem: Environmental > Aquatic > Freshwater > Lake | place: Democratic Republic of the Congo... | reverse complement strand
TACTGGATCTGGTATTGGTCCCACAAAGATTGAACGAGTTATCGGAATCGTCAAGGCGTACACCACTCGTGTTGGCTCTGGACCATTCCCTACTGAGTTAGAGAATGAAGATGGCGAGAAATTGCGGACAATCGGCCATGAGTATGGGACTACCACCGGACGCAATCGACGGTGTGGTTGGTATGACGCACCAATTGCACGATTTGCTGTCCGTATCAATGGATTAACCGATTTCTTCCTCACCAAACTGGATGTCTTGACTGGTTGGGAGAAGATTCCCGTCTGTGTTGCTTACGAAATTGATGGCAAGCGCATAGAAGAAGTCCCCTCATCACAGACTGATTTCCACCATGCGAAGCCAATCTATGAATATTTGCCGGGGTGGACTGAAGATATTTCTAAAGCGCGTTCACTGGCAGACCTGCCGAAGAATGCCCGCGATTACATAGCCTTTTTAGAGGAAATTTCCGGTGCACCGATGAGCGCTATCGGAGTCGGTCCTGGCCGTGACGAAACCATAGTGACGAGGGATTTACTGCAAAGATGAAAGTTCTTCTGATCGGAAGCGGAGCGCGAGAGCATGCCCTCGCATACTCGCTCAAATCAGATAAGTCGGTTAGTGAACTTCATGTAGCACCAGGAAATCCAGGAATTCGTCCGTTAGCAACGCTGCACGAGCTAAATCCGAATGACTCTCAAGCGGTTGCAGCTTTGGCAGCGAATCTCAAAGCTGATCTCGTTGTTATCGGCCCAGAAGCACCACTTGTCGCGGGAGTCGCAGATTCAGTTCGCGCAGTTGGAATTCCATGTTTTGGTCCATCACAAGCAGCAGCACAAATTGAAGGTTCAAAGAGTTTTGCAAAAGAGATTATGACAAGCGCTGGCGTACCCACAGCGCAATCTTTTACCTGTTCGACAAGAGAAGAGATAGAGCGAGCGTTAGATACTTTTGGGGCACCCTATGTTGTGAAGAATGATGGGCTCGCAGCGGGCAAGGGAGTCGTCGTTACCGAAGATCGGAGCGTTGCACTTAAACATGCTCTTGACTGCGGGAAAGTTGTCATTGAGGAGTATCTCGATGGTCCGGAAATCTCTCTCTTCGGTATTTGCGACGGAGTAACCGTACTTGGCATGGAACCAGCACAGGATTTCAAGCGAGTCTTTGATAATGATGAGGGAGCGAATACGGGAGGGATGGGCGCCTACTCACCTTTGCCTTGGGCACCTAGCGACATCATTAGACTGACTGAGAAAGAAGTTTTGTTGCCGACAATTAAAGAGTTGGCGCGACGGAACATGCCTTTTGTTGGATTGCTCTATGCCGGCTTAGCACTTACCTCACGAGGTGTACGAGTCATCGAATTTAATGCACGTTTTGGGGATCCAGAGAGTGAAGTTCTGCTGCCGCGACTGAAAACGCCACTAGCCCAACTCCTCCTTGCGGCAGCAACTGGAAAACTTAATGAACATCCTCCGCTGGAATGGAGTTCGGATTCCGCCGTCTCGGTAGTGCTTGCTTCCGAGGGCTACCCACAGGAACCCATAACTGGGCGTGAAATCAGCGGAATCAGTGAAAGTGCAAACGTACATGTTTTCCATGCCGGTACTACATCTGATTCTGGTCGATTGGTTTCATCAGGGGGTCGGGTCCTAGCTATTACCGGTATTGGCGAAAATCTCGAGAGCGCTCGCGCCCATTGTTATGAAGTGATCTCAAAAATATCACTAGCGGGTAGCCATTATCGAAAAGATATTGCGTTAAAAGCGTCAATCAATGAGAAAGGAGCATAAGTGGTCGAGAATAGCGCCATGAAGATCCCATCGACTCTGGCAACTCGATATGCCAGCGATGCTATGTGTGCGATTTGGGCTCCCGAGGCAAAGATAATTCAAGAGCGGAAACTTTGGATTGCAGTATTGAAGGCGCAACAAGAATTAGGTCTAGATGTAGATCCTTCAGCAATAGGTGCCTACGAAAAAGTTTTAGAAAAAGTCGATCTATTATCGATTGATAACAGAGAGCGCACTCTTCGCCACGATGTCAAGGCTCGGATTGAAGAATTTAATGCGCTCGCTGGACATCAGTTAATTCACACCGGAATGACAAGTCGTGATTTAACAGAGGCAGTAGAAGTTTTACAGATAAAGATGGCGCTTTCATTAGTCCGTGATAAATATGTGGCTCTTCTCGCTGCTTTCTCAAAACGCGCTGCAGAATTTATCGATCAACCAATTGCAGGGCGTTCACATAATGTGCCAGCTCAAATAACAACGGTAGGCAAACGTTTTGCAACCTTCGCCGAAGAAGGACTTTTTGCCTTCAATCGACTTGAAGATTTGCTAGCTCGATTGCCAATTCGCGGCCTGAAGGGACCTGTTGGTACTGCACAAGATGCGCTCGATCTTTTCGAAGGTAATGCTAAGAAATTAGTTGAATTAGATGAGAAAATTGCGCGTCATTTAGGTTTTGAGAAAATTCTTGATTCGGTTGGGCAGATATACCCGCGTTCTTTTGATTTCGATGTCATCTCAGCGTTGTTACAGTTAGCAGCGGCGCCATCAAACATGGCAACGACGCTACGCTTGATGGCCGGAGCCGAACTAGCTACTGAAGGTTTCCAAGTTGGCCAAGTAGGTTCTTCAGCAATGCCGCACAAGATGAACGCTCGTTCAAGCGAGCGAATCAACGGTTTTACCGCACTTCTACGGGGTTATTCGGTAGCTATTTCTGAGTTAGCCGGTAATCAGTGGAATGAGGGCGATGTTGCATGCAGCGTAGTTCGTCGAGTTGCACTTCCTGATGCCTTCTACGCGATTGATGGTCTGCTGGAGACTGCGTTAACGGTTATCGATGAGATGGGAATATTCACCGGAGCTATTAACGCCGAACTTGAGCGAAACTTGCCTTTCTTGGCAACAACAAAGATTTTGATGGCTGCGGTAAAGAAAGGTCTTGGCCGTGAGAGTGCACACGAGTTGATAAAAGAACATTCCTTAGCGACGGTTACCTCTTTGCGCAACGGTGGTGCAAATGATCTGCTCGAGCGAATCGCCAATGACCAACGAATTCCTTTAGATCGAGCGGAACTACAGTCGCTTATTGCTACACCCCTTGAGTTCACTGGTGCGGCGCGGGAACAGGTGCTCCAAGTTATTGCCCGAGTTACAGAAGTTTCGGTTCTGTATCCACAAGCTGCCCAATATCGGCCCGGTGCAATTCGGTGATTGGTTGGCGCCCACTCAAGAGTGGCAAAGTCCGAGATCTTTTTATTAATGATTCGGGCGAGATTCTCTTAGTCGCATCAGATCGCATTAGCGCGTATGACTGGATTATGCCCACACCAATCCCAGATAAGGGAAGGTTGCTTACCCAATTATCACTCTTCTGGTTTAACAAACTCGCTGACGTGGTGCCAAACCATGTTATTTCGACCGATGTACCTGCGGAAGTTCATGGTCGAGCAATCATTTGTAAGGCGCTGGAGATTTTTCCTGTCGAATGCGTTGCGCGTGGCTATCTCACGGGATCGGGACTGAGTGAATATCAAAAAACTAAAGAAGTCTGTGGGATTGCTCTGCCGGATGGCCTTCTCGATGGTTCTGAGTTACCAGAGGCACTATTTACTCCTGCCACCAAGGCTGAAATCGGCGCACATGATGAGAACATCTCATTTGGCCGCACCGCTGAAATCATCGGCGCGGAAATCGCGAGCGAACTTAAACATTTGACTCTAGCACTCTATGCGAAGGCAAGAGATTACGCGCGCAGTCGCGGCATCATTATTGCTGATACAAAGTTTGAATTTGGGTTAGATACGAAAGGTCAAATCACGCTTGCTGACGAAGCGCTCACACCAGATTCTTCGAGATTCTGGCCGGCAGTAAGCTGGCACCCTGGCAAACCTCAACCCTCTTACGACAAGCAATTCCTTCGAGATTGGCTAACGAATATCGGTTGGGATCGTCAAAGTCCGCCGCCAGCGTTACCTTATGAGGTAGTTGAGAAGACGCGTGCTCGATATGGTGAGGCGTACGCCGCATTGACTGGTGAGCAATTCCGGTAACTCCTCCCTTAGGATGGAGTAGTGGCGAAAGTAATCGTTGATGTTCTTCTCAAAGATGAGATTCTTGATCCGCAAGGCGATGCGATATCTCGCGCTATTCCACGAATGGGTTTTGCTTTCAAGCCGACAAATGTACGTCAAGGCAAGAGCTTCATTCTCACTTTAGATCACACACCAAGCGCCAGTGAGTTAAAAGAAATTGAGAGCGCCGCTGCAACGTTGCTTTCTAATCCAGTTATCGAGACCTTCACAATACGAGTGGAGAATTAATGCGGGTCGGAGTCGTCACTTTCCCTGGGACTCTCGATGATCATGATGCTGCTCGAGCCGTACGTTTCGCTGGTGGCGAGGCAATTTCACTCTGGCATGGCGATAAAGATTTACAAGATGTTGCTGGGGTGATTCTCCCGGGCGGTTTTTCTTATGGAGACTATCTACGATGTGGTGCAATCGCACGTTTCTCACCAATTATGAGGGCCATTATTCCGGCTGCTGAAAAAGGTTTACCCGTACTTGGAATATGTAATGGATTTCAAGTTTTATGTGAATCTCACCTTCTACCTGGAGCGCTCACTCGAAATGTGGGGCTACATTTCTTATGCCGTGACCAAGAAATTGAGATTGTAAATAATGACAGCGCATGGACAGCTGACTTTGCCAAAGGATCGAAAATAACTATTCCCTTGAAGAATGGCGAAGGCTCATTTCAGTGTGATGACAAGACGCTAAAAGACTTGGAAGAGAACAATCGAGTGATTGCCCGATATGTGGGTGTCAATCCAAATGGTTCGCGCAATGCAATCGCAGGTATCACGAATGAACGCGGAAATGTAGTGGGAATTATGCCGCACCCGGAACACGCGATTGATCCGCTTACTGGTCCGACCGCAGATGGACTTTCGTTTTTTACCTCTTTGTTAAAGACGAGAGTGTGAAGATGTCATTAGATACAGTTGCAATTGCTAGTACTACCCCCGAAACGACGCAACCATGGCGCGAATTGGGCTTGAAGGAAGATGAATATGCTCGGATTCGAGAGATTCTAGGTAGACGACCAACGTCGAGTGAATTGGCAATGTACTCAGTAATGTGGAGTGAGCACTGCTCATACAAATCTTCGAAAGTTCACTTACGTCAGTTTGGCGAGAAGGCTCCGAAGTCAGATGCTTTACTTGTTGGAATTGGTGAGAATGCTGGCGTAGTTGATGTTGGACAAGGCTATGCAGTTACCTTCAAAGTTGAATCGCATAATCACCCATCATTTATCGAGCCCTATCAAGGTGCAGCTACTGGAGTTGGTGGAATCGTCAGGGATATCTTGACGATGGGCGCGCGACCAGTGGCAATTCTCGATCCACTTCGCTTCGGCTCAGCAGATGCCGCGGATACCAAACGCGTTCTTCCTGGAGTTATTGCTGGAATTGGTGGGTATGGCAATTGCATCGGCGTACCAACGGTTGGTGGCGAAGTTATATTTGATAAGTCGTATGCAGGAAACCCTCTGGTTAATGCGCTCTGCGTTGGCGTAATGCGACATGAGGATATAAAGCTCGCGAAGGCTTCGGGAACTGGGAATCTTGTGGTCTTGTTCGGAGCAAAGACTGGTGGCGATGGCATAGGTGGCGTCTCGGTGCTTGCGAGTGAAACTTTCGATGAGAAGAAACCAACAAAACGTCCAGCAGTACAAGTAGGCGATCCATTCACTGAGAAGGTATTAATTGAATGTTCCCTTGAGATATTCAAAGAGGATCTCGTCGTAGGTATTCAGGATCTAGGCGGTGCTGGACTCTCCTGTGCTACTAGTGAGCTTGCTTCAGCGGGAACTGGCGGTATGCGGGTTGAGCTAGATCGCGTGCCACTTCGCGATGCAAACCTCTCACCGGAAGAAATTTTGATGAGTGAATCTCAAGAGCGAATGTGCGCTGTTGTAGAACCAAGCAAAATCGATAGATTCCTTGAGATCTGCAAGAAATGGGATGTCGTAGCAACGGTTATTGGAGAAGTAACCTCTGGAAATCATTTAGAGATCACCTGGCATGGTCAATTAATTGTTGATGTACCGCCTCGCACAGTTGCGCATGATGGCCCGGTTTACCAAAGACCTTTCCATCGCCCCAAATCTCAAGAAGAGCTCGTAGCTAATGGTGCGGAGAAGCTCGATCGTCCATCAAGCGGAAAAGATTTAGCAGACGCGATTGTAGATTTAATCTCGTCACCAAACATGGCTGATAAAAGCTGGATTACGTCACAATACGATAAGTATGTCCAAGGAAATACCGTCGCGGCCGGTCCAAGTGACGCCGCAGTCATTCGAATTGATGAGCAGAGTTTCCTTGGAGTAGCTGTAGCTACAGATTGCAATGGCAGATTCTGTGCATTGGATCCTTACGAAGGCACTCAGCTGGCGCTCGCTGAGGCCTTTCGAAATGTTGCTGTGAGCGGCGCCAAACCATTGGCAATCACTAATTGCCTTAATTTTGGTTCGCCAGAAGATCCAGGTGTCATGTGGCAATTTGCGGAAAGCGTTCGTGCACTTGCCGATGGCGCTCTGGAGATGGGCTTACCTGTCACTGGAGGCAATGTCTCGTTCTACAACCAAACGGGAAATGTTGCGATTCTGCCAACACCTGTTATTGGCGTTCTTGGTGTTATCGATGATGTTCGCAAGGCGATTCCATATAAATTTTCTGGCGAAAAGGAGCTCATTCTTCTCGGCGAAACTTTAGAAGAACTTTCGGGTGGCGAATGGGCTGATCGCCATGGTCACCTAGGGGGAATTCCACCACGTGTGAATTTGCAGAGAGAGATTGCGCTAGCGAAATTCATCGACGCGCAACGTGATTTCATTGCGGCAGCGCATGATTTATCTGATGGGGGATTAGCTGTAGCCCTAATTGAGATGTTGCTCCACTCAGAAACGGGCGCCACTATCTCGATTCATGGAGATCCATTCATGCATTTATTTAGCGAGAGTTCAGGACGAATTTTGCTCGCGGTAAATCCCGAAGATTCTAATTATCTGGTCGGCAAGGCCACTGATGCTGGCATCACTACTACCCGACTTGGGAAATCAGGTGGCGAAAATCTTGAGATTGCTGGAGTTTTGTCACTGTCGATGATTCACCTGCGCGAGGCAAATCAACGAACCATTCCTGAGTTATTCGGCTAGCGATTAACGATAGCTTTTAATTCAGCGTATGCAGCATCAATAACATCTGTTACTGAATTGTCGAGTATGAGACTTACCGGACCACGTTGATGCTGATTGGTAAATATCCCTTGCTTGACGAGAAGGTATTTTTCCACAGCAACATATGAGTCAAGCGTGGTCTGATACGAAACCATCTTTGCTATTGGTGCATGAATCTCTGCTGCCCTCTTCATATCCCTAGATTCAAGTGCGTTCCAGAGCGCGACTAGAGCCCATGGAATTTCGGCCCCAGGCATAGTGCCGACAATTCCAATCGGATGGGTGTCCATCAGATCAGCGCCGCCTTGGCCTTCGAAGACTCGTGCACGTGCGCCACTTGCATCTTTCAATTGTTGCAATCGATCTGCCACCGGTTTTGCTTCAGGTTTAAATTGAACTCGATCTTCACCATATTTATCAATGAGGTCCACATAGAGCGAAATTTCTAAAGGATGTCCAACATAGTTACTTGCATCTTGAACTATGACCGGAATCGAAACGCTTTCGATAATTGATATGTAGTACTTGGCGACTTCACTAGATAGAGGTGCGAATGCACTTGGTGGTGTTGCCATAACTGCTGCAGCGCCATCTGCTTCCGCCCACTGTGCAAGTTGGGTAGCGATTCGCGTGCTCTCAGCCCCGACGCTAGTGACAAGTGGAACTCTGCCATTGGACGCAGCAAGGACACTTTGGGCTAATTCGCGTCGCTCATGTGCAGCAAGTCGTAGCACCTCGGAAACCATGGCGAGTACAAATCCGTCAACTTTGTTATCTATGAGCCAATCAATCTCGCGCTTGAGAACATCGTGATCAATCGAGTCATCTGACGTAAAGGGCGTAGAGAGGACGGTGAAAACGCCGCGCAAATCTATTGTCATTATTTTCCTATCCCCGCTGTTAAGCCAGCTACCAGTTGGCGCTGGAAAATAAGGTAGACGATTATTGCTGGTATTGCACTCACTAAGGAACCGGCAAGTAAAACCGGAATATCCGTAGTTCGTCCCGCCGATAGTGCGCCAAGACCCACTGTAATCGTGCGCTTATTTGGATCTTGAAGGAAGAGCAACCCGACGAGCAAATCACACCAAATTTGGATAAATTGAAGGACAACCACAGTTGCAATAGCTGGAAACGCAAGTGGCATCGCAATTTTTCGGAAGACCCCACGGTAATTCAAACCATCAACTACTGAAGCTTCAATAATTTCATCGGGTATTCCCCGGAAATAAGAGGTCATTAAGAAGGTCGCGAAAGGCGTTCCTAATGCAGCATACATGATGATTGCTCCCCAGTATCCAGTAAGTAAATTGAGCTTACTTATATTTACGTAAGCCGGAATAATAATGGAATGAAGTGGAATTAACATCGCCCCAACAATTCCGAGAAAGAAATACGGGGTACCGCGGAAGGTTAGTTTTGCTAGACCGAATCCTGCGAAAGTGCTAAAAATTAATATTATTGCGATTGCACCCATGCAAACTAATACCGAATTAATTAATTGTCTTCCAATCGGCATCACAGTGAAGAGTTTCTCCCAAGAAGCCAATGAGTGTCCCGGTGCGCCAAGAAATTGTTCCTTTGATTTAAAGGATTGCTCGATCATAAATGTAAATGGATAAAACATGACAACTGCAAAAATACTCATTGAGAATAAGGTAAATACTTTTCGGAATGAATTCATTCTTTACTCCGAGTTAGCGTCAGTTGAGCGGCGCCAAGTCCAGCCATTATGACAAACAAGATAAAACCAAGCATTGCGCCAGCGCCAAAATCACCCTTGGCAAAGGCGCTTTGATAAACGAAGAATTCAAGTGTTGTTGTTCCAAAACCAGGGCCACCACCTGTCATAACGAAGATAAGACTAAATAAAGCTGTAAAAGCACTGATGACAGTTATGACAAAAGAGAATTGAACAAAACGTTTAAGTTGCGGGAGAGTAACGCTGGCGAAGATTCGAATATCTCCGGCCCCATCTAGCCGAGCAGCTTCATTTAGCGAAATATCTAAGTTGGCCATGCCGGTAAGAAAAATCATGGTGTTGGTTCCGACCATGGAGTAGATGAAGGTAATTGCAACGGCAAGCAGCGCTCCATGCTCTGAGGAAAGTAGATCGGTCTTTATGAAACCAAGCCCAATTGCCTTAAGTAATTGATTGAGAACACCTTCTTGAGCAAATACTCGAATCGCTACCATTCCTATAACAACCCAAGAAATGGCCGTAGGTAGGAAGTAGATACTCCTAAAGAATTTCCACCCAGCTACTTTTTCATTAAGTAAGTAGGCAATCGCCATGGGAATGAGAATTGCAATAGGTACTGCAATAAGGAGTAATGCATTGTTTTGCATCACTCGCCAGAAAATTGGATTTTTGAATTCATTTATGAAGGTGCTTGGGCCAATCCAAGTGGCCGAAAGCCCATTCCATTTCGTCATGGAGTAGTACAGAGCTTGGACAATAGGTAGCCCCAAGAAAAGAAAGACGAAGATTAGGGCAGGGGCGCCAAAGAGAAGGCCGGAGCGACCACGTTCTCTCGAAAGCGCGCTTTTCTTGGGATTTGCCATGATTTGTGATTTTTAAGAAACCCCCAACCATTGCTGATTGGGGGTTTCCTTTGCTCCTTTATTTGTAGGTATCGCCTTTATTGTCGGCAGGGATTTGATCCCATACTTGCTTCAATTGGGCAAGACCCTTAGCTGGAGATGTCTTACCGGCGAGTATTGAGGGGATGATTTTATTTCCAGCATCAACAACGTCACCTTGAACGACGTTATCGAGCATTGGGTACTTGAGAATGCCCTGTTCGGCAAAGCCAAGCATCTGTTGATTAACTGGATTTGAAGTGGTGGAACCTGTTCGGTTTGGAATCAAACCAGCGCCATCAATCACTTTTGCTCCCTCTTCACTCATCATGAAGTTTAAGAAGTCAACAGCGGCATCTTTTGATTTTGCGTAAGAAGTGAGTGCAAAACCTTGTCCAGCAAACTCAACAACACCGTTGATCTTGCTATCGGAGAATGGCGGAATGAAGGCAGCAACATTCTCACCAAACTTGTCGGTGAATTTCTTGGTATCCCATGTGCCATCGATAATCATGGCCGCCTTTTCACTAAGGAAGTCCTCAACATTGTCAGTCTTGGTAAGGATGTCGGAGTTTGTGCATCCCTTTGACTGCAAGGCAGCGTACTTGCTGTAGGTATCGACGTTTGCGCTTGAGTTCCAAGCATTCTTACCGTTGTAGAGATCGCGAAGTCCCTCAGGACCAGTGGTCTGACCGATTGCGAGGTAACTAGCGTCGTACCACGGGTAATAAAGCGCACCAAGACTCTGCCCGCCATTACCGTAAACAATTGGGGTATAACCAGCAGATTTTAATTTACCGCATGCTGCATAGAGCTCGTTCCAATTGCTTGGAACCGAAGTGAGACCAGCTTTCTCAAAAGCTGCCTTGTTGTAGAAGCCGATGTAGAACTGGCGATCTAGCGGCACAACGTAAGGTCCATTGGCGAGATCAAAATTATCAGAAGACCATTCGAGAGAACCTTGTGAAGCGAGTGCATCATCTGCGACCAAACCTTTGAGGTTAGTGAGATATTCCTTATATTTGAGAGCGAATAATCCGGTCCACATGAGCACTAAATCTGGGCCACTCTTTGAAACTGCCGCAGCCTGTAGAAGTGAGAAATAGTTATCTCCGGGCTGGCTAACCAAGTCAAAAGTGACATTTGGATGAGCAGCTGTATAGGCGTCAGTTAACGCCTTTGTCGCTTCGGCATTTTGGGTATCACCCAAGTTATGCCATAGCGTTACGGTTACGGGCTCTGCGGCAGCACTTGCTTCAGACGAAGCTGTCGAAGCCGCATCGTCACTTGTTGATGAGCAACCGGCTAAAGCCAGCGTCGCAACTACGAGTAACGCCCACAAAGATTTTCTCTTCATGATGGTATTCCTTTCATTCTTTTGGATGATGGAGCAGTTACACCCAATACGAAAGTCATGATCGACCAACTACAGGTGGAACAAACCTACGATGCGCCGGTGTTGGCGCCCGCAGGAAATCAAGGTCGCAACCTTCATCTGGTTGCAGTACATGTTGTTGATATAGCAATGGCCACCCGCGAAGATGTTCGCTCTTGAATCCTGACCATTTAGCTTTTCGCTTTTCTAGTTCGTCATCGGTCAATTTCACATTTACAGTCCCGTTGTAAACATTCAGTTCAATGATGTCTCCATTTTCAATAAGAGCAAGAGGGCCGCCTACGGCAGCTTCAGGAGATACGTGCAAGAGACAAACTCCAAAAGAAGTGCCTGACATTCGAGCATCCGTGATCCGAATCATGTCGCGAACGCCTTCGGTTGCGAGTTTTCGTGGAATTGGAATCATTCCCCATTCAGGCATGCCTGGTACGCCTACCGCACCACAACCTCGAAGTATCAATACAGAATCTTTAGTAACAGGCAGATTCGGATCCTCTAATTTCTCGCGCATTTCGGCATAACCCTCGAAAATAAATGCGGGACCGCTATGTACAAATAGCTCCGGCGATGCGGCCGATACCTTCAACAATGTTCCACCAGGCGCGATATTTCCGCGAAGCAGTGCAAAAGCCCCATCGCGTTTTAGTGGTTTTTCTACTTCACGCATCGCCTCATTGGGAACTATCTCAGGCGATACTTCCTCTCGCCATTTTCTACCCGTTACTGACAGCGCATCTAGTTCCATCAATGAATCAATTCTGCGCAATAACTGTGGCAATCCTCCTGCAGCATGGAAATCTTGAATGAGGAATCTGCCAGAGGGCTCAACGTCTGCCAAGACGGGAATTCCTTTGCCCAGCAGGTTAATATCATCAACGGTAATTTCGCCACCGATTCGACCAGAGCAAGCAAATAGATGGACTATTGCATTTGTTGACCCACCTACAGCGTGAAGTAACCGGATAGCGTTTCTGAATGATTTAGGTGTAGCAATTCGTGATGGTATGAGATTCTCATGAACCATTTCGACAATTCTTTTTCCAGATAAACTTGCTGCGCTACGTCGCTCTTCAGTATTGGCAGGAATTGTTGCGCTTCCTGGCAACATGAAACCGAGCATCTCCGTCATTAACGCAACAGAGCTTGCAGTACCCATGGTGTTACACGAACCCAGGCCGCAACTTAAGCACTGTTCAAACTCTCGCCACTCTTCATCAGACATGCGACCAGCACGCCAATCATCTAGTGCACGCCAGAGGTCAGTACCAGTGCCAACTTTTTTACCTTTGAAAATAGGTGCCGGACGAGCACCTGCAGTAACCATGATGGTTGGTAAATCTGCACTCAATGCGCCCATGAGCGCACCTGGCACACTCTTATCGCAGTTCGCTAATAGCACGACCCCGTCAAGCGGATACGAACGGAGATTCTCTTCAATTTCGATTGAGAGCAAGTTTCTATAAAGCATTGCGCTTGCCTTCATCAGATCTTCACCAAGTGAAATAACTGGAAACGCGACTGGAATTCCACCGGCTTCCAGGATTCCTTGTTTTACATCATCAACCAATGCACGTAATGGCAAATTACAGGGATTCAAATCACTGGATGAATCAGCGATTCCAATTATCGGCTTACTATTGTCGGCAGGAACTTCAAGGCCAACTGATCGCATGACGACTCGGTGTGAAACTGCGGTTTCATCATTTCCCTGGAACCACTCGCTACTTCGCACCGAAAATCCTCCATTTGGTAAAATTTGGTCTTGCCGAACAGCATTTGGTATCACTACCATGTACCGAGATAGTTTGTAAGTCAAGAGGTTTGAGAGTGAGGTTTAACGTGGTCACAAAAGAGCGATACAAAGTCGGTAGCGTTGCTCGGGCGCTTAAATTGGTCGATCTCATTGCAGCTGCACCTCAGAGTGGACTTACATTGAGCGACTTAACAAAGGAATTAGGGGTCTCTAAGAGCACAGTCTTCGCATTGCTTCAGACTTTGATGGAAGCTGGTTATGTGCGTCAGATAAAGCCAGGTCCTCGCTACCTCCCAGGCATTTCATTAGTTCGTCTCGGCGACCTTGCCGGTGGACATTTACCCGTTGGCGAGATTGCGCAACCAATTATTCATCGCCTTTCTCGCCTCACCGGGTTAACTATCCGAGTTTCAATAAACGAGGGCGGGCACCCTGTATTCGTTGCTCGAGTAGATGCCCCAGGGAACATCCGCTTCCTAACACTTCTGGGATCTCGTGAATTGCCGCACGTCTCGTCAGCTGGAAAAGCCATGTTGGCGCAGATGAGTGATGCTGAAATCACGCAAGTTATTGAAAATACTGGCCTACCAAAAAGAACTAAAAATACCCGTACCCAACTTTCACAATTGATGAACGATATTCGAAGAATTCGCGCAATTGGCTATGCAACAGATGACGAAGAAGATTGCGAGGGAATCTTCTGTGTTGGTGCTGCGTTTTTTGATCATAGCGGAAGATGCGTAGGAGCGGTCTCAGCAACAGGAATAAAACGAGAGCTATCGCAACGAGCAATTGATCAGTTAGGTAAACAGGTCATCGAAGCTGCACACGAAGTGACTTTGGCTCTAGGAGGAAAAATACGGAAGCAAGCATGAAAGCTTTACGTTGCATAGCTCCAAACAAAGTGCAAATAGCTGAAACCATAAATCCAACTGTAAATGCATCTGAATTATTGATAGCTCCAATAGCCACAGGAATTTGCGGTACTGATATCGAAATTATCGAAGGTGGCGTAGATCCTGCATATATCTCCTATCCAATTACTCTTGGACATGAGTGGGTCGGTCGAGTCATCACTTCAAATGATGCGAACAACAGAATTGCACCCGGGAATCGCGTAGTTGTCGAAGGTATTATTCCTTGTACCAAATGTGATGAGTGTGGCAACGGAGCAACTAATCGTTGCCAGATTTATGATGAAATAGGGTTCACTCGAGATGGAGCAGCGGCGGAGTTCATAGTTACACCGGCTCATCTCACACATGTGATTAATGAAAATGTGAGTGATGAATCTGCTGCTTTGGTTGAACCAGCCGCAGTGGTTTACCAAGGTTTATCGCGACTTCTGATTAAACCTCGTGCAAGAATCTTAGTTGTCGGAGATGGGACGATTGGCCTTTTAGCTACGGCGTTAGCTAAAGATTTTTCTCCAGCTCAGTTGGATGTATTTGGTATTAGACCAGCGCAACTTCAACTGGTAGAACAAGCTGGTGCAAATAGGTTTTTCACGAATGTAAATGAATTAACGGGCGACTACGATTATGTCATTGAAGCTGCTGGTGCAATCTCTGCAGTCGAGGTGGCAATAGCGCAAGCTAAGCGTGGTGGGAAAGTCTTGCTCTTGGGGTATCCGGTACAAGATGCTCGGCTACAACTTGGCGTTCATGATCTCATCAACAAAGATTTGACCATCCATGCTTCTTTTAGCTATAACCGTGAGTCCTGGAAGGCTGTGGTGAATCTACTTAATCGAGGAGCGCTCGATTTAACTTTTGTCGTAACGCACCGCTTTGCGATGACCGATTGGGCTAAAGCAATCGAAACTTTGCGAACAACGACAAGCCAACCTCGCGGAAAAGTTCTCTTAACCCTCAATATTGACTAGGATTTAGGACATGGTCCGCCGCCCTGACGGGAAACTCACACATGAGGTTGATGGTGAGAAGGGGCCGCAAGACGCTTGTGGAATCTTTGGGGTGTGGGCGCCTGGCGAAGAGGTA
>Ga0172373_10006862_pt1 | contig 14989 bp, 10 predicted proteins | sample Lak10m_2_FD_114546 | JGI IMG/M metagenome (GOLD analysis project Ga0172373, IMG submission 114546) | Freshwater microbial communities from Kabuno Bay, South-Kivu, Congo - kab_092012_10m | ecosystem: Environmental > Aquatic > Freshwater > Lake | place: Democratic Republic of the Congo... | reverse complement strand
TGTATACGAAGACGGGGCGATTAACCAGTCCAGTGTGTTGGCTCAAGCTGAAGCCCTAGTGCTGCAACACGCTACCAACGCAATTGTATTAAGGCTGGCAGGATTGATTGGTCCAACCAGAAACCCGGGTAAATTTACCAGTGGAAAAACCTTAGCTAGTGCCCAAGCACCAGTAAACCTGGTAGATGGTCGCGATGTAGTCCGATTTATTCAACTCCTCATTCACCATAAAAATGCTCAAGGAGTTTACAACCTTTGTTTTCCTGATCACCCCACTAAAGCAGCTTATTACACCCAAAAATGTGACGAACTGCATTTAACTCCACCTGATTTTACAGGTCAGGCAGAGCAAGGAAAAAAGATTGATTCAAAACGAACCTTTGAAGAGCTAGGTTTTCAATATTGGCATACTATTTGAAAGGTAATTCGTTTTTTTCAAGGAACTTTATGTAGCACAATACGTAAGGTATAAGTATAGCATGGTTAAACGTATTCTTGTTTTACTTCTTTTGGTAATTTGTTCGCCCTTTGTGGTGATGGCTTCACATATTGTAGGAGGTGACATTTACTACGATTATTTAGGCAACAACAACTACAAATTTTACATCGTAGTATACAGGGATTGTTTTTCCTCAGGAGCCGCTTTTGATAATCCACTACCACTGGGTGTTTTTTCGAATGCCGGACTTGAAAAAACTGTTGACGTCCCCTATCCCGGTAATCAATACCTTCCGGTTCAATTCAATAATCCCTGTGCAACACCACCCTCCAATGTCTGTACGGAGAAATCAACGTATACCACAATCATAAACTTACCGCCCAAAGTTGGAGGTTACACCATCAGTTACGTGCGCTGTTGCCGTGGGCCAAATATCACCAACTTAATTTACCCCGACGGAACAGGTATTGCTATTTTTACGAAGATTCCCGGGTCAGAAACGGGGAATCAATTCAATAGTAGTCCACGCTTTACTAACTACCCTCCCCTTTTGCTTTGCTCAAATGATAATTTTATATTTGACCACGCAGCAACTGATCCTGATGGCGATGTGTTAAAATATTCCCTGGCAACTCCCTACCAAGGAGGAACAAAAACGGATCCTGCACCTTACCCACCCCCCGCCCCTCCCTATACACCTGTGATGTGGGAATCCATTTTTTCTGCCAACGCACCACTCGGACCAGGATCATCCATGACCATTGATCCAACTACGGGTTTGCTTAAAGCATCACCAAAAATGTTAGGGTTGTATGTTGTTGGAATCCGTGTGCAGGAATACCGCAATGGGGTATTGGTAAGTGAGACCATTCGAGATTTTCTTTTTCGGGTGCTCGACTGCAATATCAAACTCAGTGCAAACCTGCCAGAACAAGAAGAATTGAGCACGTTTGTATCTTATTGCCAGGGATTGACTGTACAATTCGAAAATAAATCCTTTGGCGGAACAACATTTGCTTGGGATTTTGGTGTGCCCGGAACAACAAGTGACGTCAGTTCAGCTTTTGCACCTTCATTTACCTACCCTAGTATCGGAACATATACGGCCATGTTGGTCATAGACCCTGGTAAACCTTGCACCGATACGGCCTATATGGAACTCATTTTGGACAATCCGCTTCAGGTGGGTTTTGATGCAACAGATTCTGTCTGTTTTACAGATAACCTGGTGGATTTAACTGGAACGAGCACCTTACCCAACACCACGTTTAGTTGGACGTTTCCACCCAGTGCTTCGTTAAGCACAGCAACAGGTGCTCAAGTAAATAATGTTCATTTTTCAACTACAGGATTTTCTCCGGTAACGGTCGTTGGTAAAACAGCCAATTGCGAAAAAAGCTATACCGGAAATGTCTTTTTGTATCCGAAGCCTACGGTTTCATTTTCTGTGCCACCCAATTACACGTGTGAAGGGCTTACTGTTCCCTTTACCAATACCAGCACCAATGCGAGTGACTACAGTTGGGACTTCGGTGTAGTTGGTTCATCCACTGATGTCTCTACCCTTCAAAACCCAAGTTATACTTTTCCATCTGATGGTAACTATACGGTTACCTTGATAGGAAAATCCACTGGTGATTGTATTGATACCATTAAACGCGTTTTGGATGTCAATCAATTACTCACGGTAAACTTTACGAACAATGACTCTTTATGTGTATCCGGAAACGAGTTTAATTTTGTCGGTGATGTAAGTGGTCCATCAAATACAACATATTCTTGGAATTTCGGATCCCAAGCCTCCCCTCAAACCTCATCGGCATTAACTGTGTTTCCTGTTGTATTTAGTGCCGCTGGCAATATCCCCGTTACCTTAACCGCACAATTCGACAATTGCGTTAAAAGTTTGACCAAGTCTGTGTTTTTATTCAAAGCGCCCCAAATTGATTTTTCAGTAGAACCTGGTCCATTTTGTATCCCTTCTGATGTCCAATTTACCAACCTGAGTACTGCCGATACCCCAATGAGTTTCACCTGGGATTTTGGTGACAATTCGACATCAACAGAAACTAACCCTTCTCACCTCTATGATTTTATAGGTAATTTTTCCGTAGCGCTTTACGTTAAAACGGAGGAAGGCTGTGTTGAGACCCTTTATAAAATGATTCAAGATGCTGTTGTAACACGTCCTTCTCCTACTGCAAATTTCACGGTATCAAAGACAGAAACAACCATTTGCGATGCAGCAATTCAATTTACCTCATCGTCACAAGGAGCGACCAAATTCTGGTATAATTTTGACGACAGTGAAAATTTATCATCGGAAGAAAATCCCTTATACAATTACACGACACCGGGTACGCACAGACCGGTTCTGATTGCAGAAAATGAGTGGGGTTGCAAAGACACAGCAACCAAAACCGTCTATATCGAACCTTTTAGTTTATTTATTCCGAATAGCTTTACTCCGGACGGTGACGCCTATAACAATATATTCAATGGGGTTTCTAACCTGCCCGTAAGTTATTGGCAGTTATCAGTATACAACAAGTGGGGCGAATTAATTTTCGAGTCGAACGATCCTGCTGTGGGTTGGAGCGGTCAAACATCGGTGAGTGATGCACAACAAGGAACTTATATTTTTTCCGTTACGTATAGCTCATGTGATGCACCGGCAGATAGAAAAGTCATTACCGGGCATATTAATTTATTACGCTAATTAGCGAACGAGCAACTTAAACCCTTTACCGTGAACATTCATGATTTCGATAGCTGGATCTTCTTTTAATAATTTTCGGAGCTTCGCAATATAAACATCCATACTACGCCCATTGAAATAATTGTCATCACCCCAAACAGCTCGAAGCGTTGCATTTCGGTCTAAAATCTCATTTTCATTTCTTACCAGCAATTCCAACAATTGATTCTCCTTGGTCGTTAGTTTCTTCGGTCCTGTGGAAAGGTGTAACATGCGTAATTGTGGTTCGTAGGCTATTTTACCTACACGTACAATTTCATCCGTTTGAACTTGTGGCTTTTCAACGCGACGCATAATGGCTTCAATTCGAGCTACCAACTCCTCCATAGAAAAAGGCTTGGTTAGGTAATCATCCGCACCTGCAGAGAACCCCTCCAACTTATCTTCTTTCAACGATTTTGCGGTTAGAAAAAGGATAGGAATTTTCTTGTCTGTTTCGCGAATTTCCTTTGCCAAGGTATATCCATCCATTTCCGGCATCATGACATCGAAAATGCAAAAATCAAATGGTTTAGCAACAAATGCTTCAAAGGCCAATTTACCGTTCCGCGTCAGTTCCACTGCATATCCTTTGGATTTCAAATACGTATTAAGTAACAAACCTAGATTGTCATCATCCTCTGCCAATAATATTCTTAATTTGTCTGTCATACCCGTGTCATTTTAATGATAAATTCTGAACCTTCACCTAATTTACTGTTAACCGAAATCTTCCAATCGTTGAGGTCGCAAATGGCTTTCACATAACTTAAACCCAAACCGAATCCTTTTACATTATGCACATTACCTGTTGGAATACGATACAATTTATCAAAAATCTTTCCAAGATGTTCACGCTCAATGCCAATTCCGTTGTCTTTAACTGAAAAATAGACCGTTTTTTGCTCTTTGCGCAAGGTTACCGTAATTTCAGGTTTTTCCTTACTGTATTTAATTGCATTATCTACCAGATTAGACAACACATTGGTCAAGTGCATTTTATCTGAATCCACATATATCGGTTCTTTGGGCAACTGCAGCTGAATAACACCATCTTGTCCCTGAACCCTGAATTGAGCGTTCGTGATGAGTTGCTCCACACAATCCGACAGATTGATGCGCTCTTTTTTAAGTTTGATGCGTCCTTTATCCAAAACAGCACTTTGCAATATGCTTTCTACCAATACCCCTAAGCGCTTATTTTCAGTAGAAATCATCGATACGAAAGGAGAAATATCATCGGTTGTTTTCAGCATATCCTTGTCATTCAATGCCTCACACGCCAACGATATGGTAGAAATCGGCGTTTTAAACTCATGTGTCATGTTGGAAATAAAATCATTTTTCAATTCAGACAGGCGGTGTTGCGACAAGATGGTTCGGAACATGAACATCAGCGCTACCACAATCAATAAGATCAGCGTTAAACTGATCATGAAGGATTGAAACATTTCTTGGAAAAGGTAGGCTCCTTTGTCTGGGAAAAAGATATGCAGGTACAAGTTGTCATCCAAGGAGTTACTCGGAAACAAAATCGTTTTTCCTGTTCGTAAGGTGTCCAAGGACGTTTGGTAATTGGCAGGTGATGTATCAAATTTCAAGGGTTGACCAAATTCATCGGTAATCATGAATTTGTATTTTTTGGGCAAGTCATCATTCGCCAATTCGGTATGAATCACCGAATCCATGAAAAACACATCAATTCGTTTGGTGGGATCCTCATATACATTATCCCGAAAAGCCTGTATCATCATCTCGTTGATGAACTTCGCCTTTTTAAAAATCTGTTGCATGACGCGTTGATCGAGCTGGATCGCTAATTTGGCCTGCCTGTTGTGTGAAAGCACCTGATCTCGCTGTTTATCTAATAGTTCACGGATGTGCCTCACATCTCGCGCTAAAACGCGTTGCTCTGTTTTCAGTCCAGATATGGTGTCGAATGCCTGACCTTTGATGACCAAAAATTTATCCATTCGACCATCAACCATAATGGCTGTATCCTGAATTGAAATAGACTCTTGAGCATCTACGAGGTGACGAAACTCTTCTTTAAGAATATCTTTATATTGACCAGAAAAGTCGCGATCCACGATATGCATATAGCGTCGGATATCTTCAGCCTTTTCATGTCGATTAGCAATTCGCTCGAGTGAGGTGGTTAAGTTATCCTCAAAACGCGTTGCTTTGCGATCGTATAACTGTGCTGTTTGGAATGCCTGAATGATCAGCAAAGCGAGCAAGGCAATAATAACCAAGGCAACAATAAAATTTACTCGAATTTTTAACACAAATCTGGTTTTGAACGAATATAAACAGAGCGTTTGGACCAACCCTGTACTTAACTTTTTTTAACAGCATGTGTAAGATACACGATTTCTTCGATTCATACGTTGTATTTTCGTAAGATACGTGGGCAACTCAATAAGACATACGTTAATTTTTATCGGTTTACTACTCAGTAAGCTGGGATTCAGTCAGCACAATACACTACGCACTCAATTTATTCCCAAACTGCATGCCAACGACACCATCGTTTTAGATAGCCTCACTATTTACAGTCCTTCCTTGCAACTTACCAGTAAGGGGCAAGCTGTTGGCACAGACATGTACTTCTTCGACCCACTTACGGGTAAATTTTGCTCACACCGTACATTAGACTCCGTCCTAGTAGTTTATCGGGTTTTTGCCTTTCAACTCAACAGACCTCTATTCATGTACGACCGGTCGCTGATTACAAAAAAGAATACCCCACAATTTGAACAGTATGCCATTCCAATAAACCCCTATGCGCCTGCCGATCTATTTGGTGACCCCTTGAATAAAACAGGTAGTATTTCTCGTGGGATAACCTTTGGCAATAGCCAAGATCTTGGAGTCAACTCGACTTTGAACATGGAGCTATCTGGTAAAATTGCGCCAAACTTGTCTATACTTGCTTCTATCTCGGATGACAACATCCCCATACAACCAGACGGAAACACAAATAAACTGCAAGAATTTGACCAGATATACATTCAACTCTTCAATGAGCACTTGAAGTTGGTTGCCGGTGATTTCTGGCTTTCTCGTCCGAACGGATTTTTCATGAATTACAAAAAGCGTGCGCAGGGACTTAGCCTTGAAAACACGTGGCAAGTGGATTCTACTAAAAAAATACAAACTCAATTTAGCGCAGCACTCTCGAAAGGAAAGTTTTGCCGTCAAATTATACCGGGTATAGAAGGGAATCAGGGACCATATCGCCTGAGAGGGGCAGAAAATGAGCCCTATATCATCATTCTAGCCGGAACCGAACGTGTTTATATTGATGGCCGCCTATTGGAACGAGGTCAGGACCGAGATTATACCATTAATTACAACAACGGCGAAGTGGTATTCACGTCTAAAAACTTTATCACCAAAGACATCAGAATTGTTGTTGAATTTCAATATGCAGATCAAAATTATGCCCGAACCTTAACCCAATCAGCGACCACGCTAACCACAAAACGCGGTCGAACTTGGATCAATGCCTACAGTGAGCAAGATGCTAAAAATCAACCGTTGCAACAACAACTCTCCTTGCAGCAAAAAGCCCTACTCTATCAAATTGGAGACACCTTAACCGAAGCACGATTATCTAGTATTGACTCCATTGGTTTCACAGAGAATAAGATTTTGTATCAATTGAAAGATTCTTTGGGTTACGATAGCGTTTTAGTGTTCTCAATAGACCCGCAAAAAGCCGTTTATTTTGCTGTGTTCACCCAAGTAGGAATGGGTAACGGAGATTATGTCTTGGATGCTTACAATGCGCTAGGCAAAGTATATCGCTGGGTTGCACCCATAAATGGCGTTGCTCAGGGTGATTATGCACCGGTGAAATTACTTATGCCACCGAAACAAAAACAAATGATTTCCAGCGGATTCAGTGTTTCACTTTCTAAGACCTATTCCTTGGAGACAGAAATTGCTTACACAAAAAATGACGTCAACACCTTTTCTCCATTCAATGCTCAGGATGATCACGGGATTTCAAACAGGACCAAACTGACTGGAAAAACCTTGATCGGAAAGAAAAACCTAATCACACTTGAAAATACGATTGAGGGCGAAATCTTGAACACAAATTTTAGTCCAATTGAACAATACAGAACAGTTGAATTTGATCGGGATTGGAACACCAGAAATATGGGTTACACCGGGTTTCAAATCCTATCAGGAGCATCCAGTAAGCTGGTACATAAAACAAATGGATTTGTTAAAGTAGATGCCAAATACTTTCAAATTGGATCGGTGTATACAGGAAAAAAACTTTCCACGGATGGCAATTGGAAACAAGCCAATACACGCGCTGATTGGACGGCTGCTTACCTCGTGGGTGATGGCATGAATCAATCCCAATTCATCCGGCACAAAGCAACTTTTGCAAAACGATTTAAACAAATTGAACTGGGCTATTCAGACGATCACGAATTGAATTTATTTCGAGATCAAAACAAGCAATTGACAAATTTGAGTTATCAGTTCTTCGATTATCAATTTTTTATAGCCTCTGCCGACACATCCAAAGCGCATTATAAAATTTATTTTCGGGAGCGCTTCGATAATCGACCTCAAACGGACGCCTTATTGAAAGCGGCCAAAGCACAAACAATTGGCGCCGAGGTGCGGTTAAAAAGAACAAAAAATCAATCCCTAACGATTTACACCAACTACAGATCACTGAATATTTTAGATACAACCCTTATCAAGCAGCGACCAGAAAACACGATGCTCGGTAGGATTGATCACGAATTAAAATTGTGGAAGGGTGCCTTAACCCTGAATCACTTTTACGAGGTAGGTTCGGGGCTCGAATTGAAAAAAACATTTGTCTACATCAAGGTAAATGACGGTCAAGGATTGTATACTTGGATCGATTACAATGCAGATGGAATCAAAGATTTAAACGAATTTGAAATTGCGCAATACATTGATCAAGCCAGTTATATTCGAATTTTTAGTCCAAGTAATGCGTATAGAAGTACCTACAGCAATGAATTTAACCAATCCATTTACTGGAGACCGGAGAAGCTGTGGACAAATCCTACGGGTGTAAAACGGGTTTTGAGTAAGTTCTCTGACCAAGCAAGAGTGCGTTTGCAGCGGAAAACTTCAGCCTTGCAAGTCGATCAATTATTAAACCCATATGCTTCTATGTTGCGCGACACAACGCTGATCGCTTCAAGCAGCAACATCAAAAACACTGTGTTTTTTAATCGACTTTCCACACAATTCAATGCAGATTATACCTATAGTGAAACGGCTGCAAAAACTTTGTTGGCTTCAGGATATGATTCGAAATCTTTGCGGTACCACGAAGTAAGTTTTCGGGCTAACTTCTTTCAAAAAATCACGTTGGACATGAAAGCGCAACAAGGACTTAAAGTTTCCTTGGCGGATTATACCTTGGGGCGTAATTACAGTGTTTCCTACATGACCCTTCAACCAGCGTTAACCTTTCAACCAACCACAACATTTCGAGCAACTGTAGATTGCCGATTTACAACCAAACAAAATGCGCTACAATATGGTGGAGAACAAACCGTCTTGAAAGAAGTAGGTTCTTCAATCAAAGTAAACAAAACCGAAAAATCAAGTTTTCAGGCCAATATCAAGGCCATCTTAATTCGCTACTCGGGGAATACCAATTCACCTGTGGGCTATGAATTGTTAGAATCCTTACTTCCCGGTATGAATTACACGTGGAATATGGGATTACAACGAGAATTGTCCAAAAACTTACAACTTTCCATCCAATACCTGGGTAGAAAAAGTGAAACAGGAAGAACCATACATAGTGGCGGAATGGAACTGCGTGCTTTTCTTTAAAGATTCGTGAATTGTTGTTGAGGGGATACTTTTCGTTTGGATCGCTTGTGCAAATCATAAATCACACCATCAGACAAGCCTATTTTGGGAACAATCAACTCCTGTGCCCCCAATTCTTTCATGATATATAAATAGATCTCTAATGCTGGTTCAATTACATCGGCACGATCTGGCTTCAATTGAAACTGATCCACACGTTGATCTATAGTTAACCTTTTCATGGAAGCCAGCAGGCGTTCCATATCCAGGATTTGAATCGGATCCATATGTGCTGCACCCAATAATTTATGCACCTTATTGATGTTGCCGCCTGTTCCAAAAATGGTATGTGGCGAACTGAGGTCTACATGTTGACTGATCCAATCGTGCACATCCGTCCACAACGCAGGAGAAACTTTATCTTTCAGCATACGAAGTGTTCCCACTTCAAATGATTTTGATGCAACTTTTCTTCCCTCCTCAAATACGCTGATTTCGGTGCTCCCACCACCAACATCAATTACTAAAAATGGTGCGGTACGGTCGATATCCAATAAGAAAAAAGTTCCAAAAATCAATTCAGCCTCTTCCTGCCCTGAGATGACCTCGATGAGGACCTCTGTTTCTTCAAAAATACGTTGAATAACGTGGTTTGCATTTGTAGCTTCGCGCATAGCAGATGTGGCTACGGCCCTTATTTTCTTCACACCAAATATCTCGGTGATGAGTTTAAATGCTTTGATTGTTTTTACAAATTCCGTAGACTTTTTCTTCGAGATTTTACCCGTTTCAAAAACCTCAACACCTAAGCGCAGGGGCAAACGCGTATAAGATATCTTTTTTACAAAGGAATGACCATCTTGTGTTACCACCTCTCCTATCAAAAGGCGAGCTGCATTGGTTCCGATATCTATAGCGCCAAACTTCACGGACTAAAAGTAAAAAGTTTCGGGTTGAATTTATTTCTTCCGGAAGAAAATTTTAATAGGTACACCACTGAAACCAAAATACTCTCTGATTCTATTTTCCAAGAAACGCTTATAGGAATCCGGAATGTACTGCGGTAAATTACAGAAGAACGCAAACGCAGGTGAGTGCGTCGGAAGTTGCTGCACATATTTGATGCGGATATACTTCCCTTTCATGGCAGGTGGCGGTGTTTCCTGGATAATTTCGAGCATCACTTCATTCAATTTGGATGTCGGAATCTTCTTGGTTCGATTTTCATGTACGTACATGGTCGCTTCCAAGGCTTTGTGTATCCGTTGTTTATTGATGGCTGAGGTAAAGATGATTGGCACATCATTAAACGGAGCCAATTGCTTTCGCAGGTTGTCCTCAAATTTAAGCATGGTATTTTGATCCTTTTCAATCAAATCCCATTTATTCACCAAAACAACCACCCCTTTAGAGTTTTTCTCAATGATGTAATAAATACTCAAATCTTGTTTTTGCAGTCCTTCTTCAGCGTCGATCATGAAGATACACACATCGGCATTTTCGATTGTTCGAACCGAACGAAGTACAGAATAGTACTCGATATCTTCTGTGACTTTTGCTTTTTTACGGATACCCGCAGTATCAATCAATAAGAAGTCGAATCCAAAGGCCTTATATCGTGTATGGATCGCATCACGTGTAGTTCCTGATATATTGGTAACTATATTGCGTTCTTCCCCCATGAGGGCATTCACCAATGAACTTTTACCCACATTTGGTCGACCAACAATGGCAATCTTCGGTATTTCGTCGCGTTCGTTTACAGATTCGTCTTCCTTGTCGAAATATTTGACTACCTCATCCAAGATTTCACCTGTACCACTTCCATTTGTCGCAGAAACATCCAGCACTTCGCCAAGTCCAAACTGATAAAACTCAGACGACAAACCAACACGGTCTGTATTGTCAACTTTATTGGCAACAATCAACACGGGCTTTCTCGACTTACGTAAGAGTGCGGCAACCATCTCATCTAAATCAACAATTCCAGTTGTAACATCAACCATAAAGAGAATAACTGTGGCTTCTTGTATTGCAATTTCGACCTGTTTGCGGATCTCACCTTCAAAAATATCGTCTGAACCCTTTATATATCCACCCGTATCGATGACAGAGAATTGAACCCCATTCCATTCACCTTTTCCATAAAGTCGATCACGCGTTACACCACTAACCTCTTTTACAATGGCATTTCTTGATTCAGTAAGTCGATTAAATAAGGTTGATTTACCCACGTTTGGTCGACCAACAATTGCAACAATATTTCCCATAATTTATAGCTTCACCAGCAACTCAGCACCAAATAGCGCGGTCTGGTTTGGGTTAATACCCGTATTTTTTTAATTTACTGTCGGTTGATCTCCAATCCTTATCCACTTTAACGAAAGTTTCCAGGAATACTTTGTGATCAATAAACTTTTCGATTTCCTTGCGTGCCTCTCTACCAATTCGCTTCAACATGTCGCCACCCTTACCGATGATGATCCCTTTTTGTGAGTCACGTTCCACAATAATGAGTGCACGTATGCGGGTAATGTTTTCTTCTTCGAGGTATTCTTCTACCTCAACCTGACAACTGTAAGGCACCTCTTTTTCACAAAAAAGGAATATTTTTTCTCGTATAATTTCGGATACAAAAAAGCGCATTGGTCGATCTGAAAGCTCCTCTTTGTCATAATAAGCTGGGTTTTCAGGTACCAATTCTAGAATTTTCTCCCATACATGATCGATGTTGAACCCATGTAAAGCAGAAACGGCATAAATCAAAGCACTCGGAAGTTTCTCCTGCCAAAAGGCAATGCGTTCCATCACGCGTTCTTGGTCACTTAAATCAATTTTGTTGATGAGGCAAAGCACCGGGACACGCAGTTTTTGAATACGTTCCAAGGTTTCTTTGTGATTCATGTCATTTTCTCGTGTATCCGTGATAAAAATCAGTACATCGGCATCTTTGATCGATGTGTTGACATAATCCATCATGGATTCGTGCAGTTTATAGGCTGCATTTACAACACCAGGAGTATCCGAAAAAACAATTTGATAATTTTCGTCGTTAACGATTCCTAAAATGCGATGACGCGTCGTTTGGGCTTTTGAAGTAACGATGGAAAGCTTTTCGCCCACCAATTTATTCATCAGCGTTGATTTACCGACATTCGGACTACCAACAATATTTACAAAACCAGATTTATGCGTCATATAACAACATTAGCCTGCAAAGAAACGAAAATTAACCCGGAGTTCAAACCTCAGAGTTTGCGAAACCACTGTACCATCGGAATTGGGACCTCCATGAAGGCTCCATTGGCGTATATTCCAGAAAAACCAAACTGAAATGCCTTTTCGGAACTTACATTCCATCGAAGTCCGGGAACAATTACAGCCAAACCAGGATGTTCTTTTTTGAACTCAAACGGAACAGGATCATTTGTTTGTGTAGTTGGATTCCAGACGTAATTGTAACCTGTCTGCCATTCCGATTTGGCCGGCAAGACAAAAAATCCATCAAAAACCAAACTAAACCGTTTCGATAATTTAGTTAAGAATCCTAGCCCGGTCATCGGGTGATTTACCTTGTCGTTATCCACCAAAAAAGCGCCATATCCAGCAGAAATTGCCACGTTGGTTTTACGATTGCCGTATCCTACAGTCGCGAAAGGCAAGGCCATTGCCCAGTCAGGGGCACCCCAAGAGCCTGTACCGAGCAAACCGCCCACTGCGAAATTGAACTTACCCCGAGATGGAAAAGCATATTTGGCATTGAAGACAATGGGCATAGCCAACCAAGACGTCATGACGCCAATTCCCAAACGATCTGTAACAGCAAATTGAAAATCTGGACCATACAAGTTCCATTGCACGTAATGTTCTCCACGCGGAATATTCAATCCGTTGGTAGTTATAAAATACCGGGTAGCAAAAACATCCTCACCAACATACGCTCCGTTTTGATTGTAATCGTCTGGAACCACCACAGCAATTTCCTTGATGACGTATTGTGGAATGTATAATTCTCCTCGGCCATCCACACGGATGAGCAATTCTCTTGCATCCTGTGAAATGATGTGCCCCATGAACTCAGTTCCGTCCTGAAGAACAACACGATAAGCTGTAGAATCTTGTTGCGACCTCGCTGCAAATCCCAATACAAGACAAATAAGAAGTTTAATTAATTTCATGTTAATAGATCATTATAGTTCAACTTACATAGCGGTTTGCACTAGTTTTTCAAATGCTTTTCTTGGAGTCCCTCGAAAGGTTACCTCACCACAATAAAGGTATCCCAATTTTTCGAAAAGATGAAGCATGGGTTGGTTATCAAAATTGGTGTCTGCTTTAATGCTCTTGATCCCGTGTTGGAGCGCCACCTGTTCTGCATATTCCATTAATCGTTGGGCAAAACCTAAACCAAGAAACTGAGTAGCTACCACGACACGGTGGTATACGATATAATCGCCTTGACTCAACCAGTTCCCAACAAGTTCATCATATGCAGGCTCATCATTGATCATAATAGCAATGTACCCAGCCACCTGTTCTCCATGCCATAAAACATAACCCGCACGTTTTTCAATATCGCGCCCGACCACATCCGGATTGGGGTAGCCATCTTGCCATTGGGTGCTACCATCTGCTTTTCGACGAGCTATAGCCGCTTGTAACATCTTCCAAATAGCCGGAATATCGCTTTGTTCAGCGCGCTTGAAAGTTAGTTTAGATTCCATGAACATGTGAACTCCTGATAAAGAATCAAAGTTAGTTGAAATCGCAAATTGAAATGTACTGACCTATTAAGAAAATCTTAATTTCATCAATTACTCTTATTAAGAGAATGTTCGTGGTTATCGCAACCCTCGTGCATCAGAGAACCGATATTTGTTTTTTCTTTACGAATAGAATTTAAACACAATGAGCCTGAATCAATCTACTATAGACCAACTCGCAACATTCATCTTAGCAGAATACAACAAAGGAACTATTGTCTCCGAGAGACACCTCCAAGCAATAATCTATCAATACTTAGCAACAAAATTATCAAGTACTGAACTTACATTAGTGATTGAACCCACAATAAGAACCCAAACACAAGGGCCCATTTCCGGATTGATTCCCGACTTACTAATCAGAACATCTAAGGAAGTTACTGCACTAATCGAATTGAAGTTTGTTCCATCATCATATCCGAGCTATGAAAAAGACTTTCTCACATTCAAGTCTTTTCATCAAGCAATTGAAGAACAAAGCATGCTTTATCTTTCCTGCTCTCCTAAAGATGGTGAGTGGAACACCGAAAAGGTTTATAGTATATCTAAAGATTTGAAAATATTTTACTTGGTCGTTGCCAGGCATGATTCACATTTATTCACCAATTTATCCGAAATTGTTGAACGCTTTTTTTATGGTCTCGAACCCTATCATTTTCATTCGATTTTCTTTTTGATCAATCAAACATTGAATCCAAATGAAACGATTATTGATGCAAAAACTATCTATCACAAATAGCAGGTTTATTGTATGTTGAGACCTGATTAGATTCATGTTCAATCTTTTTAAAACTCAAAAGATAAAAGTTAATCTAGCTGGCAATAGTCGTTATTTCTGGTGTTCAAGAACCCATTTCTTAGTAGATATTCTTTAATATTTTCGAGATTTGTGGGCGAAGTTATCTCAACAAAGGGTTGTTCAACTACAACAATTAACTATCGCTTTAATGACGAAAGCCTATTAATTGATAGTCCCTGTCTCCAAAAAAGTGTTTTGTAAAAGCAGGTTATGAAAATAATCTTCGTAAAAATTGTAATAATAGAATCGTTTAACTTGAGTAAAGTTTTGTGGTCATTTAGGTAAAACGTCTGTTCTGCATCTTGTTTGGAATCGAAGAAATCGGTATAAACAACTTGCCAAGGGCGATATTTGACAGTATAACCTTTGGTTGCAAGTTTATTATGGGAAAGGAATCTTTCTAGTAAATTAGAGGTGTA
>Ga0172373_10006860_pt1 | contig 14997 bp, 14 predicted proteins | sample Lak10m_2_FD_114546 | JGI IMG/M metagenome (GOLD analysis project Ga0172373, IMG submission 114546) | Freshwater microbial communities from Kabuno Bay, South-Kivu, Congo - kab_092012_10m | ecosystem: Environmental > Aquatic > Freshwater > Lake | place: Democratic Republic of the Congo... | reverse complement strand
TTTCAAGGGAGGCACCTACCGCTAGAAGGACTACCCTTTAGCCTAAAACACCACACATCTTTTATTCCCTGTCAACCTGCGGAATGTAGGATATAGCTTTGCAGCAGGCGTAGCACATCGGCTGAATCGGAGGTGGAAAGGCCATGAATGTGGCGGACAAACCCTCCCAAAAATAGCCCCCGTTCCTGAGTTTCGGGATGTACCCGCACCACTGGATGCAGAGTTTCATAGGGAATGGCAGAAAACTTTTCTTGAAAGGCCCTGGCTTCAGCGGAAAGGGATTGAAAGGTCGCAGCATAGTCGTAGGCATTACTGTGGATAGCCCAGGCCTGATCCGCCAGTCCCCGCAGGCAGAGGGGCAAGTCTTGGTAGGCCGTTACCGTATTGGCCCAGAGGGTATCACCACCGATGGGAGGTAACTCCAAGGCCCGCAACACTGAACCCAGGGGTGGACGGTCGACAAAGCTAACGTCGGTATGCCAGAAGTTGGTGCGGGATGGACTGCGACCATAGTCGATGTCAAGCACAGCAGGATGGTCCGTCGGTGGGGCTACCGTGGGATGGGCACTGGTAAGGGTACCAAAATGGCGGGCAAAAGCCACCTGACTCTGGTCATCCAAGGATTGATGGCGAAAAAATAGGACTTTGTATCGCAATAAAAGCCGACGCAGGTGAGCAATTGTAGCCGCATCTAGAGAGTCACCTAAATTAACCCCTTCCACCACAGCCCCCAGGCGTCCACCCAGGGACTTAATCACCAGATGACGAGCGATCAAACTAACAGTGCTCATTAACAGTTACTCCTAAGATAAATTCGAACAACTCTTTCAAACAACTTTTTAGAGGCAGGTTATAGGGTTAATGGCCAACCCATACCTAACCAATAGCCAGAAAGCTAATTAATCTTTGGGCTAAAGCCAAAGATTGTTAAAGTTTCAAAAGATTAACTTCTCTACAGATAGCTAGAGAAAACAACAGTCGCTAATTTAGATTAGCATACCCGACTTGCCATTCAGTAAATTCTTGAATCAAGAAAATCGACTCCTGTCAGAAAATTTTAATTGTTAACCAGAAAACAATTGATTAAAGGATTTAAATTCATTCGAGTCATTGTAGCCTTAGATAACATTCAGACCTATTATCTAATATAGACTACCCCAAAAATACATCAGCATTGACTCTATTGGTGGCTTTAGTGGGGTAAATGTTACTCAAATCACATTCATTAGATTTATAACTTTAGTTAATTGTTTTCCTGACAACAGTTTATTAGGCTGTTTCGAGTTAACCTTATTTATAGTCATAAGTATGTTTTAGTAAGCTATGCTAACAAATTAATTTTACTTAATTGTTCATTCTTATGTAGACAATTTGATATTTTTATGTAAACTTAGTTGAATCAGGTTTCTGGCTTTTGGTTCTATAAACTAATGGTCATAGTTTGTCAGCCTTTAGGAATTTCGAAGGCTTTCTCAAGCTTGCTAATTTGCCGCAAAAGTTCTGGGATATGAGCTGTTAAATGATCTCTAGAGTTATAGCCATTTAGTTTAGGTCAACCCAGTAAAGCTCTGGGTCTGAGCCCATGACAAATGGCACTGTAGTCTTGTCCTGACTGGACTGGCGACTACTATGGCTGGCCATAAATATATGGAAAATCCCAGAAAAATTAGATTAGGAGCGCCAAACTGCCTGATACTCTTGCAGACTTTAAACAGGATAGATACATGAAATACGGAACCAAAGTCACGGATAGCCTGACCACCATGGGGCAGGTGCGAGCGGAGCAACTACAGCAAGCGGCAGAGGAAGGATTTAAGTCGGTCCTAAATCTCCGGGTGGCTAGCGAGTTGGGCTTTTGGAGTGATGAGCAAGGCATAGCAGAATCCCTGGGGCTAAATTATATGCACATGCCCCTGCGACTCGAACAACTGGAAGAAGCGGTTATTGCTCAAATTTTGCGTCAGCTTGATCAGATGCCCAAGCCTATCCTGGTACATTGTGCCGCTGGCATGCGATCCACCGCGATCGCCCTGCTCAGCACCGCCATTGCTGAGCGTCTGACCCCCCAGCAGGTGGTTGGAAAAGCCTATGCGATTGGCTTCCACTACATTGACAATACCCTGGTCAGTCCTAGCCTGCGAGAGCGCTTCTTTGAATATATAGCTTGCCATTCCCAGATCGGGCGTCCAGCGGACCAGCCCTCGCCCTTAACTCCCAGATGGGCAGGAGAATGGGGCTAATTCTTAAAGCCCCAGGATAATTTTATGGCTTCCCTCGCCCCCTCAAAGAAACATTGGGGGTGAGGGACATAACCAGAGCGATCGCCCCCATCCCTCAGAGGGATGGGGGCGATCGGGTTTATCGTTCCATCAGACTTCTGAGTCGCTCAAAGAAACCTAACCCGGTACAAAATTAGTCCCAACTACAGCCTCTTGCACCGATATTTGCTTAGGAATTAACTTCAGCCGAAAGAATCGATCGGCGATTTCTTGCTGGTCAGCGATGGTTCTCGCTGTAATAGGGTTTACCCCGTACTCTCGACGCTTGGTTGCCCGTTCTAAATCACCCACTTCAACCTTCAGCTGGGGAGCTAGGAATTCAGCAACTTCCCTGGGATTAGTATTAGCCCAGTCATCAATTTTCTGAACTTCCTGCAGGACGATTTTAATCAGGTCAGGCTGTTGCTCAGCAAAGCTCCGTGAGGCTAAATAAAATGTGGGGTTATTGACAATCCCTGTGCCGTCAATCAAGGGCCTAACCTGGAGTTTCCTTTCAACAACCGCATAGAAGGGATCCCATATGCCGAAAACATCTACACTACCCTGTTCAAAGGCCGACTGGGCATCAGCCGCTGTGGAAACAAAAACGGGTTCAATATTTTCTAAGGACAACCCCTCCTTCTCCAGGGCGGCTAACAAAAGATTAAACACATTCCACCCTTTGCCGATAGCAATCTTTTTGCCCTGGAGATCTTTAACCGTTTGAATCGGGGCATCCTTGCGAACTACTACAGCTAAGCCCTTAGGATAAGGTGGTTCCTGAGCTACGTACACTAGTGGGGTGCCAGCGGATTGGGCAACAATTGGCGGAGTGTCAGCGGCATGTCCGAAGTCAATACTGCCGACGTTGAGGGCCTCGAGTAGCTGGGGGCCTGCGGCAAACTCGTTCCACTCTACCGTAATGCCTGAGGGCTCTAGTGCTTTTTCTAAGGAGCCTCGTGATTTTAAGATATTCAGGGTATTAAATTTTTGGTAGCCAATCCGGACTTTCTTAGACTGGTTTGGACTAAGGGAGGGGGAAGACTCTGACTGAGAGGGGTCTGGGGCGGGTTGCCTGGTTTGGGCACAGCCGACGATCGTCCCAAAGGTTGCCAGACTAGAAGTTACAAGAAAGACCCGGCGGCTGAGGCGTCTTGATGGGTTGAAAGTGTAGGAAGGTTTTTTGAAGTTCATCTCTTCTCTCCTTAATTTAGGTTCGTTAACTGCAGATGATCCCGCAATGTTCTGCCCTGGTAGTCTTGACGAAACAAATTTCGATGTTGTAACTCTGGAATAATGTACTCAACAAACTCAGTGAATGTTCCTGGCAAATAGGCTGGAGATATTACAAATCCATCACAGCTCTGATCATGAAATAAAGCCTCTAGTTGATCGACAATTTGTGAAGCTGTTCCCACAATTTGTGGTACTAAAACACTTCTGCCATAAAGTTTACCAACCTCTCCTAGGGTGAGTTTTTTAGTTTTGGCAAAATCGAGAACGACTTTCAATAATCCCTTGGTGCCACGACTTTCAATATTTTGAATTGGTTCATCAAGGCAGTGTTTTGAAAAATCATAATTAGCATGGCTGGAGAGTGTTGAAAGACCGACAATCGGATGTACTAGCTCATTATGTAGTGCCTGCTTATCTAGTGCTTCTGACTCTGTTTCACCAGTAAAGGGCATGACCGCCGGTAGAATTTTGCAGTGTTCTGGTTGGCGCTGATGATCAGCAAGCCGAGATTTTATAGCTTGATAGTAGGCTTTCATACTGGCAAAGTCAGGCTGAACTGTAAAGATCACCTCTGCCCAACGAGCTGCAAACTCTTGCCCCCGACCTGAAGAACCTGCCTGAATAATTACAGGTCGTCCCTGGGGTGGTTTAGGGATATTCAAGGGTCCCTTAGACTCAAACCAGGAACCGACGTGATTGATATAGTGAACCTTGGTGGGATCGGCGTAGCATCCGGTTTCTTGATCAAGTCGAAGAGCATCTCTATCCCAACTATCCCAAAGTTGGAAGCAGACAGCCAAAAACTCATCGGCGCGATCGTAGCGTTGATCATGGTCGAGATGCTCTTTCACACCAAAATTACGAGCTTCAGCATCATTCATTGAGGTAACCACATTCCATGCGGCTCGCCCCCGACTCAGATGATCAAGGGTTGCGAAGGTTCGAGCTACATGGTAAGGATGGTGGTAAGTAGTAGACCGGGTGGCCCCCAATCCAATGAATTCAGTGCAGCCGCTCATCAGAGCTAACACGGGCACAGGGTCCATTCTGGTGGCATCCTGATCACCAAATTGAACACCAATTTCTAGATCTAAACCATAGCGATCGGAGACAGCCAGTCGGTCGGCAAAGAAAACCATATCAAACTTACCCCGCTCTAAGGTTTGACCGATTTCTTGATAGAGCTGAGGCTCTAGAAACCCTAAGCTGGAGGATGGATGTCGCCACAGTGCATGGCTATGGGCTGCATTTCCTGCAATCAAGAAAGCCGCTAAATGCATTTGCCTCATCACCGGTTTCAATCCCTTTTAGGAAAGATGTAATTAAAAGTCTCGTAATCAATAGACTTCTTACTGGCGGACATAGAACAGCTAATGCTGGAGCCTGATTCACCTGCGCTGCCTTGCCGGTGGCTAGGGCTATAACTGTAAAATTCGAAGCTCTATATTGAGCATGTTCACTGAAGTAAGAACTGGCTAAGAATCCTAATATTATTCAGCCAATAGATTTTCACGTAGAGTCTTACCCGGATAAGCTTGACGGTAACGCCCTCGCCGTTGTAGCTCTGGCACGACTAAATCAACAAACTCTTCAAAACAACCTGGCGTATAGGTGGCAACGAGCATAAATCCATCTGCACCTCCATCATCCATGTAATGTTCAATGGTGTCAGCAATATCAGAAGCGGTACCAATAGTGATTGGCATACCCATACCCATGGCATAGTATAGAGCAGCTTCCTTAACGGTAATTGGGTCGCCACCCTTGGCGTAAATAATGCTCTCAAATAAACCCTGAATACCAGGTATTTCAATATTTTGAACATATTCATTGAGATCATATTTAGAGAAATCAGGCCCAAAATGACCAGATATCCAGGCTAAAGCACCTTCTAGAGGAATATTGTTCCTAATCTGCTCATATTTCTCCTGTGCATGGGCGCGAGACTCTCCAACAATACATTGGAGACCATAAATTAGCTTGACACTACCCAGTGGGCGGTTGAACTTCTTTTCTAATCGATCATTTAGATCTGTGCTGTATTGCTGCATGCGTTCTACGTTAGGATGCACAGCAAAAATAGCCTCAGCATGCTTAGCCGCAAAATCTCTCCCTCGATCAGAGGATCCGGCCTGCCATAGTACCGGCCTCCCCTGGGGTGATCGATAGCAAAAGGATCGACCTTTGCAATTGAAAAACTCACCCTGGAAATCAACTTCATGAACTTTACTTGGGTCAGCGAAAATACCACTTTGTTGGTCGGCAAGAATGGCGTCTGGTTCCCAGGAGTCCCACAATTGATAGCAAAGTTCCATGTACTCCTCCATACGTTCGTAGCGACGGGAACGATCGCTCATCACCGCACCGTAGGCATCCCACTCACTTTTAGAGTAGGAGCTAACTATGTTCCAGGCAATGCGTCCATCGGAGAGATGATCGAGGCTAGAAAGTCGCCTCACCATAGAATAGGGATGCTCGAAGGCCGTTGACAGGGTTAGCCCAACCCCTAAATACTTAGTCGCTGTTGTAATAATCGGAACAATTGTGGATGGCTCATGGGTAGGACATTGCACAGCCCACTTAACGCAGGCATTGGAGCTCTGTTCATAATTATTATAGGGGGCCAGTTCATCAGCGATAAACATCGCGTCAAATAAACCCCGCTCCATGGTGCGAGCCATATGTTGCCAGTAGGGTGGACGACTCCAATCCCAATTGACCTTATCTTTAGGATGTCGCCACATGCCAGTAGCATGACTATTAACACCGTGTTGAATAAATCCTAGAAGGTGAGCTTTCTTCTTCTCTGTCATGGCTATCCGAGGTCGAAGGTTCTATAGGGAAGGTTAGATAATGCAGAACTTCTAGTTCTGCACGATTAACACTGACTTGTGAGATGCATGGACTACGTAACTGCTAACGCTGCCCAACACAAGTTCAGTAATTTCGGAACGACCACGACGTCCAACTACAATTAGATCAGCATTCCAATCATTGGCAATATCAAGGACTTTTTTGCCTGGATTACCAAAAACCTGAGTTACTTCAGTTTTTACTCCCGCTGAAACTGCATCCTTACTCAAGGAATTTAAAAATTCTAATCCTTCTGATTCAAAGGTTTGCCATCTTTTTTGATAGTCTTCCAGAACTCTATGGTCAATGGCTGGATAGGGCAATGGGGGAGTAATGGGGCTACCCTTCTCGTCCGTAGAAAGCACATGAACAAGATGTAATGCTGCTCCAGTATCCTTAGCTAAGGATAGAGCTTGGAAAAAAACTTCCCTATCGACTTCCGATCTCTCAATTGCAACAAGAATCTTTTCAGCCATATTAGGTTTCCTCATCAGAACATATCTAACTAGATGCTTACCTTAGAAGACCTACAGTGACTGCTTGTAAGCTTTAACATCTAGAAACATAAAGTAAATAATGCCGATTGGACTGAGCAGGCAAAGAATAGGGCCAAGATAAAGCCAATAAGCTCCAAGTCCATAGGACCAAATTACAACTGCGGATGCAACCACCGCTAAAAGGGTATTAGTAATACCACCAGTAAAGGCATCTTGAGAGGTTTTAGTATCTGTACTATAGGTTCGTACAGCATTACTTAAGACTCCAGCCATACCCTTGATGTAGAAGAAGAAAATCACAACACCAATCAGAATAAAAACAATTGTTTCTGGAGAGACAAAAATTCCTGATTCAGCGGTATTAGATAACTTGGGAGAGGCATAGGATTTTGCTTGGTGAGCTAATAGGCTAGTTATGGTAGCCAAAAATAAATACTTCACTGACCTAAATCGAAGACTATTGTCAAACAAATCAGAAAGAAGGAATTTCATTGATTTCTCCACGGATAAAGTGATTTTCTTCATGGAAACAAATTAATTTTCAACATGCTAATTAGCTAACTAAATAGTGGAGGAACCACTATCGAAGTCTTTGATTTGTCGGAGTTGGTTGTAATCAAATTTCTCTTTACCTAACAGACCTAAGATGACTGGAATAATTGCACTAATGACTAGAATGGCAATGCTTCCAGGCAACTCTCCATAGGTAATATGGATGGGCATACCAATTGCGATCGCAGCAATAGTGCCCCAGACAAAACCTCCAGCAGTGGTGCGCCGCCAAAAAACAGACAACATGAAAGGAATCAAAACCGCCGTGCGAATTGCATAGGTAGTTAAAACAATTGTGACGAAGTCTACTCCACTCAAAACGACCAACGTTGCAATAGAAGCCGCTACTACCATAGATAATCTGGTATAGAAGAAGAGCTTATCTTCAGGAATGTTTGGAGCGATAGGCTTAACTACATCGACTGCAGCTATGGAAGCAATAGCGGAGAGAGAACCATCAATTGTGGAATAGCAAGCTGACAAAATTACGAATACATAGCTGAAGATTAACCACGTAGGTAGTCCGATATGGGAAACCACGAATGGACCAACGGCGGCTGCATCGCCATTTAAATGAGTTGTTAGATCAACGTTAAGGGCAATGCCAACCAGGCCTAAAATACCCAAGCAGATGGGAATAGGATAAAATAAAGCCCCTGCCCAAAAAAAGGATCGACTAACCTCTCTCCCTTTGAGCCCCCAAACAACTTGCCAGAAATCTTGGCCAACAATTGTAGCAGTCAGTAGACCCAGTGCTAATGTGATACCGAAACCAACTGCTGCTTCTGGACGAGTCACTGAAAGCAGTTCGCTACCCTTATCGACAACGGATTGCCAGACAAATTCTGCTCCACCAACCTGACTTAAAACAGCTGTAACCACAAAGGCAGCCGGCACTGTAATGAACAGGGTCGTTAGGGTAGAGGTTGAAATTGAGGCCCATAGCCCGCCCAAAGCCGTATATAGCAGAACAATCACAGCCGTGATAATTGCTACTGTTCCCTGGTCAACACCAAACACCGTAGAAATTACCAGAGAAGTACCTTTCAGATTGATGATGATAGCTAACAGTGCTCCAAAAAATAATCCGGCAGTCATCACAATGCGAGCTAACTTCGCACCATTAAATCGAGAACTGACGAACTCACCAATAGTGTAGCCATGGGGCATAGTTTCCTTAAGGCGTTTAGCAAATGGAATGATGGCAATCACAGCAAAGCCATTGGGAACCGTAAACCACCACAGACCAGAGGTCCCGTATTGATAAGTCATGGCAGAGGACATCATGACAGCCATTGCCCATGTCCAAATTGAAATGATTCCGGCTACACCAAATCCAAATCCTAATCTGCGACCTGCAATCACAAAATCGTGAGTATTTCTCACTAGTGTTCTACGAACGTATTCTGCTAATGCCAGCAATATAAGTCCTAAAACAACTAGCGTAATAATACCTTGGACAGGCAATAGGTTGGCTTTTACAAACTCTGTCGGTTGCATAGTTAACCTCTTAGGACTGTGGAAACTAGTAGATTCATGGACTTTTAGAAAAGCGTCTCATTAAAAACCTATCTGCCCCAGAAGGTATAGCTAGAGCCACCTATCTTGGGCAAACTTCGCAGTTAAATATCAGTTTCAACTCAGTCAGGCTAGTCATAAAAGCAGGCTAGGTCTAGCTATCAACCAGCTACCAAGGTTTTATGCTAAAAGCCATTGTTAGCATCGCTAGCCTATGTCTCAGGTGCCCTGAGTCAAGTCTTTTATTCGATGACTTAGTGTCAAATTCTCAGTTTTCAAAGACGTACAACAAACAGTGTTACCTCGATCCTGTATTCCATTTCAAATACAAGCAGACCTTAGCATGGGGCATGGAGAAAAATAAGTCTCTCGAATTACAATTGAGACAATTAAACATTTTTTCAGTAGGTTGATCGTCAGAAACATGTTCGATCGTCGATGCATCATCTTTTCTTTGTTGAATCCTCATAAACTCTCCAGAGCAGTTTGATAAAGCCAACGGTTAGATGCTTCGGTATTTTCCCTTATCTCTAGGGTGGAGAAAGTATAGCTCTGGCTGGGAAGATGGGAGGAGGAATTATCGTAACGAGTTTCACCCCAGTGAAATCCGCTATAGTTAGTAGCTGAGATTGTTCAGGAAGTCCTGCTAGATCAGGCTAAAGTCATTGATTCCTGGTTGCTAAAACCAGGGTTTACACAAGAATCCGAACAGTTCTGTGATTGACTCACCTGCACACCGCTATAGTCATTGAGGGGTCAGTGGTCAGGAGTCCTCTTGACCAAAGCTCTCACCCATAGGAAGTTCCTCCTCAAGCAACCGGGGTCTGGTCAAGGCAAGGGCAATCGGCGGGTCAGGTTACGGATGACGGGCATACCCTAGATCTACAGAGTGGTCACCCCGGCATCATCTCAGCCACCGCTGGTTGCCTCTGAAGGCGGGGGGTTGGCTCCGGGCATTAAATCCTTCAACTCAATCACCGAGCTGGGGTCCGTTCCCAAAATCAGGGGCAAGTGGCCGTTCCATTTTTGTAGGGCCTGGTACCTCAGCACCTCGGTGGTCAGGGTAGATTGCAAAAGCCGGTGGGCCTCCGCCTTACCCCGAGCGAGGTTGATTTCAATTTCAGCCTCCCGGATGGCCCGGCGGGCGACAAACTCGGCTCGCTTGGCCTCCTGCTCGGCAATTTGTTTGGCTTCCACCGCCTCGCGAAACTGTTGGGAAAAATGGATGGTGGTCAGGGCCACGTCATCCACCGCCAGATCGTAGGGGCGCAGGCGATCGCGCAGAGCCTGATCCACCTCCGCCTTCACCTGATCGCGCTGGGTAATCACCGCCTCCGCCCGGTAGTGGGCCATCACCGCCTTGATGGTTTCCTCAATGGCGGGGTTCAGCACCCGATCCACCACAGCGGTTTCTCGGCCAATCCGCTGAAAGACCTGAGCCACCCGGTCGGCGGGGATATGCCAATTAACCGCCACATCGGCGAAAACATCCTGCAAATCCTCAGAAGAGGCCTCCGTAGGAATTTCCTGTTTCTGCACCCGGACGGTTAAATTCTCCACCCGATCCACCAGGGGCACCATAAAATGCACCCCCTCCCCCAGGGGATGGGGCTGCACCTGGCCAAAATGTAGCCACACCCCCCGACTGCCCGCTGGCACCACCACCCAAAAACTCGCCAGTAGGGCTAACCCCAGCAGCAGCAGCAGCACCCAGCCCGCCAACCCGGCTGCCCCCAGGCGAGACAGGGGGTCGGCAGAGGCATGATCCCTATCCACCCCCTTGCTATCCACCTACCCTGGCCCCCCCTGACACCGCCATCCCAACCCCCAAGAGTTCCTGGGCCAGGGCCTCCGCCTGGTCGCGAATCTCCGCCACGGCGGTGGTTTCCCACAGTTCCCCGCGGCGGGTTGGCCCCAGGGTATAGAGCCAGGGGGAGGCCAGGCCCTGGGCAGAATACACCGCCCCGGTGGGGCTAGCTCGCAACCCCAAATGCAGGGGATCGGGAGTGATTAACCCCTGGCTCAGCAGCGATCGCACCAGGGGGTCCGCCAGTTTGGCGTAGTTAAATTGGGGTCCGGTACAGTTAATCACCGCCTCCACAGCAAATTCCTGGTTGGTGGTCTGGCCCCTAGGGCGCACCGTCACCGCCACCCCCTGACCCCTTTCCTCCAGGTTAACCAGGTGACCGGTGTGCAGGTGCAACTGCTGCGATCGCCACAAAGCCGCCACCACCTCCCCAATCTCTGGAGCAATGCGGTGGCGGTGACTATCCCAGTAGGGTCGCAGATGGCGCACAAAGCGCTGCTTTTCTGCCAGGGGCAAGCTCACCCAGAGGGCTTGCCCCTGGTAACGCAAACTATCCAGCACCGCCCGCCAACCATAGCCCAGCTGGGCCGCCCGATCCACCTGACGACGTACCCAGCGCAGCAGCCCCAGGGTGGTTTGGGGCGGTGGCTCTGTCCACCAGGCCGGGTCATAGTCCTGGAGGGCGGTGTGGGGTTGGGGCAGCAGGCCATGGCGAGAAAGCAGGTGAATCTCCCCTCCATAGCCGCGACCATGGAGGGCCACAATCCAGTCGATGGCGGTTAGGCCCATGCCTACCAGTAACAACCGCCCTTGACCCATAACCGCCTCCAGTTTGTCTGACCAGCCGGAATCAATATAGCGGTGACTCCGGTAGAAATCACGGTTAGGAATCGCCACAGACCCCGGCGCCGGGTTACCCAGGGCCAGCACCACCTGATCGGCCATCAACACCTGACCCCTCCCCAGCCTGACCTCCACCCCAGGGGGGCCAGGCACCAGGTCAACGGCTTCATCCTCGTAGCTGTCTAGGGGCAGGGGGGCCGCCTGGTGGGCTGCCTGCAAAGTCGCCTGCACGTAGGAGCCAAATAAATAGCGGGGCACAAAGGACTGGGCGGTGAACTGGTCATGCCCCTGCTGGTGCAACCAGTGGAGAAAGTGATGGGGCTCAGACCGCCGCAGGCTGACCCCATTCACCGGCACATTCAGCAGATGGCAGGGCAGCGGGCTACTGTAGGCCACCCCCCGACCGATCCCATAGCGACGCTCCACCAGGCTGAGGCGCAGGGGCCTGGCCCCCGGTTGTAATAGCTGGAGCTGCAAGAGCTGCAGCGCCACCAGAGCCCCACTCAAACCACCGCCAATAATCACCACCGATTGAGGCTTTTGGCCTAATGTCATGACAGTATTAGATTCAATCTAAATTCATTTCGACTTGAATCTGATTATAATCTTACTTTACAAGTTTTTGTATCCCTGGGTGCTCTTCTATGGTCAACGCCTACCCGACAAACCCAATTCCTAATGTTCTGGCCAACGCTTTACGTAAGGAGGATTCCGTGTCCGATCATGCCCCTCTCCACCAGGCCATGCGCCTAGCCAGGGCCAGGTTAGAAGATGTTTCAACCCACCAAATTGATCGCCTACAACAATTGACCGGCAGTCAATTCAACCGGCGTTACTACCTCTCCACCAGCCCCCAGCAGTTTTGGTGGCTGAAGTCGGGGGTGGTGCGCACCCTCACCTACCAGGATGACGGCACCATTATCGCCCTGGGGCTTTGGGGGCCGGGGGACCTGGTGGGTCCCTCCCTGTCTAAGATCAGTCCCTACCTGGTGGAGGCGATTACCGACGTGGAGGCGGTCAGTATCACGGAGGCCGACTGGCAGCCGCCCCCAGAGTTACTGAGCCGCTATTGGCAACAGACCGAGATTCTGCTGCTGGCTCGGGCTAACCGGCGAGCTGACGTGGCCTTACTGGAGGTGTTGCAGTGGCTAGCCCACCGCTTTGGCCTACAGGTCGAGCAGGGAGCCCTGATTAACCTGAAGATCACCCACCAGGACCTGGCGGACCTCAGCGGCCTGAGTCGGGTTACGGTTACCCGGCTGCTCAGTCAACTGGAGGATCAACAGTTGATCCATCGTAAGTCTCGCCAACTGATCGTGGCGGAAACCGGCGAACACTGGCATTACGACATCTAAAAACCAGGACATCTGAACCTGAATCAAACCCAAAATTCAATCGAGATTCATTTGTAATTGAAGTGACTGACAGCCTATCCCTGCCATGGAAAGATAATCCTACCCATGAGTATGGAGATTAAATGCAAGCACTGAATCAGAGCATCGGGCTCCTTCCTGCCACCCTGGCCCCAGAACTGGCCCCAGAACCGGGGGCGGCAACCAACCGCAAGGGGGATGGGTTTAAGAATTTAATCGATCGCTGGGGTCCCCATCCTGCCGATCCAAGCCCGATCACCACTAACCAGGGTCACCATCGTGACCTTCAGCAAAGGCTGTTGCTGTTCACCCTGGGTACATTACTTTTCCTGTTTGCGGGGGAACTGGGTTGTGGCTACTGGAGTCACAGTCTGGCCCTGATGGCTGATGCTAGCCATGTCGCGGTAGACGCCTGTTCCATCGCGATGAGTTTACTGGCAGTCTGGTTATCCCATCGTCGATCCCAGCCATCCTCCCCCCCCAGCCCTGATCAAATTGAAATCTACGCTGCCCTGATCAATGGCTGTAGCTTGCTGATCCTGGCCCTAGGGTTAGGGTTTGAAGCCCTCTCCAGGCTATACCGGGGAGACACGGAGGTGCTGGGTATGCCCATGCTATGGGCGGCCTTGGTGGGGCTACTGATCAATATCATCAATGCTTTATGGCTGAAGAGCTGCGCACACCATAGTTTGAATCTACGCAGTGCCTTTCTGCATATTCTGGCGGACGGGGTGAGCTCGGTCGGGGTAGTCCTGGGGGCGATTTGCGTAGCCTGGCTGGGATGGAACTGGGTCGACGGAGTTATTACCCTACTGGTCTCCGGCATGATTCTAGCGGTGACTTTGCCCCTGCTCATAGAAATCCGTGGGCAGTTGGGCCAGGTGCGTGACCATAATTCCCTCGCCCTGCATCTTAAATCCTGTAACTGTAGCAACCACCCCCTCAAGGTGGACCTGTCTGTGATCTTGTTCCCATCTTTAGAGGATATGATTTCATGACCAAGCACTTTTCTTTCCTGACCCTGCTGTTTGTCGCAGGGGCGGCAATTGTTTTTGGCCTGACTACCCTGGCCCATCCCCCCCGAGCATTGGCGGGGCTACCACCGACCAACGAAAACCGCATTACCAGCCTCTACGATGCCTTTAGTGCTAACGACAATCTAGAGCAGGACTGGGGCTACAGTGCCCTGGTGGAGTATAACGGTAAGCGCATTTTGTTTGATGCAGGTAACAATGCTGACCTGTTCAAACGCAACGTGGACAAGCTCGGGCTAGATTTGCGTACCATTGATTTTGCCGTGCTCTCCCATCCCCACGCTGATCACCTCAGCGGGTTTAACTATCTGGCTCAGGTTAACCCTGACGTTAAAATCTACCTTCCCTTTGACCTCCACGCCCTGGGGGCATCTCCCTCGGTATTTCGATTTGGTGGGCCCGATTCTAATGCCGCCAGTGCTCTGCCCCCAGAGCAACGGTACTACGGTACTGGAGCTACTGAGGTCAACCTTCTCCCCAGTGGTCGGTTTTACCGGGCCAGGAATGTCGAATATCTTCGGGAAAATTTAGATGTCGCCCCCGGCATCAAGATTATTGCCACCAAGTCCCCCTATCTGGGGGGCTTTAATGGGTACCCACCTAATTCTCCCGAGAAGCCTACCCTGAGTGGTTTGCCGGAGCTTTCCCTGAGCCTGGACACTTCTCAGGGTGAGGTGCTGGTGGTGGGCTGTTCCCATACCGGGGTGGAAGAGATTATTAAGGCTACCCGCAACGCCACCGGCAAACCCGTGGATACCGTTGCCGGTGGGTTCCACCTTTTCCCCTACGATCAGGCCTACGTGTTAGCCCTGGTGGACAAAGTTAAGAATGAACTGGGGGTCAGACGGGTGTCCCCCTCCCACTGTACCGGACACCTGGCCTTTAAGGCCTTTAAGGATGCCTACCAGGATCGCTATATCTATGGTGGGTTGGGTTCTCAACTGATCTTCCCGGCTTGAGCCCCAGGGTAAGGCGGTGGCTTGAACCCTAAGGTCGAGATTCGCCCGATTACCCCAAACTCACCAG
>Ga0172373_10006859_pt1 | contig 14999 bp, 14 predicted proteins | sample Lak10m_2_FD_114546 | JGI IMG/M metagenome (GOLD analysis project Ga0172373, IMG submission 114546) | Freshwater microbial communities from Kabuno Bay, South-Kivu, Congo - kab_092012_10m | ecosystem: Environmental > Aquatic > Freshwater > Lake | place: Democratic Republic of the Congo... | reverse complement strand
TACGTTGCTTGATCACGAACTGATGAGGAGACAAGCCAACGCTTTCTTTGAACAGTCGGGCGAAGTGAAACTGGCTGAGATTGACGGATTGGGCGATCTCTTTGAGAGAAATGTCTTGGCCGAGGCGCTCGTTGATAAACTCCATGGCTTGACGGATCCGACGTGATGACACCCCTACGGCGCCGGAGCGGGTTTGGCCGTCGCGGTGGCCGTAGTTTTGAGCGAGATGGACGGCGAGGCTGGAGGCCAAGGATTCGGTGTAATTCTTTCCGTAGGGGCCCCCTTTGGCGACTTCATCGCGAAGGGCGAGGCAGACCCCTTCGATAAATTTATCCTCGCGACCGAATTCCATGCGCATTTCGAAGTCGGGGGAGGTTACGAACTCTCCGCAGGCCATGGTCATGAAGGTTGGGGAGAGTGAGACACTTAGGAAATCGACTCCTTCACCGGAACGGACGGAAGTAGCGCAGCCAGCGGGGAGAATAGAGACCTGGCCTGGCGCGATGGTCTTTGGGACGTAGCGTCCGCGGTCTTTCCATTCCATGTGGAAGGGGCGTTCGAGTTGGAGGACGACGACGTTATTCATCCAGGTCACCTCGCTGGGGTCGACGGAGGTGACGTGATGCTGCTCCAGTAGATAGCCGCTCCATTTGAGCGAGCTGCTGCTGAGCACGGGCTGAGTGTTTGAGCAAACGGGGCGGAGTCTGCCGAGTTCGCGGTCAAAAACCATCTCTCTCAAATGTTGGGGCATGCGATTCGCGTTCGTCGTCTCCTTTGTCGCTTGTGGTGCTTGATTGTTTAGGTCTGGCATTACTTAGCAGGAGCCGTTCCAAAAGGCTGTGATGGGCGCGATCGTGTTTGCTCAGATCGTTGAGAACCAAGGGTTTATTGCAATCGTGCTAGGTCTTTATGGAAGATGCCTTCAAAGAATCATTTGGAACCATCAAGACTCGAGAGGGATTGGCGGTGGGGTGGGGAGTTGATGCGCAAGTTGTGCAAAAGTTGCGCGGCTCAGGGGGGGATGCGCAAGAACTGCGCAAGTTGCTGTGCGTTTCTGAGCACAGATGGTGGATTTCTGTTAAAAACTGTGATTTTGGGCATGGCACGTTACTTGCGAGAGGGGTTGTAACACCGATTTAGGCGTCACGAGCATAGGTGCTGGTCACGTCGGATCAAAATCCTCATCAACACCGAAGAATATATGAATCGACTTTATCGAATGATTTCCATGGCTGGCCTGGTGGCGAGCCTTGTCGCTGGAACTTCCGAAGCACTGGCCCAAGGCCAGAACGGTCAGGGTGGCCAAGGAGGCGGGGGGCAGGGTGGGCCTGGAGGCGGCCCTGGAGGACGTGGCAATTTCGATCCCGCACAGATGCGACAACGGATGATGGATCGGTATAAGGAGCAGCTGGGGATTACGGATGACGCGGAGTGGAAGATCATTCAAGACCGTGTCGAGAAGGTGATGGCGGCGCAACGGGATGCAGGTTCGGGACGTGGATTTGGGATGTTTGGGGGCGGGCGACCTGGTGGTGGTGGACCTGGAGGGCAAGCCCCTGGCGGTGATGCCGCAGGCGGGCAGGGTGGACGTCGGGGCGGTCGTGGCGGGTTCGGTGGTGAGCCCAGTCCCGAGGCTGAGGCGTTGCAGAAGGCCATTGAGGGCAAGGCGTCGGCCGACGAATTAAAGGCGAAGCTTGCGAAGTATCGCGACTCGAAGAAGGAGGCTGATGCAAAGCTGGAGAAGGCGCAGGAAGATTTGCGCAAGGTCTTGAACACGCGCCAGGAAGCCATCGCGGTGTTGGCGGGTTTGCTGAAGTAAGGTCCTGAGTGATGATGCGGCTACGCCTACACCTGACTCCATGAACGTGACTGACACACCGGACTCTCCATTTAGACAACTGCTTGACCGCATGGTCGCGGGGAAGCAGTTGTCGGCGATGGATGCCCAGTCCCTCGCGGGATTGAGCCGTAGGGGCGGTAAGTCGGTTCCGCAGACGGAGGAGGAGGTGTTGCGGTGGGTGGCTGCGGAGTATGATCTGAGCTTTACGACGCTGGAGGATGTCGAACCGGATAAGCATGTGGTGTCGCTGTTTCCGGCTCGGTTACTACTAAAGGACGAACTGCTGCCCCTGCGACGCGTGGATGGGGTGGTGGAGATTGCAACGAGTCGGTTGTTCTCGACCCAGGGGCTGGATGCGCTCAAGGCCATGACGGGCCTGCGCCTCCAGCCGGTGTTGGCGACTTCGGAAGTCATCCAGCGCGAGATGAAGAAGCGTCTCGGGGTGGGGGCTGACACGATCGACACCTTAGGCGAGGAGACGCCTTTGCAGGTGGTGGATGAGAATGCTGATGAGGACACCAACTTGGACAACGCGGCGGAGGATGCGTCGATCATCCGGTTCGTGAACCAGGTGTTGAAGGATGCCATCGAGTTACGAGCTTCGGACATTCATCTTGAACCATTTGAGGACGAGCTGAGGATTCGATATCGCATTGACGGTGTGCTGCAAGAGGTCCCGGTGCCGGCGCAGGTGAAACGGTTTCAGCCTGCGATCGTTTCGCGTGTTAAAATTTTGAGCCACTTGAACATTGCTGAGAAGCGGTTGCCGCAGGATGGACGGATCAAGATTCGGTTGGACGAGAGCGAGGTGGACATTCGTGTCTCGGTCATTCCGATGCTGCACGGTGAGGCGGTGGTGATGCGGTTGCTGCGACAGAACTCCACTTTGCGTGGAATGGACGAGCTCGGGGTGGATCGGCGTGATTTAAAGGCATTTCGTAAGGTTTTAGCTTTGCCCCATGGAATCATCCTGGTCACGGGGCCTACGGGAAGCGGGAAGACGTCGACGTTGTATACGGCGTTGAACGAGATCAACGATTCGGTGCGGAAGATTATTACGATTGAGGACCCGATTGAGTACCAGCTGAAGGGGATCAATCAGATTCAGGTATCGGAGAAAACGGGGTTGACCTTTGCGCGGGGTTTGAGAGCGATTTTGCGGCATGATCCGGACGTGTTGTTGATTGGAGAAATCCGGGACCGTGAGACGGCCCAGATTGCGGTGCAGGCTTCGCTGACTGGACATTTGGTGTTCTCGACGCTGCACACGAACGATGCGCCTGGGGCTTTGACGCGTTTGGTGGATATGGGGGTGGAGCCTTACCTTGTGGCTTCCTCATTGGAGGCGGTGTTGGCTCAGCGATTGGTGCGGGTGCTGTGTTCGCAGTGCAAGGTGGTGGATGATTCGATGACGGCGCGGGCGTTGAAAGGGGAGTTAAAGATCCCATTGAACATTCCGTTTTATCGCGCGGTGGGATGCCGGGCGTGTCGGCAGACAGGTTATCATGGTCGGCGCGGTATCTTTGAGTGGATGGACACGACGCCGGAGATTCGGCAGATGATTTTGAAGAACTGTTCGAGCGGGGAGATTCGAGAGGTTGCGAGGCGTGCGGGCATGCGAACGCTCTCGGAGGACGGCTGGCGTTTGGTCCGGGAGGGAATCACGACACCGGAAGAGGTGTTGCGGGTGACGAAGGATCAATCGGTGGGTGAGGGCAGTCGGGATACGGCTGCGGAACTGGTGGCGACGGGACAGCCTGAGGCTGTGGAGGAGGAGAATGCCCTGGTTTCAGTATAAAGCGCTCCAACCCGATGGTCGGTTTTCGGAGGGTGAGATTGAGGCGGGTGGGCGGCAGGAAGCCTTCCGTCAAATGGAGCTTCGTGGGCTTCGTCCGGTGCGTTTGGCGGAGCGCGTGAACGGGTCGGTTGCGTCGAAAAGCCTTTCGAAGCCCCCCAAGATACAGAAGTCGGCATCGCCTTCGGGAGGGAAAGCGAACGTATCGGACAATCGCGGCGAGACCCGGAACGCCGCACCGAAAGTGGGTTCGGGATTTTCGTTTGGGAACTCGCAGAAGATCTCGGCTCGGATGCTGGAGAACTTTACCCGGCTGCTATCGAGTCTTCTTGCTGCGGGAGTGCCGCTGAGTCGGGCGTTGGTGATTCTGTGTAAGGAAGCCTCGACCCCGGCTGCGGGGGCGCAGTGGAAGCGAATTCACGATTCGGTGGTGGACGGCGTCTCGTTGGCGGACTCGATGGCGAAGTCACCGGAGACCTTTCCGAGGGTGTATGTGGCGATGGTGGAGGCGGGAGAGACGGGTGGTTTTTTGGATGTGGTGTTGGCGCAGATCGCGGATTTTCAGGCGCGGGAGAAGGAGATGAAGGGGAAGGTCATGACGGCGCTGTTGTATCCGGTGATTTTGTTGGTGCTGGCCTTGGGGGTGTTGATCTTTTTGTTGGTGTTTTTCATTCCGCGGTTTCAGTCCATTTTCTCGGGATTTGGCGCGAAGCTACCGCTGATCACGCAGGCCATTGTGTCGACCAGTGAGGTATTACGTTCGTATGGGCTTTTTGTGGCTGTGGGGCTAGGGGTGTTGGCTTGGACGTTTCGGAGTTGGATTGTGTCGGAAGCGGGACGACGCAAATGGGAGGGCTTGATGTTGCAGGCCCCTGTAATCGGCCCATTGGTGGCGCAGTTCGCGATGTCGCGGTTTTGTCGAATGCTGGGGACCTTGATTGGAGCGGGGGTGCCGCTCATCAACAGTCTCAATGTGGCCCGGCGTTCGATAGGGAACCAAGTGTTGGTGGATGCCATTTCGAACTCGATCGAGCGCGTGAAGGAAGGCAAGCCGTTGGGGCCGAGCCTTGGGGATTGCCGGACGTTGTTTTCGGGTTCGGTATTGGAGATGGTTTCGGTGGCGGAGGAGAGTGGTCGGTTGGATCAGGAGTTGGTCCGGATTGCGAACGTCACCGAGGGGGATTTGGATCGGCAATTGAAGACGGCGGTGGCTTTGGCGGAGCCGCTGATGCTGTTTTTGATCGCCGGGTTTATCGGCACGATTTTCATTGGCATGGTGATTCCGATTTTCACGCTGCAGGACTACATAAAATAGAAACCAAACTGACCCTGGAAGAATATGAAACTGAGACAGAACCCGAACGTGATGCGCCGAGGAGCGAGCGCGTTCACCCTGATTGAATTGCTATTGGTGCTCGTGATTTTGGGCATCTTGGCGGCGATTGTTGTGCCGAAGTTTTCGGGGCGGACCGAGCAGGCGAGGGTGACGGCGGCCAAGTCGCAAATTGCGACGTTCAGCACGGCGTTGGATGCGTTTGAGGTCGACAACGGATTTTATCCAAAGGGCAAGAGCGGGTTGAGCGATCTCGTGACACAACCCCGGGATGCGCAGAACTGGAAGGGGCCTTACATGAAGAACGAGATCCCACTCGATCCTTGGGGCAATGCCTATATCTACGAGTTTCCGGGCAAGAAGAATGCGAACTCCTACGATCTGATGTCCATGGGGCCTGATGGCAGGTCAGGAGGCGACGATGATATCTCGAACTGGCAACAGTCGAATCCGAAGAGCAACAACTGACTTGGAAGGATCGAGGGCGTTCACGCTCATCGAGCTGATTCTGGTCATGGCCTTGCTTCTCATCGTGCTTTCGCTGTCGGCTCCGGCGCTTTCGGGGTTCTTTCGCGGGCGCACGTTGGATTCGGAAGCCAACCGATTCCTTTCGCTGACGCGATATGGCCAGAGCCGTGCGATCTCTGAAGGAGTGCCCATGCTCTTGTGGGTGGACAAGGAGAGTCGGGAGTATGGATTGCGCGAAGAGGGGAGCTACAGCGCTGCGGGTTCGCGGTCATCCGATGCCAAAGAATCGGTGTTTCAGTTGGCTCCGGATCTGGAGATGGAACTGGAGTTTGTGGGTGGTGTGAGCGGGGCTTCTGGTTTGAGTGGTGGGTTGGGAACTGTGGGCTCGGGGACAGGAACGGGGCGGGCGATGGAGTTTCAGTCGGCTGGGACGACGCTTCCGAGCATTCGGTTTTTGCCGGACGGGTTCATAGCCGAGACGAGTCCGGACCTGGTTTGGATTCGGCGTGGTGAGAAGGATAACCTTGCGATTACGCGGAGCCGCAACCGATTGAACTATGAGATTCAGACCAACAAGCTGGAGATCGGGGCGCGCCAGCTTCGTTAGGCGATCGGCTCGTGGGTTTACGTTGGCGGAAGTGCTGACCGCGCTGGCGTTCACGGCGATTGTGATACCGGTGGCGGTGTATGGCGTGCGGGTGGCGAACACGGTGGGTCAGGTGGCCGAACGGAAGTCGGTGGCGGCACGGGTTGCGGATCGCGTGTTGAACGAGATGGTGGTGACGGGCGACTGGAAGCAATCGGCTCAGAGCGGAAGTGTGGAAGAGGGCGTTCACACTTACCGTTGGCAACTACGAACCGAGAGTTGGGGTAAAGATGGGATGCGGCAGTTGAGTCTTGTGGTGACCTATCAAGTGCAGGGGCAGGATTACGAGGTGCGGATAGCGACTTTATTGGATACGACACAGGAATGATTTTGGAACCAGCCAACGGTCGGAACCGACGCGCATTCACCCTCATCGAGGTGCTGATTGCGATGACTGTGGCTGCGATTGTGTTGGCGGCGGTCAACGGTGTGTTTTTTGGTGCAATGAAGCTACGTGAGAAAACGACGAAATCGATTGAACGCTCGCTGACGGTGCAGCAAGCGGTGTCGTTGATTCGACGGGATGTGCGTGGCTTGATGGCGCCAGGTGGCACTTTTGGTGGGGCGCTGCAAACCACACCCACCACGACGGCCAGTGGGACACCCATAGGGGCGGTGCTCTACACATCGAGCGGATTGGTGGATGATCGCTTAGCCTGGGGGAATGTGCAAAAGGTGGCTTACTATTTGAGGACATCGACGAACCTCGTGAGCGGGCGAGGCATGGACTTGGTGCGGTCGGTAACCCGCAACCTACTACCTTCGACTCAAGAATTTGTGGAAGAACAGTGGTTACTGGGAGGCGTGGAAAGCGTCGGCATGCAGTTTTACAGTGGAACGGAGTGGAAGACGGAGTGGGACTCGACGACGGAGACGTTGCCACTCCCGAAGGCGGTGAAAGTGTCGATTACGATGGCGGAGGAGGAGTCGGATTTGCGCACGCGCATTCCGATTCAGATTGTTGTGCCGGTTCTGGTGCAAGGGAGCACGAATCAGACCCAAACGGCGGGGGGGCAGGGATGAGAACTGTGCGATGCTACCCGGAGGGATCGAGTGACGGATCGACGCCTTGTTGGGCTCTGAGGAAGGCAGCCGGGGCGTGTGGACGGAGCCGAGGGTCTGTGTTGGTGATCGTGTTATGGGTTGCTTTTGGACTGGTGAGTTTGGGGCTCTATTTCTCGAACTCGATGACCTCTGAATTTCGAGCCTCGGACAACCGTGTGGCCGGGTTGGAAGCGGAGCAGGCGATTGAAGGTGCGGCGCGGTATGCCACGTATTTGCTATCGACCCTCGAACGTCCCGGGCAACTCCCGGAGGTGACAACGTATCAAAACGAGGATGTGGCGGTGGGGGAGGCTCGGTTTTGGTTTGTGGGACGGAACTACCAGCTTACGGCACCGACCCGCCCCTATTTCGCGTTGGTGGATGAATCGTCGAAATTGAACTTGAACACCGCGACGCTGGAGATGTTGGAGGCGTTGCCGAGAATGACCCCTGAGTTGGCGGCGGCGATCTTGGATTGGCGGGATGCGGACAGTGATGCGACGGCGAACGGAGCGGAGTCGGACACGTATCTGCGACGTAACCCGGCTTACAATGCAAAGAACGGGAAATTTGAAAGCGTCGAGGAGCTGCGACTGCTTCAGGGAGCGGACATGGAGTTGTTGGTGGGCGAGGACACGAACATGAATGGGGTGTTGGATGCGAACGAGAACGATGGGATGACCTCTGCGCCGTATGACAACAAGGATGGCAAACTCGATGCGGGGATCCTCGAGTATGTCACTGCCTACAGTCGGGAGTCGAACCTCAGAACGAATGGCAGTCCGCGGATTAACATTCGTCAGGGGGGGCAGCAGGAGTTGCAGCAGGTTGCCGCAGTGTTGCGAGAGAAGCTGGCTGCGGACCGGGCGAACCAGATTATTCGACAGCTAGGGCCGACGCAGGGTGGGTTTCGCAGCACGTTGGAGTTTTTCATACGGAGTCGGATGACGGCTGAGGAATTTGGGTTGGTGGGCGGGGATATCACGGTGACGAACGGAGCTTTTATTGAAGGCTTGGTGAATGTGAACACGGCGAGTTCGGAGGTGCTCGCGTGCATCCCAGGAATTGGGACTGACAAGGCACCCTCCTTGATTTCGTATCGGCTTTCGAACCCGGACAAGCTGACTTCGGCGGCATGGGTGGTGGAGGTATTAGGCCAAGCCTCAGCGATCCAGGCGGGACCTTACATTACGGGGCAGAGCTCGGTGTTTTCGGCGGACATTGCGGCGGTGGGGCATCATGGCCGCGGGTTTCGGCGGTCGCGATTCATCTTTGATCTGAGCGAGGGCACGCCGAGAGTGGCCTATCGGCAGGATCTGGGGCATTTGGGCTGGGCACTGGGGCGGGAGGTTCGTGAGCGGATGACTTTATTAGCGGAGGGGGGACAAACTCGATGATGAAGGCTGCAAAGAAACAAACCCAATCTTCGATACTCGCGCTGGCGTTGGAAGGCGACAAGTTGGAGGGGGCGTGGGTTCGACGTGTGAACGGGAAGTTGGAAGTGAGGAAGGGGTTCTCGTCGGCTCTGGCATTGGATCCTTTGACTGCGGACTCGGAATTGGTGGGAAGAGAGATCCGAAACCATCTGGATGCAGCGGGCATTCGAGAGAAGCACTGCATCGCGGCGTTTCCGATGGGGTGGGCGCTCACAATTCCAACTCGGATTGCAGAGATCCCGGAGGAGGATGTGCCGAGCTTCTTGCAAATCGAGGCGGAGCGAGGATTTCCGTATGCTCTGGAGACCTTGATTGTGGAACCTTCCTTTTATCGATCCCCGAATGGAGATCGGTATGCCACGCAGATAGGCGTGCCTCGGGAACATCTGGTTCGGTTGGAGACGGTGCTTCGGTTTGCGAAACTGACACCCTTGAGTTTTGGTATTGGACTCCATCCGTTGATCTGGCCCGAGAAGAATCTCGCGGAACCGGTGGTGACGCTTGAGGTGTCGGGTCCGGCGGTTGGGTTGATCATTTCGTGCGGGGAAGGATTGGCTACGTTGCGAACCTTACAAGGCGTCGTTGCGGATGAGAGCCCGGAGAAGGGATTAAGATCCGACGCGATTGCACGGGAGATTCGGATCAGTTTGGGACAACTTCCCGGCGAGATTCGCGATGCGATTCGGGTGTTGCGAGTGGTTGGGAAGGGAGATGCGGCCAAAACACTTTCGACGCAGATTGTAGCGCGAGCCGAGTCGATGGGCTTGCGTGTGGAGTGGGTGAAAGGAGCGACGGCGCAGCAGCTAGGGCTTCCGGCGGCGGCGGGGGACGCGTTTGGGGTGGCGACGACGTTGGCGGCTCGGTATCTGGCGTCGGTGCGATCGGGCTACGAGTTTCTTCCTCCACGCACGAGTGCTTGGCGTGAGTTTGCGAACCGGCATTCGACCAAGAAACTCGGTTGGGCGGGGGCGGTTGCTGCGAGCGTTGCGGTTGTGGTGGGTGGCATGTTTGCGGTGCAGCAGTATCAACTCTCGGGGCTGCGCGCGCGTTGGGCTGTATTGGCGCCTAAGGTTGAGGAAGTGGAGGCGCTACAGCAACAGATTCGACGATTCCGGCCTTGGTTCGATGAATCGTTTCGAAGCCTCAGCATTCTGAAGACGCTGACCGAGGCGTTTCCGGAGGATGGATCGGTTACGGCGAAGATGGTGGAGATCCGTGAGACCTCGAGCGTGACGTGTTCGGGGACTGCACGGGACAACCAAGTGCTTTATAAAACGATGGACCAACTCAGGAGTGCGAAGGAGATCGAGGACCTGAAGCTGGATCAGAGCAAAGGGAAATCACCGGTGCAGTACAGCTTTATTTTTCGATGGGTGGAAGGAGGCAGCCGTGAGCGCCAATAATCGACAACAACTGCTGACGTTCGTGGCCATCGGTGCGGTCGCGCTGTGGGTTGCAGACACATTGGTGCGCGAACCACTGGTGAAATCCTGGAAGACGCGCAGCGCTCGAATCCTTGAGCTGCGTCGGTCGGTGGCCCGCGGTGAGCAAGTGCTGGAGCGGGAGCAAGCGGTGCGATCCCGTTGGTCTGGGATGCAGACAAACACCCTTGCGAGCGAGCGATCTGGGGCGCAAAGCGAGATTCTCAAGACATTCGATCGCTGGGCACAGGACAGCCGGATCAACGTCAACAGCATCAAGCCGCAGTGGAAGCGGAATGCCGATGATTACATGACGTTGGAGTGTCGAGTGGATGCCTATGGAAGCATGTCTGGGGTCGTGCATTTTCTGCATCACATCGAAAAGGATCACCTAGCGCTGCGGGTGGAGTCGGTAGAGATCGGGACCCGCGACACAACCGGACAGCAGCTGAGCCTTGGGCTTTTGGTGAGTGGCCTACGCTTGGGCGAGAGTGAGGAGGGAGCACGATGAATCTCAGGTTGCGCAAATGGGGGAATAACGGAGGGGCATCTTTGAGTCGCCGACGCGAGGAACGGGCTCGCTCGCTTCCGTTCCGATGTCGGATTAGCCCGATTGCGGAGATTGGTTTCGCGGCGTTGCTGTTCTTGGTCTTCGTAAACTTGGCATGGGCGCAAGGGGCAACCCGAAGCGAGCGTGGGTCACGTCGTGAGAGCCGACGCGAGTCGAGTGCTGCATCGAGCCGGTCGTCATCCACGGATTCGAGTTCGACGACGAATGTGGTGGCAAAGAGCGAGTTGGCGGCCTTCGGTTTGATATCCGACCGCAACATATTCAACCCGAACCGAGGCCCTCGGAGCAGCGGTCGATCGGCGTCGACCAACGAGGCACCGCCGAAGCCGATTGTGGTGGAGACCTTTTCTTTGGTAGGGACGCTGATCCATGGGCAGGGGCAGTTTGCGTTTTTCGACGGATCGGGTTCGTCGTTCAAGAAAGCCTTGCGGATTGAGGAGTCGATTGGGGGAACGAAGTTGAAGGAGATTGGACAGAACCAGGTAAAATTGGATGTAGGAGGTAAGGAGATGTTACTGGCGATTGGCATGCAGATGCGACGTCAGGACGAGGGCCCTTGGGAGCTGAAAGGGCGGGCTCTGGTGGAATCGAATACGGGGAAGAGTTCGGAACCTGCTTCGTCGAGCGAGGAGGACGAGATCATTAGAAAATTGATGCAGAAACGTGAAAAGGAGTAACCAATGAACATTTCAATGCGCCCAATCATTTTGTCCGGCCTGCTTATGGGGCTGGGATCTGCGGCATCCGCGCAACAACCTGCGACGGCGGAGCCTAAGCCTGCAACCCCGATTGCGGATGCCGTTCCCGCCGAATCGAAAAGTGATGCAGCGAGTGCGACATCGACTGCGAGCGTCGAGAAGGCCGGGAGCTCCGCGAAGGAGGGAGCGGCGAAATCACCCGTGACGGTGGTTAAGACAGCGGATGGCAAGGAAGGACTGCTGTTGAACTTTCGCGGGGTGCCGTTGGAGATGGTTTTGAACTATCTCAGCGAGGCTGCGGGCTTTGTGATTATGTTGGAGACGGAGGTGAAGGGGAAGGTGGACGTGTGGAGTCAGCAACCGGTGTCGCGGGAGGACGCGGTGAACGTGTTGAACGCGGTGTTGAACAAGAACGGGTATGCGGCGATTCGCAACGAGAAGGTGCTGACCATTGTGGCGCGGGATGAAGCTAAGAAACGGGAAATTCCGGTGAAGAGCGGCAGTGATCCGGCCGGGATTCCTAAGAACGACGAGATGGTGACGCAGATCATCCCGGTGCGTTATGCGAACGCGACGCAGTTGACCAAGGATCTACTTCCCTTGTTACCGACGAGCGCAAACATGACCGCGAATGAGAGCGGGAACGCGCTGGTCATCACGGACACGCAAGGCAGCATTCGGCGCATGGCGGAGATCGTGAAGGCTTTGGATACGTCGATTTCGAGCATCTCGTTGGTGCGTGTGTTTCCGTTACAATATGCCGATGCCAAGGAGTTGGCGACGGTGGTGAAGGAACTATTCGATACGTCGGCGACGGCGAGCCGTGGTGGAAACGCAGGCGGACGGGGCGGTGGTGGTGCGGGCGCTCAGTTTTTCCAGCGCTTTGCGGGAGGTGGTGGGCTTGGGGCTCCCGGCGGTGGCGGAGGTGGTGGGCAATCGACGGGGGCGGACAGCCAGGCCTTGAAAGCGGCATCGCGCGTCGTGGCGGTTGCGGACGAGCGAACCAACTCGTTGGTGGTCAGTGCACCGGACGAGTATGTGCCGACCATCGAGCAGTTGGTGCGGGAGATCGATACGAACGTGGCGGATGTTACTGAGGTCCGGGTGTTTCGGCTCAAGAACGCGGATCCCCAAGAGATGGCCGACGTGCTTTCGGAGCTTTTTCCGGATGACTCCAAAGCGGATGCCAACTCGCCAGTGCAATTTCGAGGAGGCGGACCAGGTGGGTTTTTTGGGGGAGGCGGTGGCAACCGAGGAGCGGCAGCGGCGAACACGACGGGAGCGCGCACGAAGAAGAAGGGGCGTGTGATCGCGGTTGCGGACATGCGAACTTCATCGGTCATCATTAGTGCCGCGAAGGAACTCATGGACCAGATTTCGGAGATGGTTGCCCAACTCGACACCAATCCGGCGAAGAAGCAGAAGGTCTATGTGTATTCGCTCGAGAACGCGGATGTGCAGAGCGTGGAGACGATCCTCAGGGGTATGTTTGAAGGTCAGAACTCAAGGAATCAAACTTCGCAGCGAAACAACAACACGAACCCGCTCAATAACCGAACCACGGCGGGACAGAACAATACGGGTTTTGGTGGGAACAATCGGACGGGAGGCGGAGCTGGCGGTGGAGGCACCGGGTTGGGGACTCGCTAACGCAGGAAGGGATAAACCAATATGAGCTTATTTGACGCAACGCGGGTAGAGCCAGCGACGGATCGATCGGGATGGGGGCGAACCGAACCCGCCGAGATCTCCCGCATTCAGGGAGCGGGGCAACGCTGGATTTGGATTCTGGGAGTGGTGGCCTTGGTTCTTTCGATGATCGGGGTTGATCTTAGGGCACAGCAACGAACGACGGGAAGGACGACGGGGCGCACTGGAGGGTTTGGCGGGGGGGGGGTAGGTGCGCGTGAATACAACAACAACACCATGGTTGGTGAGGCGATGATTTCCAGCGATCCGGAGACGCGCAAGCTGATCGTGATTACCGACGAAGAGACGAACTTTCACATTAGCCAAGTCATCACGAACCTCGATCGACCGAAGCCTCAGGTTTTGATCAAGGTGGTGTTCTTGGAGGTGACGAAACGCGAGGGTTCAGACATCGGTGTGGAGGGTAAGTACAGCCACAAGATCAACGATACGAAGTCGGGAGAAGTCTCGTCGCTATTTGGAGGTTTGGCCCAGCAGACCACGGGTGGGTTTTATAAGGTATTGAGCGACGATTTGGAGATCACGTTGCGAGCCATTCAGGAGGCGGGCAAGACGGAGGTCCTTTCGAGGCCTTCGATTCTCACTCGAAACAATCAGCAGGCGGTGATCACGGTGGGTCAATCGCTCCCGTTTATCACGAACTCGCGAATTACCGATAACGGGCAGACCATCAATACCATCGAATACCAGGATGTGGGAATCATTCTGCGTGTCACCCCATTCATCTCATCGGATGGTTTGGTGGAGATGATCGTGGCACCAGAGATTTCGAATTTGACGGACAAGACGGTGCCAATCTCGAACACGGCGCAGGCTCCGGTGATCGCGAAGCGGTCGGCGGAGACGGTGGTGGTGACAGCGGATGGTCGGACGGTGGTGATCGGTGGGTTGATGGAGAACAACAAGACGGAGAGCCAGCAGAAGATTCCGGTGCTTGGAGATATTCCGCTATTGGGAATGGCGTTCAAGCGGAAGATCAAGCAGAACACGAAGACGGAGCTGATCATCTTCCTCACCCCGTACGTCGTGCCGGATCCCTCGGGGCTAGCGAAAATGACCCGCAGCGAAACCACGAAGTCGGAGTTGGCACCCAAGGCGTTTTCGAATCAAGATTTGGATAAATTCTTGGATGGACTGCCGATGAAAGACTCTGCGGACCCGGTGGGTGCGGAGCCTCTCAAGAAGACCGAACCCAAGCCCGCGCCGGGGTCGACACGTCCCAGTTCCACGAAACCTAAGAACTGAACCCTGTGGGGGCGGAGGTGAACGACGTGGCTAAGGGGTGATCACTGACGATCGCCTGGATTGATTTGGGTTGGATCCGGCAAAGAAGGGCAGGTGGGCTTGCCCTCGGATAGGATACGATACTGACATGCGCTCGATGATTCGCCACAACCCGTTGGTTTATGGGATCCTGGTGGCCGCCTGGATGGCTATGCTCCTATGGCAGGGGATTGAGCACGTCCAGTTTCGGGAGACATCTCGGAACACCCTCATTTTTCGGGGCCGGGACATTACGACGACGCTGGGGTTAGTGATTCGATCGCAACGCCGGTTTGGCGGCTTCATCACGCAGGAGAGACTGGAGCCGGCTCTTAAGGAGTTGGTCAAGGCGGACCAAGTGCGATCCGTTTCGTTGTTGAACGTGGCTGGGGAAGTGGTTGCGACGGCGGGTAGCCCGGTGGACTTGGAGCGCAAGGCGATTGAGCGAACGGGGCAATGGTGGGATGCGCATACGGTGACGTTGATCAACTTGGTGGATCTCGAACCGAGCACGAACGTGGTGGCCGAAGGGCAGCCAGCTATCATCATTTTGCCTCGACGAGAGCCGGGCAGCGGGCCGAGTACGAACGATGCTCGGCGATTCAATTGGCGTCCTCCTGGAAGCGCCCGTGGCACCAATAGTCCGGCGGGGGCGGGAGGGGACGGTGCGCCACCTCCTGGACCACCTCCAGGCTGGACGGACGAATCGAGACGATCGGCCGGGAGTGGACCAGTTCCACCGGGTGAGGTCCAGGGACCCAGAGAACCGGGGGC
>Ga0172373_10006858_pt1 | contig 14999 bp, 18 predicted proteins | sample Lak10m_2_FD_114546 | JGI IMG/M metagenome (GOLD analysis project Ga0172373, IMG submission 114546) | Freshwater microbial communities from Kabuno Bay, South-Kivu, Congo - kab_092012_10m | ecosystem: Environmental > Aquatic > Freshwater > Lake | place: Democratic Republic of the Congo... | reverse complement strand
CCACGCATAGGCTCCAACCCTCGTTGAATTTGTCCCAAAGGACAAGTCGGCGGTGTTTTCCAAGAAACCTGGGGTGGTGCATTGAGTTTAGAATGTAGGACAGCCCAAAAACCATTGACAAAATCGCTATTTTGTGGTATATTGTTTTGTCCTGAAAACCGACTGAAATGGATAAATTTACCCAAAAATCCTCCATCTTTTGGGTATATTCGTCCTTTTCAGTTGAGCCGGCAGCGAAAGCGAGTCGGCAAGGAGGTGAGCGATGAAAACGCTCATCGTGGCAGTCGCCCTCCTGCTTTTGGGGGCAACCGGAGGTTGCGCAAACGTGAAGTACACGCTGCGCGACCAAGGAAAGGCCGGAGAGGACATTCACGTGTCCTACTCCGGGACAAGCTACGGTGCCAAAGATCTCGTCGACGCGGCAACGCGTAGGCGGGATTCCATGAACGCCGGAGATGTGGCAGCCGAGTCTGTGAAGAAGGGGTTGCCGGCTGCGGTTCATACCGCACCAAAAACCACTTCAACCACGGCCGGCGGCTACGGCTACTTCCCGTACGGTGCTTATGGCACATACGGCGGGTATGGTGCATATCGGTTATCACAAGGATCAGCACTAAGTGAAGCAGCAAGTTTGGGCTACGGCCCTGGCATGTTGCCAACACTCGGTGATCCGCCGGTGTACACCCAACCGGCGCCACAGCCAGTGCTGACTCTACCGTCAGCACCTTCGGCTGGCACACCACAGACAAAAGTGGGGTGCCCGCCAGACCGTGATCCTGTTTCGATCGAAGAGCGCACAGCCTGCTTTGAGCAGAACGTGCGTGTCATCGCTCGAAAGGTCTACAAGAGATAGCCAACCCGCGATGTTCGTGGGTCGGCTAGGCAGAGACAAACAGCCGGCCGGCCCACGGGCTCGCCACAGGAGAATCTCATGAAGACCCTCGCGCTCGTCGTGTTCATCAGCTTCGGCCTCATCTCATCGGTCGCATTCGCGGCTCCTCTGAAGCAAGAGGAGGTCGACGCGGCCAAGAAGAAGTGTCACGAGATCCACCCGGGCAAGAGCACGGGTGATGTCCTCTTGCTCGGGCACTGCTTGACCTCGGTGGACATCAAGGTCCTCGAGATCAAGCGCAAGGAGGGCGACACAAAAGTCGCCTCCGAGATCGAACTCCTCCGGATGCAGATGAGGTCGCTCGAGCTGCAGATCAAGCAGCAAGAGCGGCTTCTCAAGAAAGCGGCCAAGGCCGAGGAGTCAAAAACTCCAGAACCGGCAACGCCGCAAGCGCAGCCGCCGCGTCCGAGTCTCCCGCCCGTCGCCGGCTACCAGGTCATCGACGCGCCAGGACGGTATTCGGCCTCGACCGTGGACTCACCTGAGTTCCCGTCGCGAGTGAGAATCCGTGGACTTTGGTTCGCGGCGCAGAAACTCATCAACTGGAACATCCCCGAGGCTCGGGTGGTGTTCCTGAAAAACGGCATTCCTTTGGCCGTCACCCATCCGGGCGCGCGGCCGTTCAATGAGTTTTACGCCGATCTTAATCGCGACGGAAAGCCGGACCCCACCCCGTACAAGGGCGTGGATCCGACCTTCGTTGACTCGGTCTTTATCCCGTTCCAACCGGGAGACAAGATCGAGATCGTTTACCTTACCAACACACAAAAGTTGGTAGCGGTGAACGGCCTGCCCCCGCTTCCACTGTGGGGTCACGGCAAAAAGATGCTGATCGATAACCTCAACACCCCAGGCAAATGGATGTACTGGGGCTATGAGGGTGTAGAACTCTAGTTCTCAACATCCCCTTTCCCCGGAGCGCGTACGCGTGCTCCGGGCTTTTATTTAAACAAAAAATCGTCCTTGATTTCTCAAAGACGATTTCATAATTTTTGTTAACCTGTTGAAACAGTTGTGATTTGTCCAATAACGAATGCGGAAATGGAATAGGCGGCCACAATGATAATGATTCCGATAATGGCTTGCACAAGAAGTGTTTTAGCTTTTTTGACTTTTACATCATCACCAGCTGCGGTCATATACATAATTCCGGCATACACCACCAAAAGCACAAAAATGATTCCTAAAATTCCCAAGAATCCATTGATAAGTCGTCCAATGAGCGTAGGAAGGTCTCCTGCTTGATCTAACTTCGCCGCTGTTTTAACAGTACTTAAAGATTTTTGTGATCCGTCAGTACCCAACCCCTTATACCCCTGAAAATCATTCTCTGCCAAGGCAAACTTTGGTGCCAAAAGAACAGGTAACACAGAAATCCACGCGCTTGTTTTGTAAAAAATTTCTTTCATATGTAGACAAAATTTATGTTTCGATTTTGAGATTATTAGACTCCCACCTAAACTGATTGAGGTGATGGCGGAGCTGCTGGTGTTCCCCCCCCACTTGATACGGCGGAAAGTTGACCAATCACGAATGCGGAAATGGAATAAGCCGCTACTACTATAATCATCCCAATCACTGCTTGTGTCAACATGGTTTTTGCTTTTTTGACCTTTGTGTCATCTCCAGCGGCCGTCATGTATTGGATACCGGCAAAAACGATCAAGAGGACAAAAACGATTCCTAAACTTCCAAGTAAAACATTGATCAGATTCCCAATCATGGTTGGAAGATCTGTTTTATTTCCAGCTTTGTCTCCTACGATCGACAATGCGCCCTCTGCTCCCTGTTGTCCAGAGAGTCCTTTATAAACCGCGGCAAATGTTTGAAACGGCGCAGATAGCAAGAGAAAAAAAATGGCTGTTTGTATTTTTTTCATCATATAATTTAACTTGATGTTCCAGGGGTTGTTGCTCCACCGATTTGGCTTAGAACAAATGAAGCAATCGCATAGGCTGAAACCGTGATAATCATTCCAATGACTGCTTGTATCAACATGGTCTTGGCTTTTTTGACTTTTACATCATCACCAGCTGCGGTCATGTATTGGATGCCGGCAAAAACGATCAAGAGGACAAAAATAATACCCATGGTTCCAGTAAGAACCCCAATTAAATTTCCAATCATGGTTGGCAAATCTTTATTTGCTGCCAATCCAGCTTTAGTTCCAACCGTGTCCAATCTTTTTACTGAATTATCCAAAACTCCAGCAAAAGAAATACTCATGGATAAATAGTTTTGTTTTATTTTTTGGAGAAAGGTCATATTTTAAGCTACTGCCCCACCTAATTGGCTCAAAACAAAGGTTGAAATCGCGTATGCAGAAACAATGATAACGATTCCCACTACACCTTGAACCAGCATGGTTTTTGCTTTTTTAACCTTTGTTTCATCACCAAAGGCAGTTAGATACATGACCCCGGCATAAACCGTGATCACAATAAAGATGATTCCTGTGAGTTCAATAATGGTTTGGATAACTTTTCCCGCAACGTTTTCTAAGGCAGGCGCTTTATCTCCATACCCAGAAGCAATTCCCGTCTTTTTTAGTCCTCCACTTACGGTTGATCCTATGCCAGCGAGCACAGGATATTTTGCAACCAAAAGCACAGGCAAAATGTAAATCAAATAAATCAATGCTTTTCTCATAGGTTTCTATGAAAAGACTCGGGGCCCGAATCTGCTCATAGAAACCCCTTTGGAAAACCAAAGGGGGTGAACATTAGCCACTAATTTTTGATGCACCTGATGTTGCTGTGCTGATTTGTGTGATCACAAATGAAGCAATCGCAAAAGCGGAGAGGACAATCGCCAAACCAATGATTCCGGAAAAGATAAGTTGTTTTGCTTTTTTCACTTTCTCATCATTTCCACCGGAAGCCATCCACTTAAATCCACCAAGCAAGATGATAACCACAGCTACGACTCCAAGGAATCCAAGGGCAACACGAATAATTTGTGAAATTGTGTCTACCAAGTTTCCACTTCCAAGTCCTGCAGCACTTGCAAATTCAGCTCCTGTTTTTTCACCTCCAAACAATTCATCTCCGGTTAAAACCTGAGCATTGGCCGGATGAGAAAATCCGATCACAGATGGGAGCATAAGAGCAAGAGCAAAAAGGGCACCAAGTGCGAAACCAATATGTTTCTTTGAAATAGCGTACATAATATTTTTCCCTGGGTCGGGATAAAAATAATTAAAAAAATAAAAAACTTGTTCTTATTTTACCGTTTTTTTTGTGTCTTGAACACAAAGGTTATCCACACATGTTAATTATGAGGCGGATGTTGCGGTTGTGAGATAAGTGATGAGTTGGTTAACCACCATAAATGCTCCAAAAATGATGGCAAGACCTAATGCGGCGTTTACCAATGTGTCTTTTCCTTTTTTTACTTTTGTTGCATCTCCACCTGAAACCAGGTATTGAAATCCACCATACACAAACATAAGAAGCGAAGCTGATCCAGCCACACCAAGCAGAGCCTTCACAATACGACCGATCAAATCATATATATTCATGTCTTTTGACCCAAGTGGATTGATAAGTTCTGCGGCAAACACCACTATTGGCAAAGCAAGAAAACTGAGGATGGTAAAAATTTTGAAATATGTTTTGTTCATAGATTATTTTGGGCAACAAAGAGCACCTTCTACTCCGCACTTATTTGTATCACACTTTCCATCCGGATCATCTCCGCTTGTACATTGTCTTGCTCCCCCATATTCTATCGTACATAGATCTAAACACTTGCCTCCTGAACACATTTTTTCTTTTTCGCAAGACTGACCCTCGGTCGAAGAAGTACTGTTGCATTTAACATAAACCCCTGTGTTATTTATCGTAACCCCAAATGTGGATTTAAGAAAGTTGATGCCTACATAGGCAATAAGCACAATAAGAAGTCCATACGTGGAACCGGTTAAATACTTTTTGCCTTTTGTTACCCCCTCTTGTTTTCCCCCTGAGGTGAGGTAATACATGCCACCCATCACGTACATAAGTAACACGACCCCACCAACCACTCCAGCGACAAAATTTCCCACATTTCCTACTACCATCATCATATCCGCAAGCGTACAATTCCCCAAATTTCCACATGCCTTGGTGATATCCTTCATGAATGGTCCAACTTCACTTTCTGTACAAACCGTTCCTTTGCAAATCGCACTGTCATATTCGGCATGTGTGGCAAATGGAACCATCATCAAACAAACAAGAAACAGAAACCAGTGGATGTGTTTCAGATATTTCATAGAGTTTGATTGATTTTATTTTCCGCGTCTTTGATGGCACGTTCTTCATCTTCACCCTTTAGGACTGAACTGATTAAATCCAAAAAGGCTTTTTCTGCAGCCTTTGCATCATTCCCTTGATACCAACTTTGAGCTGTCAAAATTTGACTTGCGAAAATGGAAAGGGATTCATCTTCCATTTGTTTGTTAATGAGCGCTCTACGGGCGGTTGGTTTTTTGGACGCGTTTAAATAAGATTCAACATGGTCTTTATCTGTGGCAAATTGAATAAAATCCCAGGCCCAATTTTTATACTTTGATGATTTGGCTACAGTCTCCACCCAATAATTGGCATATGACACAACTTTTCCACCTTCAATTTGTGGGATTGGTGCAATGGCAAATTTGAGTTTTGGAGCCGCGGTTTTGATAAGATCCGAATGATAGGAATACCCAAAGAAGAAAGCGGTTTTGCCTGTCACAAAGGCTTGAAAGGAATTTGGCTGGTTATCATTCCATGTATAAACCTGTTTAAGTGGGTTGGCAAAATCCGTATAAAAACGAGTTGCTTCAAGTCCTAAAATGTTTTGATTGTTGTCTTCTCTTGCGAACGTGGCACGTTCACGACCATCGGTCATTTGTGTTCCATTTTGCATCATGAGCAAAGAAAGAATATCAAACGCCCGTTCCACATTTTTTCCGGTTCCAATCGCGGCGCCGGATTGGATAATGGAATTGTCAGCACCAAGTTTTGTGAGTTTGGTCACTTGGGTTTGAAACTCATTCCAGGTTTTTGGCGGTTCTGGAAATCCGGCGGAATTTAAGAGTTCTTTGTTGTAATAAAGGGCCAACGTATCAACAGACAATGGAAGAGCAAAAATGCGAGAGGTGACTTCTGAACGGTCATTTGGTTTGAAAGGTCGAACCACATCTTCGGCGACCACATCGGCAAATTCTATTTTGAGCGCCCTTTGCGAAATACTTGGCTGTTCTTTCAAGGTAAAAATGGTTTCTTTTTTGATGCTTCCGCGTGTTTCTGAGTATGGAATTTGGATAGAAAGCGGTAGCGGCTCAATAAGCGGCATATATTCCCCTATCCAGGTGTTGTGGATGGAAAAAATGTCAGGTCCTGTGCCTTCTGCAAACGCGCGAATCAACTCTTTTTCATATTCGTCCGCTCGCAACTCTTTGTAATTAAATGAAATATTTGGGTGCAACTTTTGATATTTGGCAAAAATATCATCAAAGGTTGAACTCTCATCAAACACACACCACACATTCAAACTAACCGGTTGTGTTGCCAGTGATTGAGCTTGGGAAGGTCCTCCACATCCGGCTCCCAAAAGCGAGAGCAGAGAAATGGTGGCAATCCATTTTGTAAACAAAGGGCGATGGGTCATACGATTTTATCGAATGGTTTTGAGAAATGATTTGAGGTCTTTTCCGATTTCTTTATGCTTGAGTCCGAGTTCGATTTGGGCCTTAACAAACCCGAGCTTATTTCCGCAGTCATAACGCGTTCCTGAAAATTGGCATCCATACAACACTTTTCCGTTTTTCAAATGCGAGGTAAAAGCATCGGCTAATCTTATTTCTCCATCTTTTCCAGCGGCTTGTTTTGGCAAACGATTCATGATTTCAGGAGTGATGACGTATCTCCCAATCACAATCAAATCTGATGGGGCTTCTTTGAGAGAGGGTTTTTCGACAAACTTATTGATTTGCCATGTGTTTTTTCCAACACCTACTCCTCCAATTACCCCATAACTTGAAACATCTTTTTTAGGGACTTGTTGCAAAGCCACAACCGGATCTCCATATTTGTTGTAGACATCAATAAGTTGCTGCAAGGCTGGTTTTTTTCCATCGATGATATCGTCTCCAAACAACACAGCGACAGCTTCGTTTTTATCGACAAATGGGAGAGCAGAAAGAATCGCATGACCGTCTCCAAGCGGTTTGTTTTGTCGCACAAACGCAAATTTGGCGAGCTTGCCTATTTTGGTAATTTCTTTTAGGGCTTCAAATTTCTTTTTTTGTTCCAGGCGATATTCCAATTCAAAGTTTCGATCAAAATGATCTTCAATTGCTCGCTTTCCAATAGCGGTCACGAAAATAATTTCTTCAATACCGCTTGCCACAGCTTCTTCAACAATGTATTGGATGACAGGTTTATCAACCACAGAAAGCATTTCTTTTGGTTGGGCCTTTGCTGCCGGCAAAAATCTGGTTCCCATACCAGCTACCGGAATAATGGCTTTTCGAATGGTCATAATTTTGTGAAAATTCTCCTTAAGCATTTTCATTATACTGAATTATTTGCCATTCGGGAAATTCGGCTTAAAACAAAAAAACATCATGATGAATAATGATATTTTTATAATGATTTTTCTTTGGCGGAGAGGGAGGGATTTGAACCCTCGATACCTTTACAGGTATACATGATTTCGAGTCATGCGCATTCGACCACTCTGCCACCTCTCCACACGCGGCGAGTGTATCAAAAAAGGATTCTTTTTTCAAGAATCCTTGTTTTCTTATTGTTTGATCGGCATCACAATATATCGATGTTCTTTTTGTTTTCCTTTTGGAGACAAAAGACATGGATTTGACCCATCAATCATTTCAAAGACGACTTGATCGCCTTGCATGGATTGAATCCCGTCGATCAGATATTTGTGGTTAACTGTTACAGCATTTTGTGGACCGTTAATTTCGGCTTGGCACATGGTGACGTTTTCTCCACGTGTTGAATCAAGCGCTCGAACACTGACACGACCACGGCCCGGATCAAACTCAAGGGTGACATCAAACAAACCGGTTTTTGAAAACAAACTGGCTGTTTTAACCGCTTTTACAAAATCATCTTTGTCTAAAATAGAAACGGTTTGGAATTGTTTTGGAATAATTTGTTCGTAATCCGGATATTGCTCTTCGATCACACGCGAAACCAACTCAACCGGTCCATAGGTGAAAACAACTTGGTTATGAGACAAAGACATGGTCACAAATGACGGAAGGTCTACCTCATCTTTGAACACAGACAAAATTCGACTCACTTCTGACAAGGTCTTGGCTGGCACAACCACTTTGTAGTCTTGCTCTGTCCCTTGAATGATGGGGATGGTTCTTTCTGAGAGTCGATATGAGTCCGTGGTCGCCATGGTTAAACGCATTTCTGATTCAAACGGAAAGAAATGCATAAATACACCTGTGAGTTCTGGTCTGGATTCATTTGTGGCAACCGAAAACAGGACTTGTGAGAGAGCGGATTTGAAATCGTCGATTGGGATTTGAAATTTTGTGTCCCCTTCCACACGTGGAACCAAAGGAAAATCAGTGGCATTCAATCCGTGAATTTTTGTTTTATGTTCTTTACATTCCACAAACACATGGTCGTCTTCATTTTGAAGATGGACGGTTTCATTTGGAAGCAAAGAAACGTAATCGAAAAACAATTTGGATGGAATGGTACACTCACCGGCTTCTTCCACTTTTCCACGAACAGAACACTGCACAACGATTTCAAGATTTGTGGATGTAAACTTCACAAGTCCTCCTTCTGCTTTTATATGAACATTTTGAAGGATGGGAAGGTTTACATTTTTTGTTCCTAAATGGCTTGTGATACTGAGCCCTTGGTGCAGATTTTCTCGTGTGCAAGATATCTTCATAGATCATTAAATTCAGAATATATATAAATCAGAAGTAGTAATAAGGGAAGAAAATTTGGTGGATAAATGACTTTTTATTCTGAACTTAGCAAAATTTGTTTTGGATAAGTCCGTGGAAAACATCTGATTGAGGCTGTGATTATTGTGTGTGAAAGTGTGCTGAGATTCAATCCATCTTTTTTATACACACAATCATTCGCATTCTTGTCACAGACTTATCCCTTTGTTTCTCACAAGGATAATGTGTGGATTAAGCTGTGTACAACCGTTGTTTGATTACCTCTAAGTCATGCTGGAGTTTTTCATCATCTGACAAACATCCTGTAATTTTTTCATACGCATGCATGGCTGTGGTGTGATCTCGTCCTCCAAGTTCGCTTCCAATCGATGGATAACTGGATTTCATTTCCTCTCGCATAAGATACATGATGATTTGGCGAGGAAAGGCCAGTTTTTTCTCACGGCTTTTTCCAAGAATATCTTCAATACGGACATCAAAATAAAGAGACACAGCCTGAATAAGTTGTTTGGCCGTGATATTCTTTTTTAATGAAGCTGGTTGAAAGCTTGTGAGGATAGGTTTAACGGATTCAAGACTTGGGCGTGTATTTTTGAATTGGTGAAAGGCAATGACTTTATTTAAAGCCCCTTCCAATTCTCGGACATTTGTTTGAACAACCGAGGCCACGTGATGCAAAATATCTCGTTCCATTTGATACAGTTTTTCTCGGCACTTTGCTTCCAAAATAGCCACACGTGTTTCAAAATCTGGTGAGCCAACATCGGCAAGCATGCCACATTCAAATCTTGAAACAAGGCGATTTTCCAAAGCTGGGATGGCTTTTGGTGGACGATCCGATGAAATAACGATTTGTTTGTTGTTTTGGTAAAGCTGGTTAAATGTGTGGAAAAATTCCTCCTGCGTTCCCTCTTTTCCGGTAATAAATTGAATATCATCAACCAATAACACATCAACAGTACGGTAGCGGTTCTTGAAATCCACCATTTTTCCACTGCGCAGGGCATTGATAAAATCGTTTGTGAATCGTTCACAAGTTATATACAAAATACGTGTTGTTGGATTCTTTCGAAGGAGTTCATTTCCAATCGCTTGCAAGAGATGGGTTTTTCCAAGCCCCACCCCACCATATATATAAAGAGGGTTGTAGATGCCTCCAGGTTGGTTTGAGACCGCTTGTGCAGCCGCATGGGCTAGTTCATTTTGTTTTCCAACAATAAAGGTCTCAAAACAGTATTTTCCGTTTAAAGAGAACTCTCCGGTACGAATTTCAACGGTTTCTTGTTGTGGTGGAGCAAAGTGTGTTTGTGGAAGTGGTTCTGGGTAAGACTTTGTCTCTGTATAAATTGGGGATATATCTTGTTTTTCCAAAACCTGGATGGATGGCGGAGTGAGAGATTGAATTTCAACACGAAAGGTTAGTTGTTTAACGACCCCATTTGTCTGTTCTTGAAGAGATTTTAAGATGTCTTTTGTGTATTTCTTTTCAAGCCAGGCTTTTGTGAACATGTTTGGAACACCAACAATAATCGCGGAACCCTCGACTTCAGAAATGAATGTTTGTTTAAACCAGGTTGTAAAATTCGCTTTACTTAGCGTCAATTCCAATTCACCTAATACGGCCTGCCAAAGTTCATTGGTGTTCATAGAGTTGGAATACAAGCTTTATAAGTAACAATGTGGACTAGTTTAAACTATTTGTCCACATGTGGGCAAGTCTGGGAATTGTGTGTATAGCTCTTGATAAACTGTGGATAGTATGATAATATCTGTGGGTAACCTCAATTATAAATGATTTGGATCATTAGTGTATGCCAAAGCGAACCCATCAACCAAAAAAGACTCGACGTGTAAAAAAACACGGATTTCTGAAAAGAATGAGCACAAGCAATGGACGAAAAGTGGTCAGCCGACGTCGAGCAAAAGGACGAAAAAAACTTGCTCCAAAAGCAACCAGTAAATAATCCTTGTGTTTAAGCAGGAAAATCGACTCAAACTAGATAAAGATATCAAAACACTCTTTGCTCGTGGCAGGAGTGTGTTTGATATTGATGTAAGTTTTCGATATTTGAAAAACAAGCTGCCTGTTTCGCGTTTTTCTGTTGTGGTTGGAACAAAAGTATCTAAAAATGCTGTGGATAGAAACAAAATCAAGCGAAAAATCCGTGGAATCATTGAAAAACACATGAAAGAAATGAATCCAGGTCTTGATGTGATGGTTTTGGTTAAAAAGTCTGCTTTGGCAAAATCTTCACAAGAGCTACAAAGTCAATTGGAAAATCTGTTAAAACGAGCAAAACTCTTATGAAATGGAGATATGTGTTCATTCCAACACTATTGGTTTTGCTGATGATTCGCATCTATCAAAAGACCATTTCTTTTGATCATGGGTGGTTTAAGCGGTTTTATCCAAACGGATTTTGTAGATTTTACCCATCTTGTTCAGAATATGGGTACACTTGCATAGAAAGACACGGAATTTTTAAAGGGGGTTGGTACACGATCATACGCATTTTGAAATGTAACCCGTTTCATCCGGGAGGAATTGACGAGCCGCCAAAAAAATAAAATTGCTTTGTTAAGCAATTTTTTTGTTGATTCTGATTTGTTTGATCCGAGTATTTTTTCCTCGCGCGATTTCTATGCATGTTTTTGGAATGTTGTAGTACTCTGACAAAAGATTTATCACACCTTCATTAGCTTTTCCTTTTTCTGCCGGATTTGTGACAAAAACTTTCACAGTTTCCTCATCAATCCACTCAAGAGCATTTTTTGATGACCTTGGTCGAACATGAGCGGTTATGATTTTTGATTCATTCATAGGCCTGAACGCCGGTTATGTGAAGGAGTTCATTGTGAATATTGCCATTTGTGGCAACCATGTCTTCACAAAGGTAATTCCAAGGGTTTCCAAGGTAATCTGTGATTTTTCCTCCAGCTTCTTCAATAAGCAGTGAGCCGGCGAGTGTGTCCCAAGGTTGACTGCCGGTTAAAATAACAGATTCAGCCCGTCCGGCAGCGACCGCGCAAAGCATGGTTGAGGCACTTCCCAAGCGTCGGAAGCATGGTGTTTGCTGCTCAAGGGTATAAATGATTTTTCCGTGTCTTTGGCGGTCTTTGTGTTTGTATCCACGCCCGGCAAGTAAAAACGCCCCCTTTGTTTTGCTTTTTTGAGAAACGTGAATGGGTTTGTTGTTTAAAAATGCCCCACCTTCTTTAATAGCACGGAACAATTCATGGTGAATTGGGTCGTAAATGAATGAAAATTTTGGTTGTTTTTGTTCAAGATAGCAAAGCATCACAGAAAACAATGGCAGGTGCGAAACAAAATTTGAAGTTCCATCAAGTGGGTCAATCACCCATGTTGGTTCGTTTGTGATTTCACGCAAGGAGATGTTCTCTGACTCCTCTGAAAAAAAGTGGTGGTTCGGAAAAGCATCCAAGATACGTTCCTCTAAAATGGTATGACTGGCGAAATCACATTCTGTAACAAAGCCGCCGGACTTCTTTTCTTGTACGGGAATATGTTCTGTTTGAAAAGCCTGGGCAAGATAATAGCCGGCTTCTCTAATCGCTCGGTTGGCCACGTCCATTTCTTTTTCCATACTAGGTGCGCAGTGATTTGAGTTTTTTGATTTCCTCTGCTCGTTTTTCATCCAGTGGTGTTTCTAAAATCAAATCAATATTTTGCAGATGTGGTGATGTCACCAATCGTTCAAAGGCGGATAAACCAATGTTCCCTTTTCCTAAATGTTCGTGTCGATCTTTTCGCTCAGATAAGCCAACTTTTGAGTCGTTCACATGACACGCCACTAATTTTTTCAGTCCAATTATTTTCTCAAACAAAGCAAATGTTTCATCAAAGGTTTCTTTTGTCCGCAAATCATATCCACTGGCAAAAGCATGTTGGGTATCAAAACAAACTCCAACCTGACGTTTATAATCAGACTCATTGATGAATGTGGCAATTTCTTCAAATGTATCCCCCATGACCATGCCGGCACCGGCGGAAATTTCAATAAGCAATTGGCAATAACCCGTATATCCATCCATGATTTTATTGATGCCATCAATCACCAACTGAACGGCTTTATCCTGATCAACCCCTTTTGCCGAACCCGGATGAAACATCATGGCTTTGCACCCAAGAAGACTTCCTCGCTCAAGTTCCTCGCGCAAAATTGAATGAGAACCGTGTCGAATACGAGCTTCAGATGAAGCAAGGTTAATAAAGTAGGGTGCATGAATATAAGCTGCTTTTATTTGGCACTCATGCATGGTTGTTTTAAACCGCTCCACATCTTGCGTCAATATGGGTTTTGGTTTTCCTCCTTGTGGAGGTCGTGAAAAAAATTGTATTGCTTCGCAACCGATTTTTTCTCCATTTTTTGGAGCATTCTCAAGGCCACCGGCTGCGGAAACATGGGCACCAATATACATAAAAAACAAGACAGATTATCTGTCTTGTTACTTTATCACACTGTTTTATTTCACCATAGCGGCTTTCAGAAGCTCAATCGTTTTTCTGTTTTGCAGGATTTGTTCAATATAGGCACGATATTCCGGCGAATAAATTTGCTGTTTTGCTTCTTTATCTTCATATCGTGAAGCCGCATCATCCAATTCCTTATCCAATTCTTCATCCGTAACCTTTACCTGTTCTTGTTTTGCCACCTCTCTCAACAAGAGGGCAATTTTGATGCGAATAAGAGCTTGGGGTGTGAAATCAAGTTTGAGTTGAGCCAAGTTCTTTTTAAGACTTGCAAGGTATTGTTCAAACTCAACGCCTTGTTCTGTGACTTTGTGTTTTAATTCATGAATCATCTTGTTTACTTCTTCGTTCAAAAGAAGATCCGGAATGTCTTCGTATTGAGATTTTTGAGCAGTGAGTTCCAAAAGCATTTGTTCTTGTCGGATGTTTTCTTCACGAATTTTTTCTTCCAGTAAATTTTTGTGGATGAGTTCATTCATGGTTGCCAAATCTTTGATGCCAAGTGATGTGGCAAATGCATCATTTATTTCAGGTGTTTGCAAATGGAAAATTTCCTTTACGGTCACATGAAATTCAACAACTTTTCCAGCCAAATAATCTTGAACATGTTCGGTTGGAAATGTGAGGGTGAATGTTTTTTCTTCTCCTTCTTTAAGACCAATCAATTGATTTTTAAAACCTGGAATATAATATTCTTCGGTCATAAAGACGATGTGATTTGGAGATTGTCCGCCTTCAAGGGCTACCCCATCTTTTTTCATTTCAAGAGCAAGAACTACCTTGTCTTGACTTTGAACAGATGATCCAGACTCTGCTCGCACTTCTTTTGTTTGCATGCGTGTCAAATCCTTGATGGCAAGTTCGATGTCTTTGTCTTCAACCACAGGTGTTTGTGTTTCAACCGAAAGTTTTTTGTAATCTGCAAGTGATTTGATGCGTGGCATGCGAGTCACTTCTGCAGAAAAAACCAGATCATTTCCCGGGGCCATTTTTTCTACATCGATTTTTGGAGAGCCAACCGAATCAATCTCATGATCCAAAATCGCTTTTACATAATATTTGCGTACGATTCCTTCCAAAGCTTCTTCCATGATTTTCGCTTCGCCAATGCGTTGCTTTACGACTTCATATCCGGCTTTTCCAGGTCGAAAACCAGGAATGGAAGAATGCTCGCTGATGTGCGCGGCAGCTTCTTCAAGGTGTGGTTGAACCTCTTCCGGAGTCAGAGTAAACGTAAGTTTTACGGTATTTTTTTCTTTTTCCTCAACAGAAATTTGTGGCATAGTTCCGATCTTTCTTTTGTTAGATAAGGAAACTGACGATCAAGAGAGCCACAATGTTTAAGATTTTAATCATTGGGTTGATGGCAGGTCCGGCTGTGTCTTTGTATGGATCACCAACCGTATCACCTGTCACGGCTGCTTTGTGTGCGTCTGATCCTTTTCCACCATGATTTCCTGATTCAATATATTTCTTTGCATTGTCCCAAGCTCCACCTCCGGTTGTCATAGAAATTGCCACGAACAATCCGGTCACAATAGAACCAATCAACAATCCTCCGAGCGCCTTTGGTCCAAGCACAAGTCCAACAACGATTGGAGCAAACACAGCAAGAAGGGATGGAGCGATCATGAAGTTAATGGCAGCCTTGGTAACAATATCAACCGCTTTTGCATAATCAGGTTTTG